>Ga0114934_10001817_pt1 | contig 13768 bp, 19 predicted proteins | sample 4SBtaG_2_FD_99695 | JGI IMG/M metagenome (GOLD analysis project Ga0114934, IMG submission 99695) | Deep subsurface microbial communities from Kolumbo volcano to uncover new lineages of life (NeLLi) - 4SBTROV10_white metaG | ecosystem: Environmental > Aquatic > Marine > Volcanic ... | reverse complement strand
TTTAACTTTTGTAGTCTTTAATTATGATTGTTCTTGGGGATGGTTCACTGACGGTAACACTGTAAAGGATTCAGAAATAGTCCGTATTAATAATAAATATAAAGATAATGAACCTTTCTTTAAAATAAATTTAGAAGATACAGAAAAAGTAGATATGAATATTATAAATCCAATAGAAGGAAATTTTAAATATGATCCAGACCTTCAAATTAATAGTAAGTACCCTTCTTAAATGGATGCCTTTTCTTATATTTATACCAATATTATCTTGGGTAATAATGCTCCTAACTGTTCTTATTCTAAAGACACACATGGAGGACTTAGGTTTTACCAACAGCTTTGGGCTATGGTTATCTTCTGTAATTACAGCCTACGTTTTATGTCTGTTTAAAATTCTTAGAGGATAATATGGATACGGTACTGGTAACAGAGAAAGCTAACGATCACCTGTCACACATTGTTAAAGACAATAAAGTTAAAGGTGTACAGCTAGGTGTGAAGGGTGGTGGTTGTGCAGGGTTTACCTATCAATGGGATTTAATAGTTGACATTCCTGATGGTAATGATATAATCCCTCTGTATGAAGGAGATCTATATATTAAACCGGAAGCTATGATGTTCCTTATGAATACTGTTATAGATTATACTAACGGAATAGGAGGTTCATACATTGTATTTAGAAATCCTAATGCTACATCTCAATGTGGATGTGGAGAAAGTTTTGGAATATGAAACAAGAAATGTGGGAACATTGGTGTCCGGTGGAACATCTCATTATGTCAGTTGGAAAAGGAGAGGAGTGTAATTGGTGTGGACAAGATGAAGCATATGAAAAACGTAATCGTAGATATAGAGACAGACTCACTAAATCCGACAAAGATCCATTGCATAGTGGCAAAGGACGTTGATACGTCTGAAATCTATTCATGGGATCATACAAATCTAGAGCACTTTAAATCTTGGTCCAGTACAGTTGATAATTTTATTATGCATAATGGGATATCGTTTGATGCTCCTAACTTAAATAGGTTGTTGCATACAAACATTAAGTTAAGTCAGATCAAAGATACAATGATAATGTCACAACTGTTTGATCCTATACGTGAAGACGGTCATAGCCTATCAGCTTGGGGAAATAGATTAGGTTTCTCCAAGATGGAATGTGATAATTTTTCTGAGTACACAAAGGAGATGTTAGATTATTGTAAGAATGATGTACTCTTGACTGAGAAAGTGTATGCTCGTTTAAACGATGAGGGTAAAGGATTTTCTTCTTACTCTATAAATCTTGAGCATAAGATTAGAGCAATTATAGATCAACAAGAAAGAAATGGATTTGCCTTGGATATACGTAAAGCAATAACTTTATTGTCCAGGTTATCTGATGAAGCTCACTCTTTAACAGAATGGTCTTTGAAAGAATTTTCACCCACTGTAGTGGAATTAAAGACCAAGACAAAGTACATCCCATTCAATATAGGTTCTCGTAAACAAATTGCTGAACGTTTAATGGAAAGAGGTTGGAAACCTACATCCTACACAGACAAAGATAATGTTATTGTAAATGAAAATGTTCTGGATCAAATTGATATGGATGAAGCCAAGAAGTTTGCAAGGTTCTTTCTTTTGCAGAAACGTATTGCCCAAATTCAATCATGGATTGATTCCTATAATGATAGCACCGGTAAGGTACATGGGAGAGTCCTAACTCTACGTACTATTACAGGCCGAATGGCTCATTACAGTCCTAACATGGCACAAATACCGGCAGTACGTAGTCCATTTGGATATGAATGTAGAGATTGTTGGACTGTATCTAATCCTTATACTCATTCCTTGATAGGCACAGATGCCTCTGGTCTTGAGTTACGTATACTTGCCAGCATGATGAATGATAAGGCATATACAAATGAAGTATTGAATGGAGATGTACATACAGCCAATATGAAAATGGCAGGTCTAACTGATAGGGATCAGGCCAAGACTTTTATCTATGCCTTTATGTATGGAGCAGGGCCAGAAAAGATTGGTAAAATAGTAGGTGGTAATTATAAAACAGGGGAAACTTTAATAAAGAAATTCTTAAAGAATATGCCTTCCATGAAAAGAGTTAAACAAGATATACAGGATGCAGCTTCCAAAAGAAATAAAGTAAAGGGGATTGATGAAAGGTTTCTAAAGATTAGATCACCCCATGCTGCCCTGAATACCTACATACAGGGAGCAGGAGCAGCAGTGTGTAAAGATTGGTTGGTGAACATGACACAACGAGTTAAACGATCTGGTCTTGATGCCAAGTTGGTAGCTTCCATCCATGATGAGTATCAGTTTGAAGTTGCCAAGAAAGATGTAAAGGAATTTGGAAAGATAACCAAGGAAGCTATTCAATACACAGAGAATAAATTAAAACTTAATTGTCCTTTAGATTCTACATGGAAAGAAGGAGAAACATGGGCTGATACACATTAAAAAAAAAGGTTGACATTTGTTTTGGAGTATGAGATAATACGTTTTCAATTTAACAAGGAGAAAAAATATGTCAGTAATTTCAGGAAAAGCTTATTGGGCTTCTGTAGTAGCTCCCAACACTACCTTTGACAGTGATGGGGTTTGGAGTATAGATGTGTGTAATCTAGATAAGAAAACTTTAGCTTCTGTTAAGAAGGAAGGATTAACTGTTAAGAATAAAGGTGATGAGAGGGGTGATTTCGTTACCATTAAACGTAAGGTTCGTAATCAGAAAACAGGAGAGTTAAACCGTGCTCCTACTTTGGTTGATGCACAGAAACGTATCATGATGAATACAGCAGTAGGTAATGGATCTTTAGTTAATGTTAAATACAATTCTTACGATTGGGAATTTGGTGGACGTAAAGGTGTAGGTGCAAATCTACAGGCTATTCAAGTTGTCGAACTGGTTCCTTATTCATCTGGTGATGATGGAGAAGACTTTGAAATAGTTTCTGATGGTTTCTCTATCAGTGACTCTGATGAAGAAATTCCACTAGCATCCTAAAGAAAGGAGGGAAGAGAGGGGGTTTTCCGTTAGTAGTTAATTATGCTATCAACTAATTACCCCCTCTCCTTTTATTATGAAAACAATAGATACATTAGTACAGGATATATACAAGTTATTAGGTCCAGAAGATAGTAATCTGGATCAACAAAAAGTAGATAGACAAGTCAGTATCTTTGCACAACATGTGGAACAACATATTAAAACATTTCTGGAAGAGAAGCCTACCTATAGGAAAGGTTTAAGGTTATCAGGAATAGGAAGACCTTTAAGACAACTATGGTATGATAGCCAATGTAGTGATCAACCTATTCCTTTAGATCCAAGTACACGTATTAAATTTTTATATGGACATATCTTGGAAGAACTTCTTATTCTATTCTCTGTTCTTTCTGGTCATGAGGTAACAGAAGCACAGAAGGAAGTTAATGTGGAAGGAATTAAAGGACATCAAGATTGTAAAATAGATGGGGTACTGGTTGATTGTAAGAGTACTTCCCATAGAGGCTTTGATAAGTTTAAGAACTGTACCTTGGAGGATGATGATCCATTTGGTTACATAGAACAAATATCTGCCTATGCAGAAGGTAATGATGTGGATGAAGCTGCTTTTCTTGCAATTAATAAACAGACAGGAGAGATCTGTCTAACACCAGTACATTCAATGGAGATGATTAATGCAGGAGATAAGATTAAATATCTTAAAGAAGCTATGGACACTAAAGAACCACCGGCTAAATGTTATTCGGATGTTCCTGATGGGGTTTCTGGTAATCGTAAACTTGCTATTGGGTGTATATATTGTAACCATAAAAAACTTTGTTGGCAAGATGCTAATCAAGGCCAGGGGTTACGTGTATTTCAGTATGCAGCAGGGTATAGATATCTTACAAATGTATCTAAAACTCCTGAAGTCTCTGAAGTTCTGACTTGGTAATGCATTGGAAGATAAGGGGAACTCGTAGGAAGTTTGTACCTACCTTAAATAAATTTGGATTTGTTTATTTGATTACCAATAAGAAAAATGGGAAAGCTTATGTTGGTTGTAAACAATATTTTCTTGGTAAAAAGAAATCCAATTCAAAGTGGGAAACTTATATGGGTTCCTCCAAAACTTTACTGGATGATATAAAAAAGATAGGTAAGAAACATTTTAAGTTTGAAGTTATAGCAGAGTATAAAAATAAACGTAGTCTAAGATATTATGAATGTTATTTTCAAATGAAGTACAACGTACTTTCAACAACACTGGAGGGAACAGATGAACCGGCATTCTACAATTCATATGTAGGAGGAAAATGGTACAGACCTGTTGAACATTACGTAGATGAAGTCGAATGATTTAGATGAAATATTTGTAGATCCTATAATTCAGTATGATAGAAAGTATCCTGAACGTAGATTATATTTGGCTATAATACTACAAGCTTTAATGGATGCTACAAAAGATAAGAGTGATGTCGATAAACGTAGAGCTAAAGCTTGGTTCAAATGTAGTATAGGAGTTACCTGTGATAACTTTGAATTTATATGTGATCATGCCGGAGTTGAGCCTAATTATGTACGAAGTTTTGCTTATGAAGTTATTCATTCTGAAAACCCTAGAACTTTCAGATATAAAATAAGGCAGTATAAAAGAATGATAACAAAAGAGAAGGATGCTAATGAGTAAAAACAAAGTTACAGATCATCAAGTAGGAGGAGATCATTATAAAAAATTGACAATCCAACCTACTGAATATATAATGGCAAACGATCTAAATTTTTGTGAAGGGAATGTTGTTAAGTATGTTACAAGACATCGTGTCAAAGGAGAAGGATTACAAGACTTACTGAAAGCACGACACTATATTGATCTATGCATTGAATTTGAATATGGGGAGAATAAAGATGAGTCTACCGACTGAGTATCAAAACTTTATTTACTTGTCCAGATATTCTCGTTGGCTAGAAGAAGAAAGCCGTAGAGAAACATGGGATGAGACTGTCAACAGGTTAATTAGTTTCTTTCGTAGTCATGTAGAAAACAATCTTGGTATTAAGAATCAATTAGATACCAGAGATTGGACAACAATAAAGAATGCAATACTATCTCTTGAAGTAATGCCTAGCATGAGATCGTTAATGACTGCCGGTCCTGCTCTGGAACGAGAGAACATAGCAGGTTACAATTGCTCTTACATACCAGTGGATAATCCAAAGTCCTTTGATGAGATACTTTATATTCTTATGAATGGTACAGGGGTAGGTTTCTCTGTGGAACGTCAGTATATTAATCAGCTTCCTACTATTCCTGATATAGAATTTGAAAAGACAGATGATGTTATTAGCATAGCTGATTCCAAAGAAGGATGGGCCAGAGCCTTTAAAGATTTAATATCCTATCTCTATACGAATCGAATACCCAAGATAGATGTAAGTAAAGTACGTGTTGCCGGTTCAAGACTGAAGACCTTTGGTGGTAGAGCCAGTGGTCCTCAACCATTGGTAGATCTATTTGATTTTACCATTCATAAGTTTGAAGAAGCTAAAGGTAGGAAACTTAATTCAATTGAATGTCATGATATTGTTTGTAAGATAGGTGAAGTAGTAGTAGTAGGTGGAGTACGTAGGTCAGCTTTAATATCTTTATCCAATCTATCTGATGATCGTATGAGATCAGCCAAGTCCGGTGCATGGTTCCATACAAATTCTGAAAGAGCTTTGGCAAATAACTCTGCTGTTTATACAGAACGTCCTGATACCGGAGTGTTTATGAATGAGTGGCAGTCCCTCTATGAAAGCAAGAGTGGTGAGAGAGGTATCTTCAACCGTCAGTCTGCCCAGATGAAGGCAGCACAGAACGGACGTAGGATACCGGAGATAGAATTTGGTACAAATCCTTGCTCAGAGATTATACTACGTCCCAATCAGTTCTGTAATCTTACCGAAGTTGTATGTAAACCTATGGATAATAGGAATAGTTTAGCCAGAAAGATACGTATTGCTACGTTACTAGGTACAATACAATCTACTCTTACAAACTTTGGTTATCTTAGAAAGAGATGGGTAACAAATACAGAAGAAGAAAGATTACTTGGAGTATCTCTTACTGGTATTATGGATTGTAAATTACTTCATTCTTCCCCTGTAAAATTAGAATACTCTGCCAAGGTTCCTTACTTACAGGATACGTTGGAGTATCTACGAAGTGTGGCTGTATCTACAAATAAGAAGTGGGCAGAGAAGCTAGGTATCCCACAGTCAACAGCTATTACTTGCATTAAACCTTCCGGTACAGTGAGTCAGTTGGTGGATAGTGCCAGTGGTATACACACCAGACATTCCCCTTATTATATACGAACAGTAAGAGCCGATAATAGAGATCCTATTACTATGTTTATGAAAGAACATGGGATACCCAATGAGCCTGATGTCATGAACATGGATCATACAACTGTCTTTTCTTTCCCCATTAAGTCAGATCTAAAATCTAAATTTAGAAATGATCTAAATGCTATACAGCAATTGGAGATGTGGAAGATATATGCTGAACACTGGTGTGAACATAAACCCAGTGTTACCATATCTGTTAAAGAATCTGAATGGGTACAAGTAGGGTCATGGTGTTGGGAGAACTTTGATTACCTATCAGGAGTATCCTTCCTACCTTATTCGGATCATACTTATAAGCAAGCTCCTTATCAGGAGATCACCAGAGAAGAATATAGTAAAGCCAAAGAAGCTATGCCAAAGAAAGATATTGATTGGACATTACTTACAGAGTTTGAGAAAGAAGATAATACTACAGGATCACAAGAACTTGCATGTACTGCCGGTGTATGTGAATTGGTAGACTTAACATAAGGCTTGTCTGTGCCTCCCGACCACTGCCGACTAGGTGTGGCTAGAAGAAATCGGGCTACAGACTTTAAAAAGTTCTTGACAGAGAGCTAAATATGTGAGACAATTGTGGAATGGAATGCCATAAAGGGTTCCAATTAAAGGAGAAAATGATATGATTACTTTTAATTTAGACACAATGAACAGATTTGCTATTGGTGGAGGTTATGACAGACTCCTAAATCATGTATTAAATTATACAGCACCTTCAGGTAATGGTGGTGATGGTTATCCTCCCTATGATATTGTCAAATCTGGTAAAGATATGTACTGCATAGAGATGGCTCTTGCAGGATTTACCAAAGATGAAATCACGGTTGAGGTTAAAGAAAATAACTTGACCATAGAAGCCGATACAACTAGCAGACATGATAACTCTGACTATGTTCATAAGGGAATTGCTAAACGAGGGTTCCAAAAAAGGTTCTTGCTTTCTGATACGATTGAAGTTGAAGGGGCTGAACTAACTGATGGAGTACTTCATATTAAATTAAAGGAGAATATTCCTGAAGAACAAAGACCAAAAAAACTAACTATAAATTAAGGAGACTTTATGTATACAATCTATATTGGCTATGATCCTAAAGAAGACATGGCTTATCAAGTATTAAAATTCTCACTGGAACGTATAGCATCCAAACCAGTAAGAGTTGTGCCAATCAAAAGGGATGTAGTTCAACGTATGGGATTGTATCGTAGAGAGCATACTGTTATGGACGGTCAGAACTATGACGTTATAGATGGCCGTCCTTTTTCTACGGAGTTTTCTTTCACTCGTTTTCTTGTACCCTTCCTTAATATGTTTGAAGGTAAAGCATTGTACATGGATTGTGATATGTATATGAGGACAGATGTTATTGAATTATTTGAAGCATGTGATCTGGATTATTATCCTCTATGGTGTGTCCATCATGAGTATGAGCCAATATCAGGAAGTAAAATGAATAATAAAATACAAGAGCCGTATCGTAGAAAGAATTGGTCAAGTCTTATGATGTTTAATTGTTCACATGAAGCCAATAAGACACTCACTATAGACGATGTTAATACAAGATCCGGTAGATGGTTACATGGCTTTGAATGGTTATCTGATAAAGAAGGAGACATAGGTAAAATAGATGAAGATTGGAACTGGCTTGATGGTCACTCAGATGAAAGTCTAGAAGCTAAGTGTGTACATTTTACCACAGGTGGTCCCTGGTTTGAGGATTGGAGATGTAGAGGTAAGGTGGATGGCAAGTATGCAGTTGAGTGGACTAATGATGTTAGATGGCTACAAGCTAATGGTATGGTGGATGCAGAAATAGATTATCTTATAAAAGCTAAGAAAGAAAGTAATCCAAGTAGCATCGTATTTATGGAATAATAAGGATAACAAATGACAAAACTAAATGTAGTAACAGCATTTAATGAGAACTCTCTTAAAGATCATGCTCATCAGATGTTTCAAAGAGTCGATAAGTATTGGCATCCTGATATTAATTTATCAGCCTATCATTTTGAATGTGGGATAGATGCCTATAAACTTCCTTCCAATATAACTTATAAAAATTTAGAAGACATAGAAGAATTTAACGATTTTAAAACAACAATGGATATGCATGATGGGACTGAGAAAGGAACTCTTGATTATAATTGGAGAATTGATGCCTTACTAAGTTCCCCAAAAGTTTTTGCCTTGACTGAAGAAGCCTTCAAGATAGCAGAGGAAACAAAGAATGGAGGATGGTTGATATGGATGAACACTAACCTCATACCTATATCTAATCTGACTTCTGAATCTGTACTTAATTTCTTTCCTGAAGGTGCAGACATCGTACATTTAAGTGGTGATCAAGTACAAAGTACTCCTGATCAATACAGTGATCCTTCTTTCATGGCTTTTAATCTGAATCATCAAGCTCCTCTGGATATTCTTGGTGATTTACGAGGTGCTTATGTCAGTGGTGAGCTTCTCTCTTACAGAGAATGGCATGATGCTTTCATTCTAGAAAGATTATTAAATATATATAGAGCACATGGAATGAGGGTACATTCTTTAACTCCTTCTAATACTAGAAAAGGAATTAAATCTACCCCCTTGAGTAATTACTTGATTAATATAGAGGAAACTAATAGATCGTTACGAGACAGTGATGGGGTTCGTATATTTCCTTTATCCAAGGAAGAACTCCCTCCTGATATTAGACCTAATAGAACAAAAATGTTAGCTGATATTATTAGATTTCATAAGCCTAAATCTATTACAGAAACAGGGACATGGAATGGGGGTAGGGCTATTGAAATGGCTTTAGCAGCTTTTGAGAATACAGATGAAGTAACCTATACTGGTTATGATCTTTTTGAAGATGCTACTGACATTATGGATGAAGAGGAATTTAATTTTAAACCTCATGTTACAAGAGATGCTGTTAGAAAAAGATTGACTGAGTTTAAAAACAAGATGAGGAAGGAACATAAGAAAGTTTTCAACTTCAGACTTGTTAAAGGAAATACTAGAGAAATTTTAAAGAAAGAAAATCCTGACCTTGCTCTCATAGGGGGAGGTAACAGTATTATAACTGTACAGAATGACTATGAAAAATTAAAAGATTCTCGTGTAAAAGTAATTGATAATTATTTTAGTGAAGATTCGGACAAGAATATACCACCCAAGAAGTATCAGGGTTCTAATATCCTTGTACAAACACTGGAAGGCATTAAACGAATTGTATTGCCATCATCAGATCCTGTTAAGAATGGTGGAGTAACACACCTATGTCTAATCTATGATGAAAGGATAGTTCCTCCTTTACCTGATGAGCTTTTAAATGTTCCTATTGTAGTACATCCACGAGATTGTGTGGATAAAGAATATATCCAAGCCAATATTAAAGAGAACATGACTCTAATAGATAAGAATAAATTCCTTGGTAAATGTATACCTAATGACCATGAAGCTATTGTAGTATCGGGTGGTCACTCAACTGATTTTACCAAATTAAAAGAACTAATTAGAAATAATCCAGAAGCAAAAGTTCTTTGTGTTAAACATTCTTATCCTACTTTATTGAAGAATGGTATCAAACCGTGGGGATGTGTGGTTCTTGATCCACGTTCTATAGAAGGGGAGAGTACACATGGAGTAGTTCGTAAGGATCTATTTAAAACTATTGATCCTTCTACAAAATTCTTTGTAGCTTCCATGACTGATCCTTCTGTAACGAAATACCTCATAGAGAAGAAGGCTAACATTTATGGATGGCATGCTTTTACTGAATCTCTACGTAGTGAGAGTGAAAGAGAAACAGAAATTAAAGATCAGAAGATTACCGTAATGCAGGAGTTGGGCATACCAGAAGGATCAACATTAATTACAGGTGGTACATGTGCAGCCATGAGGTGTTTAGGTATCATGCACACAATGGGCTTTAGAAAGTTTGATCTATTTGGATTTGATTCTTCTATTAAAGACGAGCCTACAGCAGAGCAACGTAAAGAAACAACAGGTGCAGAAGATGAAGAAGCAAGACCAAAGTATCTTCAGGTTAATGTACGAGGAGAAAACTTCTGGACAACAGGAGAACTTTTAGCAATGGCTCAAGATTGTGAAAGAGTATTCAACGACACATCCATGAGCTTATCTCTTAATATACATGGAGAACATACATTGGTAAGTGCTTTGTGGCAACTCTACTTAGATGAACGGAAAGTTCCAGAGTTCAAGGATGTCTTTAATGACTAAACTATCCACAGAATATTATGAACTAGTAGATGAATATAAAAAATTACACTCAGATCCTACCATGTTTCCCGGCAAGAGTACTTTAAAATATGCTCATTATATTAAATCTATAATACGAGACAACAAATGTAAAACACTTCTTGATTATGGAAGTGGTAAAGGTTATTTATATGATGGTGATAGTTCTTATTGTAAAGAAAATCTAGATAAACCTTTACATAAATTCTGGAACTTATCTTCCTTTAGGTGTTATGACCCTGGTGTTCCTGAATTTTCCAAGTTACCTATGGATGATGAAAAATTTGATATTGTTGTTGCTGTAGATGTTATGGAGCATATTCCTACACAAGACTTAGAATTTGTTTTGGATGAAAGAATTATGAACTTTGGTAATAAAGCAGTCTTTCTTAACATAGCTTGTTATGAAGCTTTAAAAACATTTTCAAATGGTAAGAATGTACATGTGGCTGTACATGAGCCTAACTATTGGCTTGATCTTATAAAAAAAATATGGTACAATAAGCACAGAGATAGGCTAACTCTACACATAACCTTTGAAGAGGTTGAAGATAGATTCGTTTCCAATGGAATTTTTAAAGCACACGTATTCTATAATACATAAGTATATAAAATATATTGATTGGGAATTAATGTTTCAATTACTTGTGTTTATAGGAGTTATCTTATTCTTTGGTTCAATATATTTTTTATAGGAGGACGACATGGTATTAGGAATTGCTGAAGCTGTTGTGGGTGTAGTCGATAATGTACTGGATAAGTTCGTAGAAGATAAAGATCTACGTGCCAAGTTAAACCATGAACTGAAGACACAAGTACAACAAGCTAATATGGCACAGATAGAGGTGAACAAGGTACAGGCTTCTCACCCTTCTATCTTTGTAGCAGGAGCTAGACCTGCCATCATGTGGATCTGTGCATTCGGTCTTGGTTGGCAATTTGTATTTCAACCAGTATGCTCATGGGCTATGGCTATATGGAGTCCTGAGTTAGCTATGCCTATCATACCAACGGAAGGACTAATGACCCTGACCTTATCATTACTTGGTCTTGGTGGGATGAGAAGCTTTGAGAAATCCAAGGGAATACAGAGGAATAACTTGAAGTAATGCTTAGTGAGAAACAAGAAAGGTTTGCTCAAGCATATATCCTACATCAGAATGCAAAGAAGGCTGCTATTACGGCAGGATATTCTACCAAGTCAGCAGCCAATCAGGGATATCGTATGCTCAAGAATGAAGAAATTAAAGAAAGAATATCTGATCTTGAGAATGAACTTGTTACAAATATTGATGTTATAGATGAGATTGAAAATCAATATACTTTTGCCAAAGCAAACGGCCACACAAATAGTGCCATTAAAGCTTTGGAATTACTATCTAGAATAAGAGGAGCAAAGAATGATACAGAAGTAAACATGACAAAGGATGGTCTGGAAAGTAGTATCATTGAATCTTTAAAGATTTTAGGTAAGAAGAATGTTACAGAACTTATTAAAAAATGCAACTTTACATAGGAGAATTATATGAAAATTATTGCCGTTATGCTAACCTGTTTGTTTACATTAGGTGCTTGTGAATGGTTTGCATCTAAACCTGCAGAAGCAGATACTGTTAATATACAACCATTACCTTTAAATAAACAAAAATTAGATATGACCATAGGCTCTCGTTACATTTTAAATGCCGACGATGGTACTCAGAATAAAATGAGAATGTTTATGGAGAAGAAATTCTTGGAGGACCATGCCATAAAATTTGCATGGACCCGACAGATTGGTGAAACTATAAACTTCTTTAATTATGAAACAGTGGATGGTGTAGACTATCGTGATACTGGAGAGATATTCTTAGAATACTCTTACAGTTTCTAATCAGATTTTCCACCTCGTTTATTCCATAGGTCAAAGAGAGTTCTGATCTTCTCTTTCATAACTTCTATATCAGAATGCATCTTTGCCAATACAATAATAAGGGAAATAAGTGCAAGTAAAATAGGCCAAGAAGTCCTAATCATTTCCATCCAATCCATTTATTTCTCCTTATTGTTGTATCATTTATAACTCCATATAGATAGATTAGAAGGATTACTTATATCTAAATGAATAAATCTATCTTCCTTTGAACCATGCTGCTTTACTCCTATACCTGTAAAGCCATGTTCAGTAGCCAACCTGATTATATTGTAAGCTTTTTTACCATGACAAGCTATGTCTACAGCCTTACCTTGAAGGTGTGGTGAATCCCTATTACCTCCAAGTACATCATTATATGCTACATGTCTGTAGCCTGATAATATTTTTATATGTTGATCTAGTTCTTTTCTGAGAGCTATGAGCTTTGCCATGAAGCCCTCATCCATATTTAATTCCCCTGTTCCTTTACATCTTAATTCATCTTCTGAGAAAAACTCCCATCGTTTCTTCATTACTACTCCTATATTGGTCGTGGATTGTGGGGATATGGATTACGTGATATCATACCACCCCTTCTATTTCCAGAGATAGATTCAAATCTTTGTGTAGCACTTTGCATTCTTCTATCATTGTGTTCCTTCCCCTGTTGTGGTCTTTCAAATATTCTAGAAAACTGTAATGCTATTTCTTCTGGACTTCCAGATTTAAAAATATTTTGTAATTCTAATCTGTTCTTATTTCCTATATCATGTCCTGTTCCTAAATAAATATTATCCATAACATAATCAACTTGAGCTTCAGGTGAATCTACTTTATTATTATTTTTTAAATAGTTTTGGTATTCTTCCTGATGTCCTTTCTCAAATTGAAATAAACCATATCCCGGCCCTTTCTCTTGCTTTTGTGTAAAGTCAAAACTACCTGCTGTTTCAACATCAATGTTACCCATAATACCTGCAATGGCAGCAGGGTTTAATTTTTTAATTAATAACCTATTAAATACTCTTTGTTCTCCAGTTGGTTTCTCAGGTGGAATCTCCATTCTTAAAGGAGCTTCTGCTTCTTTTTTAATAGTTGCAGGAAAGGCTTCTTCAGGTATACCGGGATCAAATGTCTTCCCTAACCTTTGTAGAATATCTCCAACTTTTTCCTTTGCTCCTCCAAGAAGAGAAGATAAACCCATGCCCTCCTCTTCCATTATAGGAGGAGCACC
>Ga0114934_10001814_pt1 | contig 13800 bp, 11 predicted proteins | sample 4SBtaG_2_FD_99695 | JGI IMG/M metagenome (GOLD analysis project Ga0114934, IMG submission 99695) | Deep subsurface microbial communities from Kolumbo volcano to uncover new lineages of life (NeLLi) - 4SBTROV10_white metaG | ecosystem: Environmental > Aquatic > Marine > Volcanic ... | reverse complement strand
TATGTTAGGCTATCAAGAAAAGTGTGCATTATATGAAGACCGCGTCCGTGAGTTTTTAATATGTTTTCCTCAGTTGTCGGGTCGGGAATATTATCCGGATTAAAACCTTTTCCTTCGTCCTTGAAAATTAATTGTAATTTATCCTTGCTAATTTTAATAGTTATTTTTACTAATTTATTAATATCCGAGTTATTGCCATGCAGAATAGAATTTGCAGCAGCTTCTGCAACCGAAAGAGCAAGTCTGTTAAGAATTTCTTTGTCCAAACCGATTGATGAGACAACATCCAAAACGTAGTCTTCAATTTGCGGTAACAGATTCGGATCACTTGGAAATGATTTTGTATATATTTTCTCTTTCAAAATATTCTAATAAAGTTTTATTTGGATTTAGAATTATAAAATAAAGTTACATTCTTTCCTTTTCAAGTAAAAAATTAAAAATTCCAATTTACAGCGAGATACAAATTTGCCCTTTGCACATGAATATTATTTTCAGGAGAAATAAATTCATAATAACCATGCATATTTATATTTAAACTATTTAATAATATATATTTCAATTCAGCAAGCGGGCCTATACTTGTGTAATTTGATTGCAGTACTTTTTGATTTTGTCGAGTATATCCAAATGTGGAAAGTGAAAAATATCGAAGTCCAATTCCAAATATAAGACCACGGACAGAAACGGTAAATTTCGGCTCTAAATAAATCTCCTGCAGAAATCTAAGTGGTTTCCCGGAGAAATTTTTCCAATTAAAATTTCCCTGTTCCGATAACTTAACATAACCGTAAGTATTAAAATATAAATTACTTTTTAATCTGATTGTAGATGAATCCTTAAAAGCAACTTGCCTAAAAGCAAAACTTTTTTGAGTCGGAATTTTATCCTCAAAATCATAAGTGGTATAATTTGCTGAAACTTCGGCTATGTTATTAGTAGTAAAATTTTTCCCTCTAAACGTTCCTCCTCCCGAAAATTTAATTGAACGATTTTTATTATTGTTAGCACTACGTTCGGCAAAAATGTAAACTATGTGATTTACACTTGCGCCAAGGTTAACAAACATTGAAAAAAGCGAATTAAAAGTGTGCTTAAATCTTAATCTTGCAATGGAAAGCAGTTCATCTCTATCATCAAAATTTTTTTCACTTGGAGTATCATAACTAAATTTACGTTGGAAAAGATTAAACAAAATTTTATTATTCGCGGATATGGAAATGATTCCCGATGTTGAAATGGAAATTATTTGAGAACGATTACTTTTTTGTCCTTCAATTGTTTTTTTCTTTTCAAATATAATTTGGTTTGCACCGGTAAGCGGTTTTGCAATATGATTTTCTTCCCGCTGTGCATAACTAATTTTAATATTGCCGTTGATAAAATCGGAATAATAATTCGTTTGTGTTTGTAATTTTAATTTCAATTCTTCTATTCGTGTGTCGAATGATGAAGTGGTTAAATTATTTAACGATTTGTACCTGATATCTCTATCAATTTTTCGATTGCTTACAATTCCGCTAAAATTGAAATCAAACGGGGAAGTGGTTCGTGGAACTGTGAGCTTATCTTCAATTATATAAATAGTTTCATTTCTGCTTTGTATGTTGTTGTTTACATTAAATTCAGAAACAATTAATGAATCGGCTTCGAGATAAAAATCTTTTTTCAATTGTGAAAAATTAAATTTAACTAAGTTATTGTACACATTATTTGTTTTACTGTATAGTTGCAAATCAAAAAAACGGACTAAGTTTTTCCTCGGGGAAATATCTTCATTTTGAAATTTGGCCGAAGAAGTAATATGAATGTTGTTTAGGCTCAATCTATTAATTTTACCTTCAATTCCGTATATAAATCCTTTATCCTTTGTCCCTACTTGTTCGTTGGTCGAAGGTCCGGCAAATGGGGTCAGTTCTATTTTACGAAAGGGAATATATTTTAAAAATACAATCGAATTAAAATAAGCTGCTCTGTTAATCGCTAATCTTTTATCACCGGAATAGAGACTATTATTTAAAGCAAGGCCAAAATTAAGTTTTGGCAAATACTTGTACAGTGCCGATAAAAATAAAAATTGCTCGTCTTTAATATTGTTTGTTTGTGATTGAATTACAGTAGATTTAAAATTTTCATTAATTGAAAAATTAAACTTGTTAGAATTAAAACCATAAAGTAATTTCCCAATATAATTTGATGTATTTAACAATTTATTAAAAGATGAAGAAAGTTCATTCTTTTTAATATCAGTAGAAAGAATTAATTTATCATGCAATATTTGTGAAAACATTGGTTCAACAATGCTTAAAAGGAAAAATAAATATATTATTATTCTTTTCATAAAGAAAGTTATGATTCTGTATTCACGAGAAGAACACATTACTCTATTTCAAAAACATCACCTTTCGCCGGAATGACAACATCATTAAAACCAACAGCGTGAAGCCGGATAAGGTATTTGTCCTGCTGATCTTTATCTCCGTGTACTAAAAATATTCGTTTCAATTTGTTCTTATCAAATTTGCTAACATAATCAATCAATTCATTTGCATCAGCGTGAGCACTGAATGAGTTAAAGACAATCACTTCTGCGTTAAGCGGGTGTTTCTCCCCAAAAATCTTTACAGTTGGTTCTTTTTCGGCTAGCCTTCTTCCGAGAGTATGTTCTGCCGAATATCCGACTATTAAAATTATATTATTCGGATTTTCAATATTATTTGCAAGGTGATGTAGTATTCTTCCGGCTTCAGCCATACCCGAACTTGAAATAATTATATGCGGACCGGGAATATCATTTAGTTTTTTTGATTCTTCAACATCTGAAATGTAGGTTAATTTATTAAAACCAAACGGGTCTTTAAATTTTAATAAATATGAAACTGTTTCTTTATCAAAACACTCGGGATGAATTTTAAAAACTTCTGTGGCATTCACAGATAAAGGACTATCTACATAAATTGGGATTCGCGGAGCAATACTGCGTTCAAAAATATTGTGTATTGCAAATACTAGTTCCTGAGTACGACCAACAGAAAAAGCAGGGATGATTATTTTTGATTTATTTGTATAAGCTTTATTAATTATTTTCGCTAATTTTTCTTCTGTACCAACGGGATTATCGTGGAATCTTCCACCATAAGTACTTTCCGATAGCAAATAATCAACGTCCGGAATTTTTTCAGGGTCTTTCAAGATTGGCAAATTTGGACGCCCAAGATCACCGGTAAAACCAAGTTGAGTAATTTTTCCGCCTTCATCAATTTGCAGATATGTTATTGCAGAACCAAGAATATGTCCGGCATCAAAAAATGTTAATTTTATCCCTTCGGCTAGTTGATATTCCTGATGATAATTAATACCAACAAATTGTCCTAACGCTCTTTCGGCATCGTCCGCCGTATAAAGCGGCTCAAATAATGTTTTGTTCTGCTTTTTCCTTTTTTTGTTTACCCACTCGACATCCTTTTCTTGAATATGTCCGCTGTCTCTGAGCATTACGTTGGCTAAATCTCTTGTTGCAAAAGTACAATAAATATGTCCAGTAAATCCTCTTTTTACAAGAGAGGGAATATTTCCGGAGTGATCAATGTGTGCGTGTGAAAGTATTACGAAATCAATTTCTTTCGGGGCAAAATCGTCAAATGTTCTGTTAATTTCAAAGGCAATTTTTCTTTTGCCTTGATAAAGCCCACAGTCCAATAAAAATTTTTTACCATTGGCTTCAATTAAGTGCATTGATCCTGTTACCGTTTGAGCTGCTCCAATAAAGTGTATTTTCATTTTAATTCCTTAAAAATATGAAATAGTAAAATCTAAAACATTAAAAAATAACAATTTAAATTATAAGATTATTATTTATTTGGCTAAGTTGAGGACAATATACTCTTCCAAAACGATATTATTTATTAAGAATGAATTATACTATAACGCTTGAATCCTATATATGTTTCACGAATTGCCGTTTTTAATACTGTTGCTGTTGGTACTGCAAGCAGCATCCCAAGCATTCCCATTATTTCGCTGCCGGCAATTATGAGAAGTATAATTATCAGCGGGTGCATATCAGTGCTTTTTGAAAAAAGATTCGGTTGAATAACACCACTATCAATTGCATAAACAATTGCAAACATTATAATAATACTCGGGAGCATTGATAAATTCCCGAATTGTATTACCGAAATAATTATTGCCGGAACTCCGCCGACTATTGGACCGAAGTAAGGAATTAAATGACCGAGAGCTGCAATTAAGCCAATCGTGAATGAATTCTTTATCCCAAGTATTGTTAATCCAATCCCACTTAATAAGCCTACAAGCATAGCATCCAAAAGCCAACTACGTACATATCTGCCAAGCTGAACACGAATTTTATAAATAACCATGAACACCATTTCAAAATATTTGTTAGGTAATATGCTTACAATTCCTCTCATTATTTTAGTATTATCTTTTAAAAGAAAAAATGTAATAAACGGGACAATAAAAACTATAACCAGTACCGAAACTATCCTTGATAAAATATTGCTGATATTGGTGAACGAATTTAGAATCGTGTTCGAAAAAAATTGACTTATCTTTTCACCGATACCTTCGGCATCAACTAAGGGAATCCTGTTTTTTGCAAATTCCTGAATCTGCATAATTACATTATCTATTTTATCTTTATTTATAGCTTGCGAAATGGCTTGAAATTGCACTGTGATTTTGGGAATAAAATAGTACAAACCGATAAAAATTAGGTAAGCACTAAAAATAAATACAATAAAAACAGCGAATATTCGTTTTAGCCCCTTGTGTTCAAGAAAATTTACGAATGGATTGAATATCAGTGCAAGCAAAAAAGAAATGGTAAGTATAATTACTATATCGGAAAAAATGTACGACAAATATCCAAGTACAATAAGTCCGAACAAAAACAGGATTGTATTTTTTATTTTTTGAAAAGATTTATTCTGCATTATTGTTTCCCCAAATTAAGTAATTGCAAAATACAAAAAATGATAAAAATTAAACGAAATTTAAATAGAATATTTATTTATTCTTTAGTTAAAGATATTAAAAAGAAAATAATTATATTTCGTTTATATAATAATAAATTAAAAATTTAATTGGGAAATTAAGATGGCTGTAAACTTAATGGATGAAATCAAGCGAAAAGCTGCAGGAAGAAAAAAAACAATTGTACTTCCCGAATCACACGATGAACGTGTTATCAAAGCTTCCAGAGCTATAATGGATGCTAAAATTGCAAATGTAATCACAATTGGGAATGAAGAAAAAGTAAGAACTGCTGCGGATAGTTTGGGTGTTAATCTGCAAGGCGTTCGTATTATTGAGCCCGAAAAATCAGAACTTACAAGTAATTTTGCGAACACATTTTTTAATTTGAGAAAACACAAAGGAATTACAATTGAACAGGCGAGAGAAACCGTAAAAAAAGATTTATTTTTCGGTGCAATGTTAGTGAGAGAAGGAATGGCTGACGGATCAGTTGGCGGCTCAACAGCTTCAACCGGTGATGTGCTCCGTGCAGCGTTTCAGTGCGTAGGAATGCCGGAAGGTATTTCGATCGTATCAAGTTTTTTCTTGATGATATTTCCGGAAAGGTTTTTCAGTTTTGCCGATTGTGCAGTCGTTCCTAACCCTGATGCAGCCCAGCTTGCGGATATTGCAATTACAACTGCAGATAATCACAAAAGGTTGACCGGAGAAGAACCTTATGTTGCTATGTTGTCCTTTTCAACAAAGGGAAGTGCTCAGCACGAATTGGTTGATAAAGTTCTCGAAGCTACATCAATAGCAAAAACAAAACGCCCCGACTTAAAAATTGACGGCGAACTTCAATTTGACGCTGCAATTATTGATGCAATCGGACAAAGAAAAGCTCCGGGAAGCAATGTTGCCGGAAGAGCAAATGTTTTGGTTTTCCCGGATTTGAATGCCGGAAATATCGGTTACAAAATTGCACAAAGACTCGGTGGTGCGGAAGCAGTTGGCCCAATTGTACAGGGATTGAAAAAACCGCTTTTCGATCTAAGTCGTGGCTGCAGTGTTGAAGATATTGTGAGTACATCGGCAATTGCAGTTTTGATGGCTGAATAAAAGTCTAATTAAAAGTCGATTGATAACTTAATTATTTTCAATTTTAATTAAAATTAAAGGTAATTTTTATGCGTAAAATATTTTCAATAATAATTGATTTTACGATTTTATTTTTGTGTTTTGGTAATACTATTGCACAAGTGAAAAAAGAAAAATCGCCAAAAGTTAATAAAGCTTTTATATCCGAAAACAGTCTATTGAAATTGAAATTCGAGCTGAGTTTTCAATCAAATTTACAAATGAATTTTTTGCCGAATAAATATAAAAACGATAAAAATATTTTATTGCCGGTGGAAATGCTGCCGGCATTTTATAAACAAAAAAATAATCTGAGTATGGCACTTCAGTTACAGAGGAAGTGGTTAAACGAAAATAAACTTGGTGTTGTCGGGAAAATATTAGGTTATGCAAATTTTGCTGCTGTGGGATACTTGCTCTATACACATCTTAAAAAATATAAAGATGATTATTGATAGTGTGTTATTTAAGATACTGCTTTTGATTTAACTCTGAATATGCATTGGAAGAGCTCAAACCGGTTTATTCAGCGAGGCATATTCTATTTACATTTTAGTATTCATAATTTATATTATATTTTTGTCTATCGTAGTTTTGCCAATAATTGTTTAAAATCTTCCGGTAATTCGGAATCAAAAAACATTTGTTCCTTTTTATGAGGATGGAAAAATCCCAATGTTTTTGCGTGCAGTGCTTGGCGAGGCATAATTTTTAATAGATTATTGATTCGTGTTTTCATCTTCGGCAATGTATTTCCATAAACAATTTTCTTCCCGCCGTACGAAGCATCGGCAAAAATAGGGTGGTTGATTGATGAAAGATGGACTCGTATTTGGTGAGTTCTTCCGGTTGTAAGTTTTAATTTAAGCAGCGATGTAAATTCAAACTCTTCAAGAACAGAAAAAGATGTTTGTGCGGTTTTTCCTTCTTTTTCACTTATCCAAAATAGTTTTCTGTCTTTTTTACTGCGGGAAATATTCGTATTTATCTCTCCTTCAAAATCTTTAAAAGTTCCCCACACAACCGCCCAATATTCGCGCTGTGTTGTATGTTTGGCAAACTGTTTGGCAAGTTGTGCATGTGTCCATTCATCTTTTGCTACAACGAGAAGTCCGCTCGTATCTTTATCAATTCTGTGAACAATTCCCGGTCTGCTAGGCTGATTAAAATTACTTAATTGTTTTGTGTAATAAAGGAGAGCATTAACGAGTGTTCCGGTATAGTTACCGTGCGCCGGATGAACAACCATCCCAGCCGGTTTATTAATAATAAGCAGATAGTCGTCTTCATAAACAATGTCTATCGGTATATTTTCCGGTTCGGCATTTTCAGGCCGCGGTGAAATTGGAATAGTGATATCAATTTTATCAAAGGGAACGACTTTGTAATTTGATTTTACCGGTTTCCCGTTTACAAGGACCAGACCGGCTTTAATCAATTTTTGAACTTTTGTGCGGGTTGAATTTTCAATAGCTTGGGTGAGAAATGAGTCGATTCTTTCCTTCTGTTTTCCTTCGGGAATATTAATTGTCTGTTGTTTCTCTGTTATTATTTTTGTCATTTTCAATTATTTCCGAGTTATTATTTTCAGGCTTAAATTCCGTTTTGTTTAAAACATCATTTTGGCTGTGTTCATTTATTCCTGTTTCATCAAAATTAGAATTTAAGGTTCTGCCTCCTTTAACTACTTCCGCCTCTTTCTTGCTTTTTTTATTTTGAAGATAGTTAAAAATAATTAAAATAATAACTCCAACTGTTACGGAAGAATCCGCAATATTAAAAATCGGGAAACTGGAATATGTTCTCCCGAATACAGTGAAACCAAATTTGTTTACATGAAGAAAGTCAACAACCTTTCCGAAAAATAATGGGGCATAACCATATATTACACCGTAAAAAGTTCTATCAATTAAATTTCCAACAGCTCCGGCAAAAATTAATGCCAATGCAATTCTTAAAGCAAGGTGCTGCTTGCGAACTTTGTAGAGATAGATAAGTATTGCAATACTAGCAACAAGTGAAAATAAGGATAGAAAAATCTTCGAACTTCCCACTTCAATTCCAAATGCCATTCCAGGGTTTTCTACATAAGTAATTCTAAAAATTGATCCTATTACATCAATACTTTGTCCATAGTGCATACCCGGAAATTCTATATGCAAAAAGGGAATTGAAATTCCTTTAACAACTAGTTTTGAAATCTGGTCGGCAAGAATTATAAAAAAAGATAGAAAAAGTACTTTCAAATTATTCCTTAAGAGATCAACGTTTTTTATTATTTTTCATTTTACAAGCAACACAATGTTGTGTGTGTGGAACGGCTAATAATCTTTCTTTAGGGACTAAGTGCGGAGTTTCATCGGGATCATTAATACTGTCAATACAAATTCCGTAGGTTCCGTTTTCAATTCTTTGAAGTGCATCGTCAAGATAACCGAGAAATTTATTTTCACGCTGAGCCCAAAGATAAAGTTTTTCTCTTTCCTGAGCGTCCGTTCCCTGTTCAGCCATATGTAATGAGTATGGAGAATTTTCATTTACATATTTACCTGTTGAAGAATCCATCATTTGTTCTTTTAATTCTTGTAACTGATTAATAATTTCTTCTCTCTTTGCAAGAATTACTTTCTTGAATTTTGCGAGATCGCGTTTCCCGTAGCCTTTCATTTTTTTAAGGGCTTCTTTAACCGAAATAGGAGTTGTATAATTACTTTCTGTAGCGGTAGCTTTGGATGTTTTCCTTTTTGCCTGAGTTGCCTTCCCCTTGGATGTTGTTCCGGTTTTTGCAGCTGCTGTTTTTACTTTCGTAACCGTTTTTTTTGCAGCGGTTTTTCCCTTAGTAGTTTTTGCTGTGGTTACCTTGGTTTTATCTTTATCGTTTTTAGAAACTCTCTTTGCCATTGCTTTCTCCTATTCTTTTACAAATCAGCTTTTTGAATACTGATTGTACAATCAAATTCACCAATTTTATAATCTTGTTTGAACCCGTTTGTGTTCAATTCAGTTCTGAGCTCTTTTGCTAAAACTTCGGTTTTTATATAATCGGAAAAATTAACAATATAATCAACAAATTTTTTATCGGATTGCAAACTTACATCAATTCTATCCATAACATCAAGCCCAAAATCTTTTCGCATATTTTGAACACGGTTTACAAATTCTCTTGTATAACCTTCTGCAACTAAATCTTCAGTCAACTCCGTATCAATTGCAATTGTAACTCCGTCTTCCGATTCAACAACCCAACCTTCAATTTCAGTTGAAATAATTTCGATATCTCCTTTTTGAAGAGTAATTTCTTTACTATCAACATTAATATTAATATGTCCTTTTTCTTCAAAGGCTGCAATATCATCTTTATTCAATTTAGTTATTTCGGCAGCAAGTAATTTCATTATTTTGCCGTATTTTGGTCCGAGAGACTTAAAATTGGCTTTGGCCGATTTATTTACAATTGCAGAATCATCTTTTAAAATTTCCAATTCTTTAATATTTAACTCTTCAAGAATTATTTCTTTTACACTTAAAACAGCTTCTCGCAATTCAGGTTTTACAGCTACAATAATTTTTTTAAGCGGCTGCCGGACTTTCAAATTATTTTTCGCACGCATTGATCGTGCAAGATAAACAATATGCTGAGCGATGTCCATTTTTGTCTCAAGGTCATTGTCAATATATCCGATTTCCGGAAAATCTACCAAATGAACAGAGATACTATCTTCCAGTTTAGTAACGTCATTCAGGTTTTTGTAAATCTCATCAGCAATGAACGGTGCAAAAGGAGCTGTAAGTTTTACAACTTTTATTAAACATTCGTATAAAGTTTGATACGCAGAAAGTTTATTCTTATTTATTTCCGATTTCCAAAATCTTCTCCTACTTCTGCGAACATACCAATTTGAAAGTTGATCTATCGTAAATGCAGCAACAGCACGAGCACCTTTTGTAACATCGTAATTATCGAGATTATTTTCATAATCTTTAATAAGAGAATTAACTTTTGAAATAATCCATCTGTCGATTTCCGGACGTTGTTCAATTGGAATATAATCTTCGGAAAAATTAAAGTTATCTATGTTTGAATAAAGGACAAAGAATGAATATGTATTTATTAAAGTACCGAAAAATTTTCTTTGAACTTCAATAATTCCATCCTCATCAAATAAAGTCGGGCGCCATGGCGGGCTTGTTGTCATTAAATACCAGCGGGTTGCATCGGCACCGAATTTATCAAAAAGTTCAAACGGGTTAACGGTATTGCCTTTTGATTTAGACATTTTTAAACCGTTCTTGTCAAGGATTAATTCATTAACAATCAAATTTTTATATGCAACGCTATCAAAAAGCATTGTTGAGATTGCATGTAAAGTATAAAACCAACCGCGAGTTTGATCAATTCCTTCGCAAATGTAATCCGCCGGAAAATTTTTCTCAAACAATTCTTTGTTCTCAAAAGGATAATGAAATTGTGCAAACGGCATTGAACCGGAGTCGAACCAAACATCAATTAATTCGGGAGTACGTGTATAAATTTTTCCGTTTCGTTCAAATTTAACATCATCAACAAAAGGTTTGTGAAGGTCTATTTTGTCGAGTTCGCTAACGGGAATTCGTTTCCCGTTTTCTTCAATAAAACCTTCTTTCAATTCTTCAATACTTCCTACGGCAAACATGTCGCCGTCTTCACTAACCCAAATCGGAAGTGGGGTAGCCCAGAATCTATCGCGGGATAAAGCCCAATCTTTATTTTCGTCGAGCCAATTGCCAAAACGTCCGCTGCCGACTTCGGGCGGATGCCAATTAATTGTTTTGTTAAGTGCCACCATTCTATCGGCAACCGAAGTGGTTTTAATAAACCAAGATTCGCGTGCATAATAAATAACAGGAACATCATCGAAACGCCAACTAAACGGATAAGTATGTGTGATAGTTTTTTTCTTATAAAGAGTACCGGCTTTTTTCATCATATAAATAATATCCAAATCGGCATCTTTAACAAACACGCCTTCAAAGTCAGGAACCTCTTTTGTAAATTTACCTCCGCGAGTAACCGGCTGCAGAAACGGAAGGTCGTATTTTTTTGAAACTTCATAGTCGTCTGCTCCGAATGCCGGCGCCATGTGAACTATTCCCGAGCCGTCTTCGGTACTGACAAAATCAGCTTCAACAACATAGAATCCTTTTTTATCAACAGTTAAATAATTAAATAGTTGATGATATTCTTGACCGGCGAGGTCGCTGCCTTTATATTCGGTAATAATTTCATAATCTTCTTTAAGAACCGATAGTCTTTCTTTAGCAAGAATCAAAAGTTTGCCTTCGGTTTTTACTTTCACGTAGACTATATCAGTACCAACGGCAAGTGCAACATTTGAAATTAAAGTCCACGGTGTAGTTGTCCAAACTAAAAAGTGTGTTTCACCATCTTTTGTCAGTTTGGAATCACGCAGTTTGAACAAGGCATAAACTGACGGGTCTTTGGTTTCTTTGTAACCCAAAGCAAGTTCGTGGGAAGATAACACTGTTTCCGAACGCGGACATTGGGGAACAATTTTATAATCTTTATAAATAAGTTCCTTTTTGAAAAGTTCTTTTAATGCCCACCAAACCGATTCAATATACTCGTTTGTACATGTAACATACGGGTCATCAAGATTTATCCAATATCCCATACGTTCTGTCATTTTTTCCCACAAATCCTTGTAAGTAAAAACAGAATTCAGACATGCTTCATTGTATTTGGCAACACCAAATTCGGGGATTTCGCTTTTATTTTTGATTCCGAGTTTTTTTTCCACTTCAATTTCAACGGGTAACCCGTGTGTGTCCCAACCGGCTTTTCTATTAACACGATAGCCTTTAAATGACTTATATCGGCAGACCAAATCTTTAAGAGTGCGAGCCATAACATGGTGAATACCAGGCTTTCCGTTTGCCGTAGGCGGACCTTCATAAAACGTAAACGGTTTGGATTCGTCCCGCTGTGCTATGCTTTTTTCAAAAACGTTGTTCTCTTTCCAGAATTTGGCAATTCTTTTTTCTATTTCAGGGTAGTTTATTTTGTCGTACTGTTTAAACATAAATTATATCAATTTTAATTAAAAAATTAGTCTTCTTCGTATTTCCTAAGTAGTTCTCTTTCCGTTTGGATAAACTCTTTCAAATTTCGTTCAATTTTATTTTTTGTATCAATAACATTTCTTGATTTTTTTTGAGCTTCAAATATAAGTTTTTCTGCTTTTATTTTTGCTTCATTAATCATTAATTGTGCTTCTTTTTTTGCGATTTCAATGTGTTTTTCATAATCATTATTTTTCGATTTGTAATTTTCCACTTCTTTTTGCAAAATAATATTTTCCGACATTGCCATTCCAAAAAAAGCCATTGAACCGAGGAAAATATTACGCAGCGCATATATGAGTAAATTTTCAACGAGAAGTTCACTAAGCCCAAAATAATCCTTAAATAATGTAACCATTAAAACACTAACGGCAGCAACCGCAACAACAACGGCGAATAATATTTTACCGCCTTGTATCCATCCAATAGTGGCATTCATAAACCAGCCGGAGGCAAAAACAAACACCGCTAAAATAAACCACACGGAAAAATCACCGGTTGCAATACCGAATAAAGTTGTGTTCAAAAAATTTGAAGCAAATATCAGTACAGCAATTATTGCCGGAGTTACATAGTAGTATTTTTTTTGTGTCATCACAGCTTGGTTACTACTCCTTTAATTATTTCTGTCATTTTTGGCTCGGCTTTATTTGCCGCTGCAATAATTTCTTCAACGTTAACGGGTTTTAAACTGTCTGGGAAACATTCATCCGTGATAATACTTAAACCGAGAACTTTCATTCCCATGTGATTTGCTACAATATTTTCCGGTATTGTTGACATTCCGACAACATCGGCGCCAATGTTTCTTAAAAATCTGTATTCGGCACGAGTTTCAAGATTTGGACCGGGAACAGCAACATAAACACCTTTTTGTACTTTTATTTTTTTGTCGAGAGCTACATTTTCCGCCATCTCAATCAGACTAAGTGAATAAGGTTCACTCATATCCGGGAAACGCGGACCGAACTCATCTTCATTGGCACCAATAAGCGGATTATCGCCAAGTAAATTAATATGGTCAATCATCAGCATAACATCACCTTTGCGGTATAGTGGATTTAATCCGCCGCAGGCATTGGAAATGAGTAAAATTTCTACGCCGAGTTTTTTCATCACTCTCACCGGATAAGTAATTTGCTGCATTGAATATCCTTCATAATAATGAAAGCGTCCCTGCATACAAACGACATCATTTCCTTCAAGTTTTCCGAAAATTAATTTCCCTTTATGCGATTCAACTGTTGAAACGGGGAAGTGCGGTAGTTCAGTGTAATCAATTGTTTGTTCAATGGAAATATCATTTACCAAACCGCCGAGTCCGGTACCGAGTATTATTCCAATTTTATAATTTTTATCAGTTTTTGATTTAATAACTTCTAACGTTTCCGTAATTCTATTAGTCAGTAGTGTCATAAAAGTTTCTCCAGAATATTATCTACGTTAATCTCGTCTTTATTTTTTTTGATTTCCGGTTTTGGAACTTTTGGTTTATCGGAAGAGGTTTCAATATTTTCAACATTCATTGCAAGTAATTTTGCTTGTGAATCAACCATACTT
>Ga0114934_10001813_pt1 | contig 13802 bp, 12 predicted proteins | sample 4SBtaG_2_FD_99695 | JGI IMG/M metagenome (GOLD analysis project Ga0114934, IMG submission 99695) | Deep subsurface microbial communities from Kolumbo volcano to uncover new lineages of life (NeLLi) - 4SBTROV10_white metaG | ecosystem: Environmental > Aquatic > Marine > Volcanic ... | reverse complement strand
ATCAGCAACAGAGTTGGCTTTGAGAGAAGCAGTTAAACACGGATTCTTAGATTATATTCCTGGAGAAAAAGAATTTAAGATTATCGATGATTCTAAGCTTAGTGAACAACAAAAACAAGGATTAGCTTTTATGAAAAGCTTCTTAGAAAAACATGGCACGACAGGCGTTCAAGAAACTCTTAACAAAGCAGTTTTTGATTTATTAAAATACAAACCAATATTTCCCGGAGGAGTTGGTAAACTAGAAGATAGTAATGGTAATGTCTTGCCTGATTGTTTTTTGATGAAGGAGAAAGCTACTGCGTTAGACTTTGCTTTTAGGCTACACACAGATTTTGGCAAGAACTTTATCAAAGCTATTAATGTGAGGACAAAAATGCCTATGGCTAAAGATCATCCTCTAGCATTCGGCGATATCATAGAAATTATGGCCACTAAATGATTATTTTTCACTTTTTAATGAAAACTTTTCAATAAGTTTTTTAAATGAATTAGATTAATCAAGCATAGTGATGATATTGTGATAGACATATCTGCTAGAGAACCTGAGGAACTTAGCGATAAGGTTCACAAAGAAATTGGTAACATAGTCAATTTATTAGAAACTCCTATGCCTAACTTGTTTTCTTACAAACAATTATTTTTTCATTTATGTCAAGATTATTTTAAAGAGTTAAAAATTAAAAATTCAATAATAATATTTGGTGAAGAAGAATCAATTGAAAATATGAGGGTTGATCCTTATACTTATTCTTCATTAGGATTAACAACGAGTGATGATGGTTCTCTAAAAAATCAGATAATAATACCTCTATATGATCCTTTTTCAAAAAAAGATTTAGAAGAATCACCAGAAAAAAAATTAAAAAGATTAAAAAAACCGCGAGAACAATTAGCAATAAGTTTTGGCAAAGCAGTTTATGAATTATTAATACAGGGTTATTTGATTAATAAAGGTTTTAATACAAAGAAAAAAAGAGCTTTAATAATGGATAAAGATTATGGTTTGAGAACTGAAGCTTATATACGTATTCAACAATTTTTTAGTAATAATAACGAATTATTTTCATTAAATAGAACATTAATTGGAAATAATAAGGAAAACATAAGAGCTAATCTCGAAAGAGATGTTAAATCTGATTCAACAGTTCTAAGTGAAATAAAAAAATTCACAAATTATTTTGAAAGATTTTCTCAGTAACTTTTAATTAAAAATTCTAATTGTAATTAAAATTTTAATAATAAAAACTCAGATTTATAAACAAGAATATTTTTTTAAATTAAAATGGTTGATTCAAAAACATTTCAAAGTCGAATTTGTCCTTATTTTAACAAGTGTGGTGGATGCACTTCAATGCATATTCCTTATGAAGAGCAACTAGAGGAAAAAAGAAAAATTTTAGCGATTCAATTAGGTGTTAAAGAAGAATTCATAGAAGTGTTTTTTGATTCTCCTTTGGGTTACAGGAACAGGATGGACTTCGTGTTTCATAAAAAAGGACTTGGTTTTAGAAAAAAGAATGATTGGAAAACAATAGTTGACATTAAAAATTGTGATATAGCTAATCTTCGAGTGAATGAGTTATTAGAAGAAGTGAGAAACTTTTTCTTCAAACAAGGAGAAGAACTTGACATTTTTGACATTCATGAAAAGATAGGCACTTTCAAATATTGTGTTATAAGAACACCTGAAAATAATTCTAGCATATCATTTGTTCTAAATAAAGAATCAACAAAAGTTTTAGGAGCTATAGAAAAAATAAAATTATTTTCAAAAAAAACAACTGCTGATAATGTTCTTGTTACTTATGTTTCTCCAGATAGGGATGTTAGTATCAATGATGACTTGGTTGTTATCAAAGGAAGTTCGTTTTTAGAACAAGAATACTTAGGAAAAAAGTTTAAGTTTAGTTCACAAGGATTTTTTCAAAACAACACAGTCATGGCTAATAAAATGTTAGAACATGTTAAAAAACTAATTTCTTCTTACAGTAAAGAGAAAAAGATTCAACTTCTTGATTTATATGGGGGAGTTGGTACTTTTGGAATTGTAAATTCAGACGAGTTTCAAAAAACCACTATTGTTGAATTAGCAGAAGATTCTATAGAAGCAGCAAAACAAAATATTAAACTTAACAATATTGATAATGTAGAAGCATTAGTATTGGATGCTAAACTTTTGAGAAAAGTTAAATTAGAAAAACCTTTGTTTGTAATTACTGATCCTCCTAGAGCGGGCATGGATTCAAAAACAATTAGGCAATTGAATTCTCTCGAGCCTGAAGTAATTATTTATATTAGTTGTAATCCTAACCAATTAGCTAAAGACATTCCTAAATTAATTGATTACGAGCTTAAATCAGCAGCATTATTTGATCTTTTTCCACAAACACCTCATATGGAGGCAGTAGTGGAATTAGTTAAGAAGAAATGAATTTTTTAAAATAGAAATAATAATGATAATTATAAAATTCAAAAACCTTCTTCGCCCAATCTAGATAAAACAACTTTTATTTCATCAATAACTTTTTGTTGATTTTTTTTATCAGACATTCTAATAAATTTTATTATTAAATCTTCTAAATCCTTTGTTTTTAAATATTTAATTTTATAACCATTTGTTATGAAGTAAAAACGAAAAGTTTTATACTTTAACTCTTTAATAATGATGTTTCCAATAACTCCTAAAAGTTTTCCTTTTTGAGGATTATTTTTTAAAGAAAGCATTAACTCAAATATTTTTATAGACTCTTTTTTGAATACTTTATTGATTTCTTTTTTTAAAGAATCAAGAATGATTATTTTGACCATTTTTTCTTAGCTTCTTTTAAAGCATCGGCTACGCTAATAGTGTCTTTTTCATTCATTAATAGGTCTTGTAATTGTCTATTTTTAGCACTATTAACTAGTTTGTAGATTATATCTGCATAGGTTTCTCCTTTAACTCCGAAACCTCTTAAATCCTCTCTTAAATCTTTTGGTATTGAAATAGTAGTATTCATAAGAACTATAATAATTATAATAGTATATAAATGTTATGCTTATTTATAAACTCTAGAAATCTAAAAAACTTTATTTTTCAGGTGTATAGAATTATTGATTCTGAATAATCTATGATTTCTCATATAAGCCTATCAACTCGCTGACAGCCAATAAGTGTCCTTGCATAGCATCTAATAAGTCTTGCTTCTTAGCAATAGGTTCTAAATCTAGTTTAGTATCAAGAGCATAAGCTTTGAAGAAATATCTGTGTTCTCCTTTAGGAGGGCAAGGCCCACCATAATCTTGTCTGCCCCAACTATTAGTTCCTTGAACAGCTCCTGGTGGTATACTATTTTTTTCAATCCTGGTTAGAACAGGATCAATATTCCAAATAAGCCAATGAACCCAGTCGCCATTAGGAGCGTCAGGGTCATCAACAATTAAAGCTATACTTTTAGTTCCTTCAGGAGAGTTTTGAAATATTAATAGTGGATTAACATCTTCTCCTTGACAAGTAAAAATCTTTGGAATCTTATCCATGTGTTCAAAATGAGGGCTACTTATCTTGAATTGTTCAACTTCTTCAAAACTATTTTCTTTCATAATTACCCCTTTTTTTGTTGAAAGGTTTTGAGAACAACTACACAATAAAATTACTATTGCAAATGCTACCCAAACCCTCATGAAAGTATGATACTTGATTTAATACTATAAAAAGTTAATTGATGAAGATTTAGTTTTTTTGTAATCTTTTATTTTTGTAATCTTTTATTGTTACCAATCACCAAAAACCTAGCCGCACATAAGAAGGTATGTTTTGTCTAACTAAACATACTTTGACTTTTAGTCAAAGTTTCGAATATTAGTGACAAAAGTCCTTTGCTTGCGGTGGGTTTTTTGATTTTAAAAACTTTTATAAACAAAAACTTTTTCTTAAATTTTTAATTATGAAACAAAACAATATCAAAACAATATTTTAAATGAGTTAATTTTGTTTTTTAATTGTTTTTTATTAGGGTGAATAGAGGGGTAATTTTATGACTACAGAATCAAATAACAAACCAGCATCAGCTATATCTTTTTTAATAACAATGACTGCAATGATAATCTTATTCTCAGTAATGAGTGTAAGTGTATTAGCAAGTCCTCCTGGATTAACTTGGAATAATCCTTCTATTAATGGGACTTATTATTGGCAAAATTTTACACTTAATGTAACTACAGATATTAATGCTAATTGTACGTATCAAGTGAATTATTTAAACACTACAATAATAATCCCTTTAGCAAATTTTACAAATGGACAAAACACTACTAATCACACAACCAATATTGATGTTGATAGTTTACCAACAGCTAATAATTTTGTCTTAACTGTTAATTGTTTTAATTCAGCAAATCCTCTTGAATTCACCAATGAATCCAAATGGTTTCAGAGAGATCCTGATTGTGGAGATTGGGTGAATAATAGCTGGGTGCTTGGTCATGACATGAATTGTGCTGCTGGTATCATCTTAAGTCCAAATGTTATATTTGACTGTAATTCACATATTATGACTGGGAATTCAGGATCAACAGAGATCACAGTTTATGGTGATAACATAACAGTAACTAATTGTAATCTTTCAAATTTTGGAGAAGGAATTGCAATTAATTCCCCCTTTGATAATATTCTAATTACTAATTCCACCTTTCATCCTGCTTACGATGGAATTGCAATTAGGCCTCAGGACGATTTTAATTTAACTATAACAAATAATCTTTTTGATTTATCAACAGATGCAACAGGAATATTATTGGATGGAATTAATTTTAGTCTTATTCAGCACAATAATTTTTTACCAGGAACTAACAATAATAATTTTCCTTTAGCTGACAAGGGTCTTAATGATAATGTTTTATTAAATAATAATTATTGGGGTCATAGTAGTTGTAGCTTATTCACTTATTTAGTTGATACTAATTCATCAACATTGACTGATAATCATCCTGTTAGTCAACAAGATAATTGGACTAGTTACATAAATTGCTCTGATCAAAACTTATTTGAAGGATTTAATTCAACAACTATTTATGACGGTGATGGTTCAACAATTCTTGATAATATTCAAGGATATGATTATTATTATGATGATAATAATACTAAACAAAACATCACTAATTTATTAATTAATGGAGTTTATCCTTGGAGAATATATTCAACTTATTATTATCCAGGAGATCAAATTGTTTTTGATGTAAATATTACTCCTGCAAACTTCAAATTTATACAGTTTGGTATTGAAGGAAATTCATTTCAAAGTTATAATTTAAGTGTTACAAATTTAACAAGTGTTAATGAAACCGCAGGCGTATATAGAGTTAATATAAGTGATTATGTTTTTAACAATTCTAATGAAGATGTTAATGGTTCATTAATTCCAAGAGTAATGAATTTCTTTTTTAGAACAACAGATGCTCAAGGAGCAACAAGGTTATTATGGATAAATGCATTATATAATTTCACAGTACAAGATGCACTTTCAAGTTTAGGAGGAAACACTACGAATTGGAGTAATATTCCTGATATGGGTAATGTTAGTGGATTAATTTTTGATTTACCAGGTCAGGGAAAAATAGAGTTTAATGCTAATGTTGACTTAACAGATCCTTCATTTGTCTCTGCTCTTCGAAACTTAGCAACATTAATAGAGTTGAATAATGGTACTATTGGTTTAGATAGTTCAGAATTAGCAGCTCTTAATGTTAGTGCAAACATAACTTTCTACAATGTTAGTGGAGTAACAGGTTTGAATACAAGTACTTTAAACACTTCTTATTTAAATAATAAATTATTGGTTGATGGAGAAATTTGTAATACTTCAGTATGTACAGCTACTAATTATAGTAATATAACTGATGCTTTTATTGTTTCAGTTGCTCACTGGACTACTTACACAATAGATGTAACTCCTCCTGTGATAAGTGGAGCAAGTCCTAGTGGTTCTTTGAGTTCAAGTACTACTTCTGTTACTTTACAAGTTACAACTGATGAATTAGCAAATTGTAAATATGGAACAACTGATACTAGTTATTCCTCTTTAACTAATATTTTTGATACAACAGGTGCTTTGACTCATCAAGAAACTTATGCTGTTAGTTCAGGCAATAGTTATACTTTTTATGTGAGGTGTCAAGACTTTGCAAATAATACTGATACAGCAAGTACAACGATTAGTTTTTCAGTTGATAGTTATAGTTCTGGAGGTTCTTCAGGAGGAGGCAGTTACACGACTAGTAATTTATTAACAACTTATGAAAAAACTGTTCAAATTGGTGAAGGAGGTTTTTATTATTTTACAACTGCTGTTGGTGGTAATAATTATAAATTAGAATTAACTTCTTTAACAGATACTGAAGCCACTTTTAGAGTTAATGGTAAAACTGCTACTCTTAAAGAAGGAGAATCTATAGAGTTAGACGTAGATGGTAATGGTGTTAAAGACACTTATCTAAAAATAAATACTTTAGGTGATTATTCAGTTAGTTTAGGAATTAAAAAAGCTTCAACAACTACGAGTTCAACAACTACTAGTGAAGAGAGTACTGGTTCAAGCAGTGAAAGTCAAAGTAGTGAAAATCAAGCAGTGACCACATCAGAAGAAACAATTGATAATGCTAACGCTGTTAATTCAACAGAAAATACTACTGCGAAAACAACAACTGAAGAGCAATCTTCAACAAACGAAGCAGAAGCTAAGAACTCAAGTCATTGGTTGATTTGGACTATCTTGTTAATCTTATTTGTCATAATAGTAATAGTCTTTGTTGCTAAAAACACTAAGATAGAAACTAGTTAAGAATTAATAATAAAACTATTTTAAAATAATTTTTTTCTTATTTTTTCTTTTTAGAATTCTTTTTTGGTTTTTTAGAGTTAGTTTTCTTAGTTCTTTTTTTATTATTGGTTTTTGTATTAGCTTCTGCTCTTTTCTTAGCTTGTCTTTTGTGTTCTTTGAATTTCTTTAAGTGATTATCAATGAATTCTAGTATTAATGGTTTATCATCGTCTTCATAACCATCAATTTTTCTTAGTGTTTTAACGGTTTTCATTCCTCTCCTAATTGATAAGTCTTTTCTTTCAGCTCTTGTAAACTCTTGTCTCTCAGGAATTGTTGATAATTGTTTTGTATCCAAAACCAAGTTTTTCCCAATCGTCTTCTCTGTTATTTTTCCTTCATAGTTTTCGAAGTGATTGTTTATTTTTTCTTTTAGTTGCTTCTTAACTTCTGAGAAGTTTACTTGTTTAGAGTCGAATAACAAGTTGCAATGCTTGCAATAATAACCTGTTTCTTTAGTACCATAAACATCTCCTTGACAAATAGTGCACCCTTTTTCAACTTTCATAATTGTTTTTAATGAAGTATTGTTTTAAAAACATTATCTTTTTAAACAGATTTTTTTTTCTTACTCTTTATGACTTTGTACATGATTGGATTAGGACTTAATGATCAGAAAGATATTACTCTAAAAGGATTGGAAGCTGTTAAGAAAAGTAAGAAAGTATTCTTAGAGAGTTACACTTCAAGATTAAATTGTTCTGTGCAAGAGTTAGAAAAACTTTATGAACAAAAAATAATCCTTGCTGATAGAGAACTTGTCGAGAGTAAAGCAGATAAAATACTTGATTCTGCTCTTAAAGAAGATGTTTCTTTCTTAGTTATTGGAGATGTTTTTTCAGCAACTACTCACACTGATCTTTATATTAGAGCTTTAGAAAAAGGCATTAAATTAGAAGTAATTAATAACGCTTCAATTCTTAACGCTATAGGGATCGTTGGTCTTGAGCTGTATAAGTTTGGCAAAACAACTTCAATAGTTTTTCCTCTTGATAATTGGAAGCCAGAAACTCATTATAATGTTTTGAAAGAAAATCAAGCAATGGATTTACACACTTTGGCTTTACTTGATATTAAAGTTAAAGAACCTAGTCCTGAAGACATTAAGAAAGGCAATAATAATCCTTTGCCTGAAAGATACATGACTGTTAATGAAGGAATACGCTCTTTACTTGATATTGAGGAGAAAAGACGAGAAGGAATTTTTACTTTAGATACTTTTTGTATTGGTTGTGCCCGTATAGGCAGTAAGGATTTTAAGATTATTGCAGGTACTGCTAAAGAACTTTTGGAGAAGGATTTTGGCGAACCTCTTCATTGTTTAATAATTCCTTCTAAAAATCTCCATGATATTGAGAGAGAAATGATTGAAAAATGGAAGTAACTAATTCTATAATTTGATAATAAAATGAAAGTGGGCCTACCCGGACTTTCGTTCCAATAAAGAATCTCGAACCGGGGATCTTCGCCAAGTCAAGGCAACGTCATAGCCACTAGACCATAGGCCCATGAATTTGAAAAAAAGAAAAATGTTTATTTAAGCTTTACTCTTCATGTTTCACAAGGATTTCAACTATTGCTGCGAAAGCAGGTCTTGTAATAAAGACACCAGCAGTTATTCCTGCAATTGTTGTTAAAGCAAAACCTTTCACTATACCTGCACCTGCTAGTAATAAAGGAATCATAGCAGCAACAGTTGTGAAGTAAGAAGCCATTATTATGAAGAAAGCTCTTCCAATCTTCTCCTTCCAAGTATAAACTGCTCGTTCATCCTCTTCATCTTGTTTCTTTCCAAGAGTTTCATCAGCAATAACTATTTGATCATCAACACCTGTACCTATAGCAATAATGATACCTGCTATAGCTGCCATGTCTAAATTCCAACCAACAAGAGCTGCGAATCCTAGGATTATTATTCCTTCTGAAAGCATAGTCAAAATTACAGGTATGCTAATTTTTAATTTCCTGTACTTAATGAAGATTACTGATGCAACAGCCAGTATAGCTATTAAACCTATTAATAAAGCGTTCTTGATGAAATCTTTTCCTAGAGTAGGACTTATAGAGTCGGCTTGTATTATTTCTAATTTGAAAGGTAAACTACCTGTTATTAACACTGTTTGTAATTTCTTCATTTGTTCAAGAGCATTAGTTCTAGCTTGATCAATATCAGGTCCTGAACCTGAACCACTAATAGATATGTCTGTTAAAGCTCTTCCTTTAAGCTCAGCTCCAATTTTTAAACTATCAACTAGTTCGTCATCTAAGTATAACATTATAGATTTGTCTAAGTAACTAGAACCTTGTTCGTAAACAACGTTTAAGTTTTTAGTAGCAGCAGCTTGTCTCTTAGCAGCTTCTGGGCTTAAAGATATTGAGAATCTAAATCTACAAGCATAGCTTCCATTAGTTGTTTGTCCACAACCACCTTGACTGAAATCAAGTCCTGAACATTCTGCTCGTCTACAAACATCTCTAATATCTGCTCCTCCTGAGAAAACAGTTTTGTTAGCAATTTTTGCTTCGAACTTACCTTGTTTAGCTATTAGTTCTCTGACTTCTTCTTTATTAGCACCAGCTATTTCAATGCTGATATAATTATTACCAGAAAAATCACTGACAATCTTAGCAGTAATATCACTTAAACCATAAACATTAAGTCTTTTCTCAATATTTGCTTTAGCAGTGTCTAAGTCATCTTTAGAAACTTTTTTGTCGCTGACAGGTCTTAATAAGACTCTTGTACCGCCTGTTAAATCTAATCCTTTCCTGATATTGTTTGTTGGAGCATCATAAACACCCAAACCTAAGTCTGCTGTGCCTATTAGTTCTTTCTTAACTTTTTGTTTTTCGACAGTTCTATTAAGTGTCTTGTTTAAAGTAGAATTAAAATATTCTTCAGTAACCAATTCTGTATCATTAAGAATGATTGTTTTATAATCTCCTTTTGTTTTTAAGGTATAGGTTTGTTTATTAGTTTCAACCATTATTGTTTTGTTAATACCAAGATTATTCTTTATGAAGTTTGATTGTTCAAAATAGTCATTTGCGTTTGTTATAGGAATGTTGTTTAAAGTTATTATTCTTTCTCTAGAAACAGGTGTTTCTTTACCTGTAGGAGGAGGTATTCCTGCGTTAAAAGCAGAACTATCTTTAGCAACACTTCTAATTGCTGCTCCTTCATTCCAAGGTTTAGGGTTTATAGCCACTATTGCAAATATTAAAACTATCAGTAAGATGATAATTCGAGTGTTCTTTATTAATTTCTTAGTTATACTCATATTATCACCTTAAATTTTTCTTCTCTGCGTACATCCTGATAATGCCAGCGTTTTGGATCCAGGTATTGATGATGTCAGCAAGTAGTCCTATTAATAAAATAGTCATTATCTGAGCTATTACTTCGCTTTGAGTAAGTATTAATGCTGCTGTCACTGCTGCTAGTGTTGTTAAGTTCATAACCATGCCTGTTTTTAGAGCAGATAATACTCTTTCATAGACTGTACCTGCTTTTCTTTTTAATACTCTGGTGCTTAGCAAGATGTCTGTGTCTACGCTGTAACCTAGAAGCATTAAGAAAGCTGCTACTCCTGCAGTGCTCAATCTTATTCCTAAGATGTTGACCATTGCAACTGTTATTGTTATGTCTGATGCTGCTGCCAGTATCACTGCTGAACTAGGAACTAGTGTTCTGAAGTAATAGAATACTACTAGTCCCATTAGTATGAATGCTATTACCATTGCTTTCATGGTTTGTTGGAAGAATGAAGCTCCTAAGCTAGGACCTATGACTCTTACAGAATAATCTCCATGTTTTATGATTCCTTTTTTTGATAATGAAGAATCTATTTCTTCTTCTATGTTTTTAAGTTCTTCAGCATTATTTTTCTTTCCAGAGGCTTCTATTATGAATCCTTTTAGTTTTCCTAGTTCGGATATTGATCTTGTATGCATTTCGTATGGTAATCCTACTAGTGCTTGTTCAACTTCTTCTAAACTTGAATTTTGAGTGTTTATTGTAAGACTTATTCCTCCTTTAAGGTCTATTCCTTTATAGATGAAGTCTCCTGTAGTGGCTGTTTGATAAGCTATTTGACTTATTGCCAATACTAATATTAAGAATGGTATTATCATTAATGCTTTGTAATGCTTCTTATAAAAACTGCCTTCTTCTCTTGATTGTGTTTTTGTTTTTTGTTGTAATTCTTGGGTTTCAGCTTTTAAAGTAGAATTTTTATAATCATTATTTTTGTTTTGTTTATTTTTGTTCTTTTTGTTGTTCTTTTTTTGTTTATTTTTTTTCTTATTCTTTTTTTTTGCCAAAAAATCACCTTGTTACAAATTATTGTAATTGCATATACTCTAATTGTGTATTCGAGATTTTTTGATTCTTTTAAATAGTTTTCTAATATTTCCTAGTATTTTTTGTTACTCCTTTTTTTAACGAATGGTTTCTTTTGTTTATATAGGCTTTTGGTTTTTGTTTCAGAACAAGAAAGTTTTCCTCTGAGAGTTACTGAAACAAATTGTTTCAAAAATGAAACACTGTTTCAAAATCGATATATTTATATAATTCAAGCTATTCACAGGGTTTATGGATCCGGGGGTTTTGCTTAGCAAACTATTTGATAAAAAGAAATTAGCTTTAATAAAGTTATTTTTGAACAATCCTGAGAATGAATATTATTTAAGGGAGGCAGCTAAACAAGCTAGACAGAGTCCTGCAACTACTTTGAGGATTTTTGATTTATTTGAAAAAAACAATTTATTGACTGTTACTAAAATTAAAAAGATGAAATTGTATAGACTTGCAGATTCAAAAGAAGCAAGGTTTTTCAAAGAATTATTAAGTCCTAGAAAATCTGCAACTGAAGAGTTTGTTGAACTCGTTAAAGAGGTTTCTGGCGTGGATAAAGTTATTCAGCACGGATTGGAAGAAAAAGATAAACTCAATGTTTTAATAATAGGATCTGAAGTTGATAATGTAGAGATTTCTAAGATCGTTGGTTTTATTAAGGAGAAATATAATTTTAGTATATTGAATTTGACTTTGTTACCTAATCAATATGAGCAAATGAGTTCTATGGGTCTTTATTCTGGTGAAAAGAAAGTTTTGTGGTCTAGGTAATTTTTTCTTTTTTCTTTTTTCTTTTTTCTTTTTTTCATCTTTCTTTTTTCCCTTTCCCATTATCTTGTAAACTATATTTTAAAGTATCTATGTTAAAGAATAGAAATATTTATATACTACCTTGATTGTATTTTAATTACTTATTGGCGTAAGGAATTTACTTAATACAAGACCGGCAAACGAACAAAGATTTTTTTATCGTTCGTATCTTCTAGTAGTAAGTCATAAGACTATAGTGATGCATAAGAAAACTTTTGGTTAATGCTTTTAGGTTAGTGCCTTTGGTTAAAACCGCGAGAAGACATGCGCAGTGGAAAAAAGAGATAACAAAAAAATAAAAACAGTAATTTGAGGGGAAAAAATAAAATGGACTTTATCGTAAACCAAGCAATGGAACAACAACAAAACATGAAATCAATGGAAGATATGGAAGTAGGACAAGCTAATATTAGAGTTATTGGTGCAGGGGGCGCAGGTAATAACATGGTCAATTGGTTATATGCAAAAGGCATAAGAGGAGCAGAAATATTGGCTTGTAACACAGACAAACAACACTTAGACATGATTGATGCAGACAGAAAATTCTTGATAGGAAAAGACATAACAAGAGGATTAGGTTGTGGCGGTTTCCCTGAAAAAGGAGCAGAAGCAGCACAAGAATCTATTCAAGAATTAAAAGAATCACTTAAAGGATCAGACATGGTTTTTGTATGTGCAGGAATGGGTGGAGGAACAGGAACAGGTTCAGCACCAGTAATTGCACAAGTAGCAAAAGATACAGGAGCAATAGTTATTGGAACAGTAACAATGCCTTTTAAGATTGAAAGAGCAAGAGTTGACAAAGCAGAATTTGGTCTTCAAAAATTAAGACAAGTTACAGATACAGTGATTGTTATTGATAACAATAGGTTAGTAAGCATAGCAGGAAATTTACCTGTTCAACAAGCATTCGCTGTTGCTAATGAATTAATCTCAACAATGATTAAAGGAATAGTAGAAACTATTGCAGTGCCTTCATTAGTAAACTTAGATTACGCAGATGTAAAAACTATTATGACTGATGGTGGAGTAGCAGCAATTGGAGTTGGAGCTAGCGATACTAATAATAGGGTTGACGAAGCAGTAAAAGGAGCTTTAAGTAATCCTTTATTGGACATTTCATACGAAGGAGCAACAGGAGCAATAATCCACATTAGTGGTGGTCCAGACATGACTCTTGATGAAATTTCAAAAGTAGGTGAGTTAGTTACTGACAGCATGGATGAAGATGCAAACATAATTTGGGGTGCTCGTGTAGCCGAAGATATGAAAGGAAAAATGACTGTAATGACTATTATTACAGGTGTTAAGAGTCCTTGGATCTTGGGAAAAGTTGATGTTAAACAACAACAAGTTGCTAGACAACAATTAAGTGACGAGTTAGGAATTGAGATTGTTAGATAAATCTTGATTTTTTTCCCTAAACATTTTTTTATTTTCAACTTGGGTGGTAACTCGAGGCGTGTAGTGATGACAGGCAAACAGTGATTTATTGTGGTGATGACAGCGATTGCCTAAACCAGTGATTGATTAGCCTCTTGATTGCCCATTTAAATAATTTTGATAAGGTTCATTTTCCTTAGTTAATAGGGAGTTTCTCTGCCTTCACGAAGTTAAGTTCTGAATCACCCCCAATGACCCCATACTTTTCGTGAAGGCTTTTATTCTTCTTTATTCTTTTTTTCATCTTTCTTTTTCTTTTCTTTTTCTTCTTTTCTTTTTCTTTTAGAACATAATTTTCTTCGTAAATCTTCCATTTTTTCTTTAGATTCTTT
>Ga0114934_10001811_pt1 | contig 13807 bp, 16 predicted proteins | sample 4SBtaG_2_FD_99695 | JGI IMG/M metagenome (GOLD analysis project Ga0114934, IMG submission 99695) | Deep subsurface microbial communities from Kolumbo volcano to uncover new lineages of life (NeLLi) - 4SBTROV10_white metaG | ecosystem: Environmental > Aquatic > Marine > Volcanic ... | reverse complement strand
TAATAATAGGAAATTTAAACAATGAGCAAAAGAAAAGATATTACAGGTAAAATTTTTAACGATATTCTTGTTTTAGAATATGCAAAAACAGAGAATACACATGCTAAATATAGATGCTTATGTATGTTGTGCGGGAAAATATTCACTGTTACATATTCTAATCTCATAAGTGGCAATACTAAGAGCTGCTCTAGTTGTGGGAAAAAATCTCTTTCCAATGGAACAGAACAGGATATTTTTTTAAAATTTAAACAGGGAGCTAAAATATCCCATTTGGCAAAAGAATACAATGTTGATAGAAGTGTAATATATAGAATAACAAAAGAATGAAATAATTGATGTGAACCACCTTTGTCTATAGAGACAAAGATGTTTTATTTATTTAACATTTAGTTTTTCACAAACTTCTTTAAACGTTTTTTCTGCTTCTTCTTCCGTATCAAAGTGCCAATTTTCTCTTGCAGTCATTGCAGTAAAATAGAATTCTATTTTTTTTCCATTGACATTAAAATTACACAAATTATCAGTATTGATAACACTATTGTTTTTAGAATAAATAAACATTAATTCTCCTTTATTTTTTATTGTTTATTATTCTACCATAATTATTTTTAATTTCGTTAAATATAATATTAATTGTATTGAAATGATCAATTATGTCTTCAAGATTTTCATATTTAATTTTAGTAAGATTGTCATCGAATTTTTTAATTATTTTTGTATAGTTCTGAGCTGCTTTTAAATTTGTTTTTGATTTAAAGTCGCTCTCGAATACATAATTTGATGTTTTTGCTATTAAATTTGTAATTATAATATTGAGTACGTTATACTCTTTTTCAGTAAACAATCTGTTTTCTTCTATTTTTTTTATTAATTCTTTAAATTTTTTAGAATTTTTTGTTTTGTTCTTCAAGCTCAACTTCTTTTTTTATTTTAGGATAATCCAAAAATTCTTTTGTTATTTTGTTTTTTGTAATTTTTAATTTAACCGGTGTAGCATCAATATCAAACATTTTTATAACTTCGTCGTTTCCTAAATATATTTGTAGATTACTATACTTTTCTTGAGAAGTAATTTTTCTAATATCGATATTGATAAGTACATACCTGCAATCTTTACCAAATTCTTGAATTATTTTGTCAAAGATTTTAAAATTTTCAAATGACACAAAACACATATTATCTTTTATGTTATATGGACTGTCTGCGAGCGATTGTTTTTTATATTCCTTGCCGAAATTTGGAATTTTAATAACAGGAGGCGCAACAACCGTTTTTTCAACTTGAGAATATGGAATATTTTTTTTATATATTAAACCTTTTTCAAAAGCATCTTCAGCCATTTTACGAAACTCGTCTTTTTTTTCTGTTAATTGCTTTTTTATCTCTTCAATTAAATTTTTTTCTTTAACGTCATAAAGATCTCCGACCGTTCCAAAATCATAATATCCAAAAGCAAACGAACACATAAAAGAAAGCAATATATATTTTTTCATCAATGTATTCCTATCTGTCTATCCATTTCTTTAAAAAAATTGTTTGTATTAAACTTAATATCTGAATAAATTTTACCGTAATGGGCAAAATCCACAAGCGATATTTCCCTGTCATTCTTTACAATCCCTCTTCCAACTGGAATTAAAGTTACATCAGTCGCATTTAGGATCTCTTTTTCTGTTTTTTGGATAATCACTCTTGAATTTTCCGAAGCAACACCGGTATGGGCAACGGTAGTCGAATTAAATTCCGAATATGTACTCAACTCTTCAACAACTGTTTTTGCGCTTTCTATATCATTTACTCTCATTCTTATCGTTGTATTAATAGAATCCAATACAATTTTTCCTTTTACGGGACCTAATGCAGCATAGTAATCTTGATAAGATTGCGTATAATTAAACAACGTTCCTCCAAGCCCTCTTGCTTTATTGTATAAATCTTCTACTCCATTATAAAGAGCAACTCCGGTTTCATCTATAAATATTGCGATTCTATTGATTATTCTTTCTGTACTTCCTACGTTTCCAAAAAGCGTTGATAACTGTTTGAGAATTAATTTTACAATTGTATTGGAAATGTCTCCAAATCTTGTTGGGAACGGCTGAACTATTAAAATAAACTGTTCCTCTGATAGCAGTTTAACCATAAGCGGATTTGTTCTTATTTTACAAAATATTTCACCAACTTCTCCGGCAGATAATTTTGTAAGAAGTGTTGATAATGAAGTTGAAACTTTTGAAAAGAATTCTTTTTCTTGTCTCAGTGTATCTTCAATAATAAACAATGCCTCTTCTTTCATTGATTCCAATTTTGCCCTATAAGGAGAATCTACATCAATCATTTCATTTTCAACTTTTTCTTTCAACTTGGTTAATTCATCATGAGAGATTTTTTTTGCTATATCTTTATATGTTACCAGAGTTCTGATAGATACTATATCTTTGGATCCACTTACATCCATATATACATCTTCTTTCCCTGTTATCTTATCTATTAAACCGCCTTCAACTATTTGGTTTTCTGAATCATATCTATTATTAAACCCACTTGTTTTTATAAATATCTCATGCTTTTTATTTTCATTATCTACTTCTGTCTTTGCAATCTCCCCATCTGGATCTGCATTTTTTTCAATAAATTCAAAACATGTTAAAATTGCTAAAACGGTTTTGTATGTGATATCTCCATAGAACTGTTCTGTTTTTTCTCCCATCATCATATCTCTGATGGATGTTGCTATTTCTGTATTTGATTGACCAAAACATGGATTAATTAAAAAACTGTTTTGCGGCATTGCGGGAGATAAGTAGTATGTGTTTTTTAAAATACCTTTTTCTTTTGCAAAAGAGACAGTAGCATTTACAACCTCTTGTCCGTTACCACCTTTAGGATCGATTACAATACTGTTCCATCCTTTATTGATAGTATCTTTGATATTAGATAACATTAAGATTGTTTTTCCGACACCAGAAGCACCAATTACTCCTACATGATTTGTTATCTTATCCCAGCTTAGATATTTGGGAACAACCTCATTGTCGCTTGGATCTCTTAAGTTTACCGACAACCCAAGATACATACCTTTATTATGATCTCTTAATTCGTTGTTTTCTAAATTTGATATAGCATTTCTTAACTTATGAATTGTTTCTTTTTTTTCACGAACTTCTTCTTCAGTTAATTCACTGCTCATTAATTCTTTTTCAATTTTTTTAGCAACTCTTCTGTAATCCATTATTTTTTTAATGGTTTTTTCTTTTTTTTCTGCTGTTTTTTTATTGTCTTTTTCTTTCATTTTTTATGTTCGATTTAACCGTTGTTTTTTCTTGCTATTAAAGTAAAATGTTCAAATTTTGTACCTAAACACTTATTTTTTATTCCATTTTTCCATATATTTTTGTATATATTTTCACTTTCTCCTTTTTCTTTTAAAAAAATACCGGTAAAAATATACCCTGAACAGAAATTTTGTTGCATATTTTTCTTAGCAAAGTAAATGGCATATTTATCCATGAATTTATTTTGATCCAATCTGCTTTTAGTTAAAACATACAGATTCATTCCTACCCAATTACCGTAAACTGTATCTGATTTTTTTAAATAATCAAGAACTTTTTCATAATCCGGATGGTCCACTTTGTTTTTTTTATTTCTTCTAATTTCCGTATTTAACAGACTGTATGCTTTTTTGAAATATTTATTTGTTTTCGCTTTATTTATAAACTGAGATGCTTTCTGGCTATCAAGTATCTCTCTTTTGAAGGAATCTTCATATCCGCCCAAATAATAAAATGTCGGTTCGCTTGCAAATAAATATAATGTTGTCAATAGTATTAGAATTACTTTTTTCATTTTTTTTCTATTTTAAGTTTTTTTATGATTCTCATGTTTATATAACCGTCGTTTTGAATATTTCCCCATTTTCCTCCATCTGGAGCCGTATTAATGTCTGTAATATAAATAATATCGTTTTTCATAAAAACTGATTCTATATTGTTTTTTACACCGGGTTTTTCCCTGGAATTTGCCATATATGTATTGATTTTATACAAATCTCCTTTTTGAAGACTGCTATTGTCTATTTTTTTATAGCATTTTGCTTCTATCCAAAATCCTGAGCTGGTTAAACCTTTATCTTTTTTAGTTTGAATAATTTTTATATAAGAACCTTTTTTGAATCTCTTTTTATAGCTTCCTTTTTTTGCAATACAATCTTGTTTCAACATATAAATATTTTTATATTGCTTTATTTCTTTATCGGTTTTATTCTCTTTTGTGTTGTTTTCGACTTTTAATATATTTTCGTTGTTTTGTGCAATGTCATTTCCAATCGTTTTCTTTAAATCTTGAATAACAATTCTATTCTTTTCTTCTAATGCATTTAGATCTTCTACTTTATTTTCAAGAATTTTTATTTTTTCAATTAGGATAATATTTGTTTTTTGTTGCATATTATCAATCATATCTTGCTGTTGTTCTGCTGCTGCAAATGTAGATGCTAAGCTTAAAATCATAATTGTCTTTGTAATTATTTTCATTTTTTTCCTTTTTTTGATTAATTTTATATTCCGTCCAGGATTAATGATTTTCTTTGAAAAAGATTTGTTAATCTTTTTAATTTAATGTCTTTTTCATTTTCAACATATTTTTTCTTAACAACATTATTTTTATAATAGTAAAGCATTACAAAACTTACAAGCGTTATTAAAAAGTATTCTACCGATAGATATTCAAATCCATTGTAATTTAAATTTATATTTTTCATTGAAATAATTTTTTTTATTATCGGTAAATTTTTCTCAATATACTCCAGCGAAGTGTTTATTAAAAATGTTAAGCTTTTATATTTTTCTAGTGAAACATATACCAATAATGATGAAAGAAACATATTCGTTATTTGAAAAAAATTTATAAAAGCATTGTAGCTTTTATATAAATTCTTATACTCTTCTCCTATAACATACTGTTTTGATTTTATTATTAAATATGAAGGACAGATAAATCTCCATGTATAAATCAATAGAAAAAAAACAAATGAACCTATTTCAACCCATTTATTATTAAACACCATAATTAAAAAAGAAGACAATATAATGGTTAAAACAATTATGAAGTAATTATTTGTCGTGATAAGAGACATTTTCGGAAAAACAGAAGCAATATCACCGGTTCCTGTATATTCTCTTTTTTCTGTATGAATTTGCGTATCGTCAGTGAACTTTGTTCTAAAAACATTTTCAATATTGAAAAAATGATCACAATATAAACCATATCCATATTCTGAACTGATTTTTTCAGTTTCATTCTTTTTTTGATGTGCATTGTTGTTTTCATACGGATTTTTTTTACTGTACGGATCATTCGATGCGTATGCATCTCTTGATGAGTAAACATCTCTTGATATATTACTATTGCGATGAATGTCTGTATTATCCATTTTTTTTTCAATCCGTTTTTATTAATTTGTTAAAAATTTTTTATATTTATCTCCATTGGTGTCTAATTCATCATCGAAGTATATTGTTGGCGTACCGTTTAGTTGTAATCTATTGATTAGTTTTGCATCTTCATTGAGATATTTTTTTATTTTTTTATTATCAAGGTCTTTTTTAGTGAATTTTTTATTTAATTCCAAATTGTATTCTTTGATAATTTTTTCGCTGTCTGTTTCAGTTGGATTTATTTGTAAATCATACATGCTTAAAACAGCATCAAGTTTTTTTTCTTCTGATGCGTTTTCTCTTTGAAGTTCTGACAGACGTACTATCGTGTCTGATGCAGGATGAATTTGAGTTAAAGGAAAATCATAATAATAAATAGCAAACTTTTCCGGATATCTTTTCAAGATTCTAATCAATGGAGGTACTCTCCTTCTACAAAACGGACACATAGGATCTGAAAAAATTGCTATTTTATGCTTTGATGTTTTACTTCCTGAAATTAAATTTCTCTCTTTGTAATCTTTTTGAGTAAGCTTTGGTTTTAGTGTTATTTGTTCGCCTGTAATCATGTTTGTAAAACCATTTGATAAAAATACACCGTTTGTAAAAAAAGTAGATGATTCATTAAGACTTTTTCCGTTTTTCAATCTTCCTTGAATTTTTATATTAACTGCTTTCCAGCCTCTTAAGTTTTTGATATCTTTGGAAAAATTTTCTGTAACTTTGACATTTTCGATAGATGGATTTTTATTTAACGCTTGTTGCAAAAAATCTTTAACTTTGATTGTTTGCATAGCAAAAAGTGACGTCGATATTGTTGATACCGCTACTGTTAAAATAATTTTTTTCATATTTTAGTTCTCCTTGTTGTTTGTTTTTTTAACGATAAACATTCTTGTTTGTTTTTTAGGCAGTAATAAATTATTTTCAAAAGAAATTGCATATATTCCATCTTTTAAAAACTGCTCTTCATAAAGTAATATTTTTTTATCTGTTTTATTTTTTATATACCACTCTTCTACCATATATCTGTCCCCAATATAAGATGTATTTTTTGTATATACAAAAACTTTATCTTCAAATCTTTCTGCAACACTTTTATCTTTATATCCATTAGGAACTTTTTTGTTATATATTGAACGTATTAATTTTACAATAACCTTTTCGTGAGATGTCGATTCAAATTTTTTTACTTCTTTTTTATCTTCAGAATAATCTGAAAACTTATAGTAAGAATCTAAATTTGCATTGTTTTTTACAACTTTTATATTAAACATAATTGGATATTTTTTATAACCCCAAACAATAATTTTAAATGTTCCTCTAGTTCTTGGGAGAAATGTTAAAGATTTACTTCCTTGCTTAATTTGAATGATTTTATTTTTTTTGATCATTTTTCTTTTATTTGGAATGTCCGCAGTTAATATAGTGTCTTTTTTTTCTTTTTGTATTATTTTCTTAACTTCATTTTCATCTTTACTAATCAAAAAACCGCTAGAAAAAGTTTTTCTTATTTTAAAAGGAAACTCAAATACTGTAAAATTTCCATTTGCTATTGAAATATAATACTTTTCATTAATTGGCATCTCAATAGCATAACTTGATACGGCAAAAAATAGTACCGATATTAATATCTTAAGCATTTTTTTCCTTTATTTTAATAATATTTATAATTTTTATAGTAATTATAACATAATTTTCATATATTTTATATATGCAAAAGTTTTTTAAAAACCAAATCCTATAAAAAACAGATAGGAGTTTTCATTTTTTGCATGGGTAAAATTATCGATTTTATAAGTAGCTCCTAGCTGCAACGCTTCTAAAAAACTATTAAGGTTAGATTGCAATAATATTGTTCCTGAACCTCCGTATCCATTATGATACCTTCCGTGTTGATGGATTGATGCTAATCCTCCGCTTAATTCTAAATGAACAATTCTCGAAACATCATATCCTGCAACAAGTGAACCGTTTAATATATATTTTTTTTGCGTATCATTTATTTTTCCTGTAAAACCTTGTACCCCTAATGAAAAATCAGTATCATATATATAAGAATATACCGTCATAGAAAGAGCATTGATGTTATTTTTATCAGTTGTCTCTTTTCCGTAATAAACTCTATAATCAAATACCGATGCGTTTAATGAAGCTGCCAATATAGCAAAAATTAATATTTTTTTAATCATTATTTTTTCACTTATCTAAATTAGTATTTTTATATTTGTATTTATTTATATCGAATTTTTTCGTATAGTCATACTCTTGTTTTCTTTCTAGGTATTTTGAACTATCCCAAAGATTACTTCCGGACATATAATCATTTTCTTTAATGATCTTTTTATACCATAAGTATTTTACTGTTTTTTGTATGAAATTAGTAGGAGACACTTTTCCTGTTGCGATAATTTGTGATGAATTATCTTTTTCTAAAACTATTGCTATTGAAGGAGTAGTGTATATTTTATTTATTTTAAACATTTTTGAACTAACTATTTCATTTGTATGATAAAAAATATTATTCAAGTATTTATATTTTTTTGAAATTTTATGTAATTTATTTTTAACATCATTGTTGTAATAAATTACATTATATGTTAATTCTGGAAGTTCATCAATTAAATATGAGATTCCTTCCATACCGAACATATCAATCTCTAAACCTCTTCCAATATATATATTTACATGTAATTTATTTTTATTCTTTAAAAGAAGTTCTTTATAATGTTTTTCTTGTGCTTCTCTGAATTCTCCATTTGCCCCAAGCATTCCATTATTTTTTATATTAAAATCTGTTGCTTTTTTTCCATATTGCATTTTAGCTAAATATATTGATATTCCTGCTTTTTCAGCATTATTTATATGTTTAGAATACCATTGTAAATATTTTTTAGCGGATTCTTTATTTGGATTTGAAAAGAAATTTGCTATTACAGGATACCTTTGTGCTTCCGGTTCCGGAATCCATTTGTAACATTCTGCACTTGAATTTGCAACACATTTTTTCCCATTTACAGTAATGATTTCTGGCTGAGGATCGAATCTTTTTTGTAATATTTTTAACATTTTCTTTTGAACTTTTAGTTGTTCAAGTTCTATTTTCATTATATTAGACAACATCTCTTTTTCTGTTTTTGCTTTGGAGACAGATTTGTTTAAATCATTAAACTCTCCAAATCTCCATCCTTTTTCTGCCGGTGCGTTTTTTTCATTTGCAAACAAACAATTGTTAGACATAAGAACAATTCCTGTAATTACTGCGATTTTTATAATTTTCAAAATTTCTCCTATTTATTAAAAGTTCTTTTTCTTGATAACTCTTTGTATTTATTATTTATATTTTTATAGTCTCTTACCGTTGCGCCTAAAAAGTCTTCGGAACTAAATAATTCTTTTAACTCTTTTTCTGTTTTTTCTTTTATTTGTCTTATTGTTTTATATACCTTTGAATATTTATTATAAGATACTGCGTTCGTATCAACTCCATTAGAAGATGTATAATCATCTTCTGCGGATTTCAACGCTTCATATATCGCATTAATTATAAAATAATTATTCAATTTTGCTATTTTATAGCTAGATATTGTCGGCGCCAACACTTTATCTCCAAAGCTTTCAATTTTTACTTTTTCGCTCAATGCTTTTGCTAATTTAGCAGCTTCTTCTGTGATCAATACATTTGTATTTGCAGCTCCGCTTTGTATCCCTGCAATTTTTTCTATTTCTGTTTGCACGGAGGAAATATTCGGTAATCCGTTCCAAGTAAAATTGAATGTTGGTTTTTTACTTGGAGCGTCTTGACATAGATAGGTATATTTAATCGTATCCGCAGAGCCTCTATCTGCTTCAGAAGCCGGTAAATTTGCTATATAAACATATCCATTTGTTCCTGTAAGTTGAGAATTATTTACTTTTCCGTTAAGAACATATTTTTCAAAGTCATTTTTTACAGAAAAAGCTCTATTACTACCAGCAGATATGCCAACAATAGTGTTGCTGTCTATTGTTTTTTGTACTGTGTTTGGTTCATTTTCTATTGCTTTTTTTATTTTAACTAATGCTTTGGTTTTTTCGGACGCATTTGCATTTGAATCCATAGCACCATAGAAAGAATGTATTTCTTTACATATTACAGGAGAACTATATGTAGTCGATTCAAGTAAAAAATTTAATTGAGCAAATTTGTTATTTCTGTATGATAATTGTGAATTTGCAATGGTAAATTTTCCTTTATCTGATCTATTATTACTATTGTTAATCAAAAAGTCTTTAAGACTAATTCTGTCTATCCAAAATTTATCTTCATAAATTGGATTATTTTTTGTTTTTGCAAACATTCCGCCTTTAATATCTTCCGTATTTGTTTTTTCTATGATAATTTTTCTTATTGATTCGATAATAGTATCATATTCGGTATCTTTATCATTCGGTGTGCTACTACTTGATTTAAAACATTGAGCACTTCCATTTATTTGACTAAAGCAATTCAAGGAATTCTTTATATCGGAAGCTTTGTCATCTATAAATTTCTTAGCTCCTGCCAATACTCCGATATCTTTTGAATCTTGAACATACTTATCTTGATCTTTTGTCATTAAATGGCTTGATATAATATCAGAACTAGCATTTCCGAGAGCTTTACCAACATTACATGCATTTTCAAGCATAGATTGTATTGCATCGGAAATTTTTTTGACAGTTTGAATAATATCTCCTAGGATAGGTGTTGCATAAAGTATTGCAGACATAAAACCACCAACTATACTTGTTGCTGCTTGCGACAATTGACTTGTAATTCCATTTAAATCAATGATTGAAGCAAAACCGGCATCGAAACTAAATCCGGAACATCCTGCTTTTATACTTGGTCCTCGTGCGTCAAAAAATGGAGCGTATTGAGTGTTTGATTTGAACCTTACTTCCAAAGAACCGCCTGAGTAGTAATTTATTCCCGTAGATGGATCTTTCCAAGAATTTGGATCTGTTTGATTAGCATAAATTCCACCTATATTTCTCAAGCTTTTTGCTATATCTACATTTTCAGCCTGTACACTTCCTGTAAATAAAAATGTAGCAGTTATTACTGAAATTACACTTTTTTTCATTTCTTTTTCCTTATTGTCATTTAAAATAAAATTTTTAATTTAAATCCAGTCTTATTTTCAAACTTTAATGCAATAACTTGCATCAGTTCTTTAATGATTTTTTTATTGACTTTAATTATAACAATATTTTTTTTATCAAAAAAGTATTTAATGTCAAATTTTAACAAATTTTTTAAATTTGTATTTATTTCTTTAAAAATTAAAGACAACTCATGCTTTACAATATCCTTGTTTATTAATTCAACATTAAATAAATAGATTCCTTCAAAAAGATTTATTGAAAAAGGATCTATTGTGATTGATAAATATTTATTGTTGTTATTTTTTTTTATTATTGCGCTGTTCTCTTTGACGTTTTTCATAGAGAGAATACCTTTTATATTCTGAAGCAATTTGGAATTATAATATATGCTATACATGATAAATTCTTCATTAATTGTGTCTATTGAACCATAAAAAATGGTTTTTCCTTTTTGAAATATTGATTTTTTTCTGCTGTTTGTATTATTTATGCTGTTTAAGAGGATAAGGTTTTTTTTAACTTTATTTTCCAGTCTTTTTTGAGATATTGCATTTAAATTCATTTCTTGAAAGTTTTTATTCATTTTTATGAAAATTTTATTTTTTATGAAAAATGCTTCTTTTGCATTGAAATATTCCGTCAATGATATATTTATGCACTTGTTGATGTCATATATATTTAAATTTTTATATTCATTGATAATGTTTTGTATAAAATCTTCATTGACTATTTCTTTCATAATTTTTTTAACTCACATTCAAAACTTTCTTTAGCATATTTTGCTTGCGTATCTAATATTATGCCTACAAAGAAGGAGATTATTGCAATAATCATTATAGAAGCAGCCAGTATAGCCGAAGGAACTTTTGAAACATAGTGTGTTTGTAAAAATTCAGAAATTACCGGTATTCCTATAAAAATCGAAATAATCGCTGAAATTAAAGATATAGCCGTAAAAAATTTGAAAGGCTTGTTGTTTTTAAATAGCATAAAAATTGTTTTAATCACTTTACTTCCGTCTTTAAAAGTGTTTAATTTTGAGAAACTCCCCTCTTCTCGATCTTTATATTCAATAGGTATTTCTTTTATTTTAAATTTTTTATCAAGTGCAAAAATCGTCATTTCTGTCTCGATCTCAAACTCATCCGATAATACAGGAAAGCATACAGCAAATTTTTTTGTGAAAACCCTATATCCGGTCATGATATCTTTTATATCGGAATTAAATATATAATTTATTAATTGCCTTGTCAATTTGTTTCCGAATTCATGAAAATTTCGTTGATTTTCTTTAAAGTAGCTGCCGTTTGTAAGTCTGTCCCCTGTTACTAGATCGTATTTGTTTTCAATAACCTCTTTGATCATTGAATGCACTGCATTTGCGGGATAAGTATTGTCTCCATCCACTAAAATATATATATCTGCTTCTACCTCTCTTAACATGCTTCTTACAACATTGCCTTTTCCTCTTCTGTTCTCTTTTCTTACAATTGCATTGTTTTTAACTGCTATCTGCTTTGTATTGTCTGTCGAATTGTTGTCATACACATATATGTCGGCTTCTGGTAATTCCTTTTGAAAATCTTTTATGACTTTTTCAATAGACTTTTCTTCGTTCAGACATGGTATTAAAACTGCTATTTTATATTGGTTCACCAGACATCCTTTTTATTCAGTTTTATTCTTTTTGGATATAACATTGAAATTTTTCTTTTTGTAATGACTTCCGGAAATTTAATATTGTTCTCAATAAGATATTTTATAAACAATTCAATTGTTCTGTTGACATTTGCGTTTATCAAGTACCCTTCCGGTGTTCTATATAATCCTTTGCGGTTTTTAAAAATATTCTGATTGATTTTCGTTTTTTCTTTAAATTGTAGAGGGTTTTTTATGCTATCTTCGTCTGTGAAATCTATATTTATCCCTAATTGCTCACATTTGCTTTTTAATTTTCTTTTAAAAAATCCATATGAAATATTTACAAAAGTGATTTTGTTTGTATTTTTTTTCTTTCTCGAAAAAAAAGAGTTTTCAATTATTACAGATCCTACTTTATGTTTAACTGCATATTCGGTAATATACTTTACCGATAAATTAAAATAATTATTTATTTTATTGTTTCTTTTTCTTAATAGCTTCAATAATTTTTTATTGCAAGAGTATTGTTTCTTTTTCTTTTTTTGATGATATTTTTTTTGTCTGTTAAAATAATAATTAACAGATTTAATATATTTTCCGTCTATGATGAAAGATTCTCCATTTTCAGAATTAAAGCATGTTGCCAAGTTGTTTAAACTTGATGTTATAGTTAAGAATCTGTTTTTATCAAGACTTATTTGTTTTGTTACTTTATGGTAAACAAATTCTATATCAAATTCCATTCCGTTGCAAACAGGTATAATTCTTACTTCTTGAAGTTTTTCGGCTTGTATATTTTTAGGAAGCTTGAATTTCAATTCTTTGGTTTCTATTGAGTGTTTTTCTTTAAAGGCTTTTGATAATCCTATAATTACAAATCCGTTTCTTATGCGTGCTGAACGTCCTTGAATGGTGATATTCATAAGTTCTTTTTCTTTTTTTTGTCTAGGGATCTCGATTTTGTCTGAATATTTTCCTGCGGTTTTAAGTTTTAAAAAATTATAGTAGCTTTTAAAATCTCTATCTACAATTCTAAGTATTTGTTGTGATGTGTCACTGAGCAAAAGTTTATAGTTTTCGTTATTTTTACATAGATGATAGTTTTTATTATAATCTAAATATTCATTGTTTTCGAAGAAATAATAAAGAGCATTTTTAAGTCCATAGTTGTAAAGTTTTGCACTATAGATAGAAAGCTGTTTAATAATTTTTATATTTTTTTTATTTGTTTTAAGATTATTTCTTTGTGCAATAGTAATTGTTTTCATATAAAAATTATACACATTTTAAAAAAAAATGTAAATGTTTTTACTTGTCGAGAATATTTGATATCAAACGATCTTTATTTTATTTTATAATTCTTTATCTCTTTTATATCAGTTATATTCTTTATAGAGAAAAATCAAAGTCCTGTTTTTATGGTATTAAACGGCTGTTTTTTTAGACAAAGGTGTGACTTTGTGAGCTAAAGGTGTGACTTTGTGAGCTAAAGGTGTGACTTTGTGAGCTAAAGGTGTGACTTTGTGAGCTAAAGGTGTGACTTTGTGAGCTAAAGGTGTGACTTTGTGAGCTAAAGGTGTGCTCAAATAGTTTTA
>Ga0114934_10001810_pt1 | contig 13810 bp, 16 predicted proteins | sample 4SBtaG_2_FD_99695 | JGI IMG/M metagenome (GOLD analysis project Ga0114934, IMG submission 99695) | Deep subsurface microbial communities from Kolumbo volcano to uncover new lineages of life (NeLLi) - 4SBTROV10_white metaG | ecosystem: Environmental > Aquatic > Marine > Volcanic ... | reverse complement strand
TTTTCGCCTCCTGCTTCACCACTGTTTTCGCCTCCTGCTCCGCCACTGTTTTCGCCTCCTGCTCCGCCACCGTAACTATTGTCTCGTGAGTCATCATAGAAGTGCCTTCCCTAACAGTGCTCGTCGCCCCCAACCTAGGCAATCGTTTTACAGCATTAGGCAATTGTTTAACAGCGGCTTTAAGTGGAGGTGCAAGTACTTTTGTAGTTGCATTAAAGGCAGGTGTTACAACGACCTCAAGGACAGGTTTTACTACAGTCTTACCAACTACGTCAAGAACTGGTCCAAGCACTGCCTCTGCAGCGAAGTCAAGACCCATCATTGCCCCGCCCATCTTGAGATTGCTATCGGCTTTCCTGTGCAGCTCATCCTTGCACGCCTCTCGCTTCGTTTCGTCATCAATAAGGTCGCAATCCTCAGCTTCCCAATTTTGAGTAACACCCCTCAACATCTGAAACCCAGGTCCCACAAAGGGGATAAAACTTATGGGTTTTAGTGCCGCGTCAAGGGTCTCCTCTTGTGCCTCCTGGAACATGAATCGGTTAAAGCGGTCAAGCGCCTCACCCTCGAGGTCGCGCGGGTCATCTGGAAGAGTGCCCTCAAAGTGTAACTGGAACGACTTGCCCCACTCCGGGCAAGTGCCACCTTCCTGCGCACACCGTGGCTTTATGTTGCCTTCACCGGAATGCGGACTGGTCACAGCACCATGGAAATCTTTGAAGCGTTCGTAATTGCGTCGAACAGCGTTATAGTCTTTGCGAAAGTTATCAAATCTTGCGTGTCCGAGTGCATTCATCTTGGCCGAGGCTTCCTTCACATCATCTGGCCAGTTTTCAGACGTCTCAAAACACAAGCTCTCGCCTAATTCATTTACTTGCGGCGGATCTGTACATGTAGCTGTGGAGTGATACCCACCCTGTTCCCAGGCATAGGTATAATATCCATCTTTACTTCTGTCCTTCTTGTATTCCTCCCACTCTGTCTGTAGTGTGACGTCGGAAAAGGCGTCTTGAATCTGCTCTTTGCGCTCGCCAATCAGCCTTTCGTCAGGATGCCCGAAGCCAAACGCTTCTTTCATCGTTTCACCAAATGTAGGAGCATTTGGTTGGATTCCACTGTCCCTTCCTAGCTTCTCCCTATGATACTCTGGTGGGTCCGGCTCGGGAGGCGGGAGACCCAACTTTTCTCTCACCCACTCGGCGACCTTACCCATCTTTATCACACTTTAGATTATTCTGAGCAATTGACACAAGTATGCTAACGATTGCTGTCATAGGTCTAGCTGCTATTTATGTGCTCATGTACGGTACAACGTCAATAAAGAAACATATGCAAACCCCATCAGATCGGCCGGCTGTACTAGGTGGTCCGGCCGCCAACACTGGCACGATCTATGAGCAGGGGTTTCAGCGCCACTTAGAGCAACCGACACCAAAGCCCGAAGAGGCAGATGCCACGCCAATGGAAGTGCTCGAAAAAGACTTTCTAGAGAAACAGATGTAAGATCATGGGCTCAATCCAGCTTGATACAGATGAGTATAGGCAGCTTATGCACACTGCTGAGACACCGACTAATACTAATGTAAACCGGGACCAGTGGGTTGATTGGGGGGGTGTTACGACGGTCGTCGACCCGCCCCTAAACAAGCAGTGGATTCACGATAGCCACGACGGACATATGAAAAGCGCCGATCGCGGCCGCTACTACGACGCAGAGCGAGTGAGGGAGTTGCAGAATTGGGAGCAAACATCGAGGAACAGCTTCCCGTCCACATATACGCCTGCAGTTAGTGATATTAACAACTCTATGTTGTACTCCGATCCACGCGGCCTTGGCTGCCGCTCGTGGCGTGGCTACATACGGGACCCTAGGCACTTTGGGAAACTACCAGCGATCACACAACTGCTGCGGTCGGATAAGCTGGCCGAGAAGTCTGTTGGTGATATCGAGGCCGAGATGCGCGAGGCAGACCGCACTCGTGGAGCAAGGCTCTTCACTCCATAATCGTACATCAATTTTCCCACGATTAAGTTACACATGAGTGACACACTTGGCCAGCTTATTATGGTTGCCGGCGCAGTAGCGTTTATGCACACTTTGCAGGGCGGTGGCAACGTGGGTAAGTCTAAGACAGCGAGTATTGCTGGGGGCGCTAATCCGGAGCTAGCGTACGATCCGTCCCGCTGGCGACACGATGGAAGCCAGCCTATTTCTCGGCGGAATGGCAACGGGCCACTCAACGAAAACTATACTGTGCAGCGTTTGTACGACCTCATTGACTAAAATTTAATTTTGAAATGTCACGGAAAGTTCCACTTACAGAGCGACACACACGACTCCACGCGATGGGCAAGCGCAAGTTGCACAACAAGTGCTACTACAGCTGCGACTGGACGGGCTATGCGATGGGCTCACCAAACGCATACATGCCTGTCTTCAAGAATGGCAAGATGACCAAGAAGGGCTCGTACTGCAACTTCGAGTCGGTTGTCGCGCATGCGCGTGAGTTGGTCAAGCAAGGCGCCATGACCGCCGAGCAAGCGTACGAGGTCAACCAGCACGTGCTCGAAATGACGGGCGGGGTGGCGATTCCGCCATCTGAGGAGCTTCACTATGGGAACCTCGACCACTTTGGCGGCGACCTGAGCATGCACGCCTTTGCGTGCAAGAGCATCGCCCTCCACCCCATCACCGGCGTGAAGGTCAGCCCGAAGAACGTGTACGAGGTCATTCTCTCTCCTGAGAAGGAGGACACGGCGACGGCGCGCGAGATGTACAACAATCACGGCGTCGAGAGGATGCACTACCCGATGGAGAACTACCTCACGACGCCCTACATGCTTCCCCGCTCCGAGGGGCACCCACACGCCTTTCTCACCAAGGAGGTACAGAAGCGGCCAAAGCTCAAGCAGCGCGACGTGGTCTTCTTCTACCACATGCAGCCCAACGGCCTGCCGCACAACGCCGCCGCGTCCAAAATTATGAAGCGCGACATATGTGGAGACCTGCTCATCGTTGCCAAGACGCGCGAGCCAAACCTCTTCAACGAGATGCGCTTGGTCAACTTCACGGGACAGATGTACGACGACGTGTTTGAGAAGAAGAAGCGCGCCGCAAAGCCCGTCGCGCCCAGTGCCGGGATCTGCAGCGATGAGTGGAATGAGCTGCAGGGTGAGTTGCAGAACTCGCTCACGGACTTCGAGGCAAGCGTCTCCAAGGACGCAGAGCAGCCGGGCACGCTTGCGAAGGGCGCGGTGATGCCCCCAGCGACTGGCAAGGAGCTTGCTGTCGTTGCCGAGCTGCGGGGCTTCACGCGGCCGACCGTTGAGTCGCGCTGCTAGTTGTTTATTCTAAGTAGTGTACTAAAGGCTATGTCATCTCGCTGGGCTGACTGTGTAGAGTATGACCCGGAGACACCCCCTCCCAGTCCTAGAACGACTTCCAACAACCGCTACATTCAGTGGCTAAAAGAAAACCCCTGCACGCAGAAGTACTTCACGTGCCTGAGCAATAGCCGTGAGTGGACGCGCCTAGAAGAAGCACAAAAGCAAGCTTATCGGCAGTCGGCAGTTGCTTGGCAAACACAGACGGGCAGAAACAGGTCGACGTCGCAGCGCAAGTATGACGTACGGCGGAGGGCAGCAGAGGAGTTGCCAGTCAAGGGCTCGTACGAGACGCTCTTCAACCACGCGTCGCTCTTTGCGCCTAAGAGCAACTATTAAATGGCCATGAGCTCGAGGGTATTACCACCCCATTGTGGGGTGGTAAAGTCTCCATTGTTCCTTCCCCCTACTCCAAAATATAGCGTTATCTGTGTGCCTCGCGAGCCTTGGGTTAGGCATGAGGCGGGCACCTGTCATTAATAGCGATTTTAAGACTCGAACCGCTCTGTTAAAAATCCCTCGCCTCTGCCCGCCATCATCATCACGACGCACACTCCGACCAAATATACTATGGCGCCGTCGTCGTTGCCCCGGGCGACGACCTGGCAACAGCTCATTGTACTCTTGTTGGCTCGACTCCATGTGGCTCAATACTTCAAGCAAGGTGGAAAGCCGTAACGAACCACGTGGTGTGGTTACTCCTGACAATCTAGTATATCCTTCAGTCTCGCGGCCATCCAAAGTGTCGCGGCCATAGTTGGTCCCCCTCCTGTTCAGAGCACGAGCTTCTTCCGTGGCCATTTGTTTTTTTTTTGTTAGATTATTGCCTTCTGCATGTAACCGCGCATGATGTTAGCGAAGTCGCTCTGGGGCAGTAGCTTGACGTTGACGTATGGGTTCGTCACCCGTAACTTACTTCCCAGTGGAAGGCCTGCGTTAAAACTAACTCTAGCCTCCTCTGTCAGCATTGGGATGTCTATCTGTATCTGTGAATAGTGTTTGATAGTTACCCATACATGGGCGTGTACGCGCCCTTGCTGGTCGCCTATCTCTACATTAGATTGCCAGTCAACGTCAACGATCACATCCTCAAAGCGGTCTCTAGCGTAGTGCTCGTCCCTTGGGCCAAATCGCAGGATTTTGCTCAACGTGCGTGTGTTGGAGAGATGATTCAGCATCTGTTTACAGTGTTGCACTGCGCTTGATGTCTCAACTTCACCTTCGGGTGCCTTGTTCGTGTTAATAGTCAAAAAGAAGTTGGACTCTTGGTAGCGACGTGGCAGCTTTTCACCTGGATGCTTATGGTCTGTATAGGAGCGGTTACCTATGTTCACGCTCGGCGCGCGCTGCACAGAGCCTCCTTTGTACTTCCACTGCTGCCCCGTCTTGGGTGTAATAGCTTGTATGCCCCTTACTCCTCGGTATGCTCGGTCAATTCGGGCTGAGATGGGCATTTTGTAGACGCATCGGAACTTGTGACACTTTCCAAGTACGCTTTGTGTGCCTGACCACTGCAAAACTTGTAAGCGAAGAGGTCCCTGCCGTCCTTGCCTTTAGTCGGACACATCGCCCTGTACGCAAACCTGCCGTTTTTGAGCACAACCACCTCTGGGCGATCGACATCAAACTTCTTCTTAGTAGTCATACAATACAGTGTTACTGGGTTCGCCATGGATGATACTCCAGAATCAGAAAGAAAGTATAAGCCACCTAGTAAGCGAAAATGGCGCGCCTCTGCACCCGACTCTGAGTGGGTTTGTTTTGAGGGTGTGTGGATTGAGCAGTATGGTAGCAATTTTTAACTAGTTCGGCGGCATATATTGTCCTGGCCTATATTGGGACATGTATGCCAGGTTGTTATAGAACTCTCGCGACGTCATGTGAGCTGCTTGTTGCAGCAACCTGCGTATTTTAGCCAGTATCTTCCGTATATGCATACGTATTCTACGCAATCTATTGCGTCGTGCTGTTTCGTTGGCGTCGTCCGCTAATTCGTATTCGTATCCGTATCCGTCGACGAGCATGTGTATTTATCGATTGAGAAATTGTATATTCAATTACTTAACAAGACGCTTTTCCAGCTTCCAGTCTGGCGGACTAATGTCGCGCTCGGCCAAGTAGTCGCTGATCTTCACCTTCGACAACTGCGCTTTAGCCGTCGCATCGATGTCGATCAGGCACTTGGCCACAAGGTCGTCAGACTCAAATGTCAGCTCACACTCGGTAGAAATGGCCTCTATTTCACCCTTGCAGCTCATCAGCTTATCTACCTTCTCCTCGTCGCCGAAAATCCACTCAAGAGCCTCCGATGCCAGCGATGTCGCAGACATATCAGCCTTCTTCACCCCGCGAAGCACCACAAGGAAGGTGGTCCTCATTCGATGTCGATGTCCACATACTCAGTACTAGAAAAAGCATAAACCAACAACCCGCCTACAGCTGCTCCAGCAAGGAATGAGCCAAAGAGAGCTTGAAAGAGGGAGGATGGGTCGTATGACTCGTTTGGGTAGCTGTAGCTTGGTGCACATGTGGGCGCTGAGTCAGGGCAGCACGTTTCAACCTTGACACCAGAAGGTAGGATTGGGCATTCAGATTTGACGGGCGCGGGCTTGGCTTCTTCCAAACTAACCACTTTAGCAATTTGGCGCTGAATGGGCGGCGGGCTAGTTTTAGGGGCAGGTGAAGAGGGAGGCGGCGTCGAAGGATCGGACGTGAGGTCGATGCTGGCCTTAAAGGTAGGTTTGACCATGTACCTATAGTATGTACTTACAGTATCAGAAATTGAAGAGTGCGCGTGCGTAGTACCAGACACCTCTCTGTTCTGAGAGGGGTTGGCCGACACCCGGCAAGGTCCAGTCACGGCGGTTCCTTGGACGGCGACCGTAATTTGCACTTGAAAAAGGCAGGTATATCATTTACTCCTCATTCCAGAAATTTCAGTGGCGGGGCGCTACAGAGAGGCTCACCGACCCAACTAGTGGGGGGGCGCTACAGAGAGGCTCACACATCCACAGACTTCAGAAGACGCACGACCACCAGGCGCATGGCTCGGGCATCGGCTCCAGCTTGACCGGCGAGGGCGGCGGCGGCGGCATCGGTGCCATGGGCTTCGTGAGCGGCGCCGGCTTGATGGGGCGGAAGAGGTACCGGTCGGGGTGCATCTCCAGCCACTTGACGATCTCCGGCGACGGGTCGCGCTTCTTGGTGGTAAGGCGGATCTCAAGCGCTTCGAAGTGCGCCGCGGTCACGGCGATGTTGTCGTTGATGATGACCAGCTCCTCGTCGGGCGCCGAGAAGGGAGGCGACGGCGGCTGTTGCTCGATGTTGTCGGCTATCGCCGCCTCCATGTCCGGCGAGCCCGGCGAGGAGAAAGGCGAGGTGTCCTTGAGCGGGTCCCACCCGCGCGCGTCGGCGGCCGCGATCTGGTCCTCAGACATGTGGTGGTGCGCGCCGTCAAAGGTGCGGCAGACGTTGCAGGTCTGCTCGGCCGGGTTGCATGGATCGCCGCACACGTCGTCGTACATGTTGGTGGCGGTGCACTTGCCCGGCACGAAGTCCGGCACGCCGCCGATCGGCAGGTCGCCCGACGAGTCGCTCTCGTCGCCGTCCTCGGCCTCGGAGGTGATCAGCGAGCAGCGCCGGCCCTATCAGTACACGCGAGCTAAGTATGAAATCGAACATTAAAGCGGCAAAAGAAAGTGGGGCCTGATTGGGCAAAAGGTGTAAGTGTCGGTTCATTGCGGGGAGGGATATGTGATGAGCGGTAATGGTGGCAACTAGACTATACTTGGAACTAAGTGAGAGGAAATACCAGCTCACCTTTGCGTCGGCAGGGCTCTCGGCGTCGCTCGTGTCGTCGCTCGGCGCGACGGCTCGGTGGCGCTTCGTTGAGCGGATTTGCACGTAATCGTACGTCGAAAGTGGCAGGTCGGAGAGGATGGAGCCAGACTCAACATCCTCGGCCAGATTCGAGCCGGAGACCGAAAGGTCCTCAGTCATGTCCGCCGACGCATCTTGCTCTGGGGACTGCTCGTCGACCTCGGATGGCTTGACGAGCATCGAATGCATATAGCCCACCTGGTACAGCTTTGTCTCGTCGGGCTCGAGCTCCACCCCCTCACCCGAGGCCACAAACTTGTACGGGCATGCCATCGGAGCGCCACTCGAGCCGGCGTTGAAGAGCGCGCTCACCGACGTGTCGTACTCACAGAAGCCGGTTGCGTACTCGGGCGAGTAGCTGTCCAGCTCGTAGAGCATCCGCTCCTCGAGGAAGGGCGCCATGAGGGAGGGCATCGCCGTTTTGAGCATGTCGGTCTCGTAGAGCTTCTTAAGGAAGGGGCTCTTGGCGACGGCATCTTGCCACTCAGAGAAGGTCTTCTGCTCGGACTGGTAGTTGTAGGCCTTCTCGTAGTCCTTCATCGGCATGCAGATAGCGAGCTGCTTCATGAGCATGTCGGACGTCAGCTCGTCAAACGTGCGGCGCCGTGGCATCAGCTCGGGCTCGGAGGCGTCGATTTGCATCCTCTCCGTCAAGACTTGTAAGATGGCGAACTTGTGCGGCACCACCTTGTAGCCCTGCTTCTTGGCCGCCTCGATGACCGCGCCCTGGTTGAGCTTGACGTCGACGTGCGAGAGCGGGCCGCGCTTGGAGAGTAGCGACTGGTACGCGAGGGCCACCATCTTGGTGCCGCAGAAGTCGTACTCGACGCGGTTGTGGAAGTCGACGAAGGGCTTGCCAAAGAAGGGCTTGTTGGTCTCCTCGGAGAGCCGCACACCTTGGATGAGAGCGGTCAGCGGAGAGGAGTCGGCCTTGGGCAGCGCGTTCTGCAGCGACTTGGCGACGACGGCGATGACGTCCACGACCACCGACTCCGGGATCTGCATCAGAGCGCACACTTCGAGCACGCGGAGGCAGGTAGCGTGGTTCCGGACGGTGCGGTCGTGGCAAGCGCGGATCGGGTAGTTGGTGAGCACGCAGAGCGCCTCCGAGCACATGTTGATGAAGGACTTGTCGTTATCGTTGTACGCGAAGGGCAGCAACGTCAGCGCGGCGGAGTTGGCCATCGTGCAGCCCGGCTGCGCGGGGAACTCCTTGGAGAACTCAGAGAAGCTATCGTACGCCTCGTTGACCTCCTCGCGCCGCGCCCCGGACGACTCGTCCTCGTTGTCGCGCATCTCAAAGCAAACAATGCGCGAGGCCGCGGCCTCGTCGGGCTCCGGCATGAAGTTGGAGGTGACGATTGGGACAGCGATTGGCTGGCCGATCACCGCGCCGGACACGGCCTGGGCAGTGCGCGTCGCCGAGTTGGCCAGCAGCCGGATGTTCTCGCTGTCGAGCCCGTTGTTGGTCGAGTCGTCGAGCGAGAAGGGGAAGGTCGACTCCGTGGACGCCTTGATGATGGACTTGATCGTCGAGTCGGCGGAGGTGAGCCCGCTCCCGTGCCGGCCGAGGAGGTTGTTGATCGCCTCGAGGCAGAACGTCTTGCCGCTCCCGTGCCGGCCGACGACGTAGGTGATAGAGAGAGTGGAGCGGCCCTGCACGTCGCGCTGGGCGCCACCGAAGCGGAGCTGCGGGCCCGAGAAGTTTGCCAGCGCGGAGCCGAGCGTGGCGAGAAAGACGGGGAAGTTGTTCCTAATATTCCGGTGCACAAGGCAGGATTAATGGAGACAGAAGATGAGCCATCGCGTTGTGTAAATTACTGTGGAGAGCTGTGTTGCGAGTGTTGTGCTACAGTAGTCCTCTCGCTTGCGTGTGCGGGGGCAGTTGATCTAGTCGTTGCTCTGTCTAAGCTGGCACCCGCTGTGTACTCGGCATGTGGCAGCATCTAGCTATGCACTCGAGCATCAGCCGAAGGCACGACAGGTACTTGTGCGTGATGATCACGCCGTCGACCACGGAAAACGTAGGGCAGCCGCAGGTCGGAGGGCGCTGCACCGTTGCAAGCGGGCCGTTGGACCGCTTCATCGAGCTCGGCACGCACAGCTCCGTGTCCTCCGTCCGGAAGACGAATTGCGGCGAGTCGAGCATCGAGAGGTTGACCGAGAAGTTGTTGTCGTAGATCAGGTAGTTGCTGTTCTCGCCCCACGCGCTGGGCACGTGCTGCGGCTCGCCCTCTGGCCGCATCGCGAGCAGCGCGACCTCGAACTGCGTGCACTTGGCCGGGCTCATGTCGAAGACCGACAGCTCGGGTGACACCTCGCGCAGCACTTGGTTGATCTCGGCCATCGCGTTGTACGCGCCGACGCGCCAGATGAGCGAGTACGACTGCTGGCCGCAGGAGAGCTTGATGTTGAGGAAGCGCGTGTTGTCGTCGCGCTGCTCGACGCCCTTGGGCTGCAACGGCGTGTAGTAGCCGTCGCACCGGTCGACTGCAAAGGTGGCGATCTGCTGCACCTTCATCTCCTCGCCGTGCTTCGTCTTGTGGTAGTCAAGGGAGCAGAAGACAGGGTAGGGCGGGCCGTACTGGACGACCGCGTTGGCGAACTTGTGCTTGATGGGGCGCGAAAACGTCATCATGTCCGTGTCGGGGATCTCCTCGGCCATGGGCATGGAGGACATGGACGAGGAGCGAGAGACCGGTCGAGGCGGCGGAGGGGGCATCGCGCGCGAGGCCGCGGCCGTCTTCTTCTTGGTGACGCAGTGCGTGAGCGCCCGCATCGAGAAGATCGAGCCCGAGAGGACGCGCACGTCCATCGTCTTGCCCATGATGGTCTCGACCGACTCGTAGACGGGCTCCTTGCCGAGGTCAGGCCCGTCCACGTAGCCGAACTGGATCTTGACAGCGGTGAGCTGCGGGCGCGTGTCGGGGTACAGCTTGGAGTAGAAGTTGCCGAGGCGGCACGGCGTCAGGACGAGGACGGGGCAGTTGTCGTCCTCAGACATGAACTCCATGCTCAGCGAGCTCACGTCGATCACAACCGACCCCTCGAAGGACGAAGCCTGCGAGAAGCCCGCAGTGTAGACGGAGCCACCCTATTTCCAAGCAAGAGTGGTGATGGGCAGGAGCTCTGGCTATCGTCCACGCAACTGTAACAGGGCCGAGGTGGAGGAGCTACGTAGGCAGTTAGCGACTACTCATGCAGACCAGTGGCAGAAGGCTAAGTGCCTGATGGACGAGATCACTAGAGTGCTAGGGCATCGCGGGGGACCTATGGGGGGAAACATCGCACCGAGGGCGTGTAAATACTGTCACTACTATGGGCACACACGCCAGTTCTGCAGCAAGCTCCGGGAAGACAGCGCTATGAGGGAGCGCATTGGATACGATCGAGAGATAGCACTGCTAGAGACATACCTGAACGGGCGGCCAGATGTGCAAGACGAGGATTGGGAGAGGTGGCTTCAGTGGAGCCACAGACAATACGTGGCACTGAGCGAGATGGGGCTCGGTTGTGACGGGCCGGCCACTGATGTTGCCACAGACTGCGATGGCTGCGCGGGCTGCACTGCTTGGAAGGCGGCTGCGGCTGTCTGGGAGGCGCAGAACCCCGCGCCGCCATGTGTGCTAGGCGGTGAGCCAGTGTAGAGGTGGTCCTGGGGCGAGGGGGGCGAGTGGGGCAGTGGCCGGTGTCTACCGCGGTAGCGTCAGAGCACGGACTCGCTGGCACTCCGGGGGCCCGCGGGGTCTGAGTATGGCGATCTGTGTGGATGTGCGGGTACGGAGGGCTAGTTCTAGGTGTGGCCTAGCCCTCCGACCAGGTCTGACCGTGCCGCAATGTGGCGGTCATGTATTCCCTCGCGGGTCGGGGATTCCGCCGGTGTCTACCGCGGCTGAGGCAGAGGCGGCGTGGCTGGTGCTCCGGAGACTCCAGGGGTCGAACGGCGTCGAGATGAGCACAGCGCTGGCTGGGAGGGCGAGGGTGGGGTGTGATCACGCTGCTCGCGGAGCGGCGGTGGCCAGCGGTGAGCTAGTCGGACAGGGGGGGGCTCCGGATGTGGCAGCTCCGGCGGGTCTCTCGCGCGGTTGAGCCGGGGGGGGAGCGAAGCGAGTGCGAACGGAAGGCCTTCTCGTGCTACTGAGGCCGTCCCGCCGGCAGGAGGGCGAGCCCTGGGTGTGACCTCGAGGTGCGCCGAGCGGTGGGCCGAGGGGGGGAGGTGTGCGGCCGCGGTCGGGCCCGGTGTGTCGTCTCCGGCGGTGGCGTCTGCGGTTGCCGCGAAAGGGGGGGGATCTTCGGTGTACTCGGCAGGTCGACTACGAGCCCGCTCACCTACGGGGGTCCGCGAGCAGCGTGGTATGAGTGCTCTGAGGCAGGGGCCAGAAGGGCGAGCGCGCGCGCGGCGAGCTGGCAGAGCTAGGCGGCCTGCAGCGTCAGAGACGGGGGGGGGGGCAGGGGGGCGGCCGCTGCAGCGGCAGAGAGTTTGTCGTGCTGTGCGCGCGCGGGGGCGGGGCGCGCGCACCGGGTGGATGACGAAGCGCTGCGCGGGCTCTTCGCCCTCGGCCGGCACGTCGACGATCACGTACTCCTCGCGCTCGGGCTCGTTGAGCACCGCCGCAACCTCGGCAGGCAGCGCCGCCTCGGCAAAGTCGAAAGGGATGAGCTGCGGGAAGGTGGCGATCGTCGGGAACATGGTGATGAAGCCCTCGAAGGCGCCCTCCTCGCCCTGCTCGTACTTGTCCAGCGCGTCGCGCGCGGCCGGCGCGAGGGCGCAGATAAACTCTTGTGCAGGCACGGGTGGCGAGGCTGCAGCGACCAGAGCGCTGCAGATGCTCTTCATGAACTCGTTCTCGAGCATCTTCTGCATCTCGGTGTGCTCTTGCTCAGCGACCTGGTCCTGGACCGGGAAGTACCAGTGGCCCTTGACGCACTGCGCGCTGACGAACATGTTGGCGAAAGTGCAGGGCGAAGGAGTCGGCTTTGTCGTCAGGAACTTGGAGTGCGGCGTGATGGTGCGGGCAGAGGAGCGAGAGGGCGTCCGGCTCGAGGCGCTCGACATCGTGCGCGCGCGCGCGTCCCCGTGCACAGAGAGGGAGAGCGGGGCGCGGGCAGGTCTGCACGCCACCGTTGGGTCTCGTCAGGGTGGTGCGCGCCCGGCGGGAAGGGAGGCGAGAATTTTGTGGATTTTCGGGTTCTATTTTCGGGTTCTATTTTCGGGTAGGTCAAATCCAAAAAAGAGATGCGTGTCCCGGGGGAAGGGGAGGGGAAATATTTTGCGTTTTTCGGGTTATATTTTCGGGTTCTATTTTCGGGTAGGAACCCGAAGAAATAACCCGAAAATATAACCCGAAAAACACAGAAAATTTTTACAAATCACTGCCCTGGAAATCGCAACAAAAACGAGATTGCGGGAGATCGCGGACAGAGAGAAAAGAAAGAAGAGAAAGAAGAGAGAGAGAGAGAGAGAGAGATTATATATATATATATATATTATTATTATTACTATTACTATTACTATAGTATTAGTATTACTTATTAGTACTGCGTTTTTCTTTTCCCCTTACTGGTGAATACTGGATTTCTTTTATACAAGGCGCCGCCAGATCGAACCGAACTCCGCGTTACGCAGAGATCAGTTCGCTCCGCAGAATGGTTCGCATCCTCACCTCGAACTCGCCGCCCAACGCGCCGCTCCGCCCCCGCTCCGAGCGCATCCGCAAGAAGGAGAAGAAGCAGAAGAGCCCCGTCCGCAAGCAGCTCCTGCCCGAGCTCTCCGCAATCGTCGTCAAGCCGACGGTGCAGTCGCTGCAGCGGCAGCTGGAGTCGCTGCAGCGGGAGTCGCACAAGCAGAACACCGCCGCGATCCGGCTCGTCGCCGAGTTCGACCTCGCGAACCGCAAGGCCCTCGTGTCCAAGTTCGACCAGACGATGTCCAAGGTGCTCGAGCTCGACGCGCGCAACCTCAAGACGCAGCAGCGCCTGCAGCAGTACTGCAGCTTCCTCGAGCGCCAGGTGAACCGCCTGCAGGACAAGATCGAGGCCCTGGAGCGCAAGACGGCCTTCTTCCCGGCCCCCCTCGAGCCCGACACCGAGCCCGACTCCGAGGAGGAGGTGGAGGCCGTGGTCGAGGGGGAAATCGGTGCCAGCCGCTGCTGCGCGCATGAGCGCTTCGCCTCCCGCTCGCCGACGTGACCGATCTGCCCAGACTAGGCGACGAGGACACTGACCTCTGCCCTTCGGACACCGAGTACCAGGCCGCAGCGTCCTTCGCTGACCTCGTGTTCTGGGCGGAGCGCCAGCTCCACCGCTGAGCAGTCTCGGGCTCCGCCGCCTGCCGCTGCCGCTGCTGTCTCTCCGGACTGCCACCAGCCTGCCCCTCTGCTCGGAAGTCTTGAGTAGTGTGCGTGTTCGGGCTCTAGAGTGTGGCTTGCATGCAAAAGGGTATGATACTCGCACACACAGAGCGCGGACACGAAGAGACAGCAGCGCGCTGCTGTCTCTTCGTGTCCGCGCTCTGTGTGTGCGAGTATCATACCCTTTTGCATGCAAG
>Ga0114934_10001808_pt1 | contig 13828 bp, 5 predicted proteins | sample 4SBtaG_2_FD_99695 | JGI IMG/M metagenome (GOLD analysis project Ga0114934, IMG submission 99695) | Deep subsurface microbial communities from Kolumbo volcano to uncover new lineages of life (NeLLi) - 4SBTROV10_white metaG | ecosystem: Environmental > Aquatic > Marine > Volcanic ... | reverse complement strand
TTCAACTCTGCGGTCAATATTACGAACCATTAAATCGGCAGAAGAGATATAATAAATCGGTTTACCTTCATTTGCAAAAATCATAAATCGTGAATGCTCCAAAAATCTATCTACAATACCTCTTGCAATTATTCTGTTGCTTACTCCTTTTACATCGGTTATTAAAGAAAACATTCCTCTAACAAGCAAAATCACCTCTACTCCTGCCTTAGATGCCTCGTACAATGCATTTATAATTTCTCTGTCCTCTATATTATTGATTTTAATATGTATATAAGCTTTTTTACCTTTTTTTGCGTTACTAATTTCATTTTTTATCATCAACTTCATCTTGCTTCTGAAATTGTATGGAGACACCAAAAGATGATTGAAATTATAGTGTTTGTAATTATTTTTAAGGAAACTAAAAACTTTCTCTACTTCATTTGTAATCTTTTTGTTTGATGTAAAAATTGCAATGTCTGAATAAAGCTTTGCCGTACTTTCATTGAAATTCCCAGTGCCGATAACAGAATAATTTACAGGTTTTCCATTTTCCATTCTTGTAACGTGCAAAAGCTTTGAATGAACTTTCAAACCCTGTACACCGTATATAACTTTTACTCCAGCTTCAGAAAGTTCTTTGCTCCAATTGATATTTTCACTTTCATCAAACCTTGCCCTAAGCTCTATCACTGCAGTTACATCTATACCATTGTAAACAGCATGAACAAGTGATGATATTACATCTGATTTCTTTGCTAACCTGTACAAGGTAATTTTTATTGAAACAACATCTGGGTCAATAGCTACTTGTCTTAAAAAGTCTATAAAATATCTAAAAGGATGATATGGATAATACAAGAAGATATCTTGCTTTTTTAATGTATCAAAAAAAGACTTCTGTTTTTCTATATACTTTAGTTTGATTTGTTCTATTGGTTTATATGTCGAATTTTGACCAAACAAGTTGGGAAATTTCAAAAAGTCTTTTGTATTATGATATCTGCCTCCTGAAAGTATAGTGTCCATATTACCTATTTTGAATAGCTTTGTAATTTTATCCAAAATATGACCGGGCATATTTTTGTCGTAGCTCAATCGAACTGGATTAGCTTTTTTTCTTTTTTTAAGACTTTTGTCAACAAGTTCGAGGTAAGATGAAGAAATATCTCCTTCAATATCCAATTCAGCATCTTTTGTGATTTTAAAAGTATATGCTTCAATATTAGTTATATCCCACGATGAAAACAATTGTGGTAAGCCCAGTCTTAATACATCATCAAGGTAAATAACATTTGTGATTTTGTTTTCTTTTGGTAATATCACAAACCTGTCAAATTTATCAGTAGGCAGTTTTAAAATTGCATAAACATACTTTTTTTTGTCCTTCAAAGTAAGGCTGATTGCAAAATACAAATTATCATCAACCAAATCAAGAGCTTGTTTTTTATCTTTTATAATTATTGGAACAAGCGAATTTTTAAGTTTTTTGCAGAATAAATCTAATAAATATGCTTTCTGTTTATTTGATATTGTTTTTTCATCAACAAAATAAATGTTGAACTTCTTAATTTCTTCTTTTATTTTATTTTGAATCTTTTCATAAATCTTATTTTGCTCTTTTACGACATCATTTATTCGTTTTAGAGTATCAACAGGATTATATCCGATAATTTTTTCAGCATTTTTTAACTTTACTAACCTTTTTAGTGTTGCAACTCTTACTCTATAAAATTCATCCATATTATTTGAATAAATTCCTAAAAATTTTATTCTTTCGTAGATTGGTGTATCCTTGGAATCTGCTTGTTGCAAAACTCGTTCATTAAATGATAGCCAGCTCAATTCTTTTGGTCGGTAATAAGTCATTTTAAAAATTTTAAATTAATGGAAAATTAAATTTCAATACCTACAACCATAATATCATCTATTTGCTCAAAATTTTTCTTCCAATGAAGAATCTCTTCAGAAATAAGTTTATGGTGAATTTCAAAATTCAATTCCTGAATATTTTGAAAAAAATACATAATTCTGTTGTGTGAATATTTTTTTAATCCTAATGCTCCCAATTGATTTGGCCAGCCATCAGTATATAAATAAATTCTATCTTTTTTAGATAATGTAACTTCTTCATCATCAAATTTTATACCCGGTTTTATTCCTAATGTAGCATGTTTTGAATCCAATTTATAAATTGATGAAACTTCCTTCATTCTGACAATAATAATAGGTATTCTTGAACCGGAATAATATATTTTTTTACTGTTTAAATCAATTTTTATAAGACCTAGAAATAATGTATCTCTAGATATTTTATTTCTAGTGAAAAATTCAAATAAATCGTTATTCAACTTTTCTAATACTTGTGAAGGATTCAAAGTAGATTTACAAACAATTTTATTAAGCATAATATATGAAATACTACTCATTATTGCTCCTCTAGTCTTGTGTCCAGATGCATCACCTAATGCAATATATAAAAAATTGTCTATTTTTTTACTCCAAAGGAAATCTCCAGAAACTTCATCTTTTGGTTTATCAAAAACAAAAAATTTATCAAATAATTCGGATAACATTTTGTATGTATTCAAAATATCTCTTATATATTTTGAATACTCTAAATTTAATTTATCGAATTTTTTTAGACGATTGGCATTTTCTTTAATTAATGAATTTTCTGCCTTCAATAAATTTATTTTTTCTTTCAAAAGCAAATTTATTTCTTTTTGATTGAAAAGCGCTTCTTCCAAAATTTTATAATCAGTTAGATTCGAATCTATTACCAAATATCCTGCAATATTTCCTTCTGAAACAATTTGAGTTATCTTAGTTTTATACCATATTTCTTCATTATTATCAAATATTTCATGAGAATTGTAATGAATTGTTCCCATATTTATATCGTAATAATTTTTTAATTCCCTGTATATATCAGGGCGTATTTTTCTTTGAAATTCTCGTTGTGGCAAGTCTTTGTATTTTTCAAACTTGTATGCAAACAAATTTGCAAATGCTCGATTCCACCATTCAAAACGTCCTTTTTTATCTAAAACTAATATTGCATCTTCGGTATTCTGGGCTGCTAAAGACATCTGCTTCAATTCAAAGAGAGTTAGCTTTAACTTTTTAGTTTCAGATTCAAGTCTTAATTTATGATGTTCTACAAGCTCACTTTGAGCTATTAATTCTGATTGTTGTTCGCTTATTTCTTGGGCTCTGCTTTCTATTACTTTTTCAAGATATAATTGCCTGTCTCTTATTCTTTTTGTAACTATCCTATTTATGAAAAATGTCAACAAAGCTAATAATAATGTATAAATAATAAATGCCCATATAGTTAAAAAAACGCTTTTCTTTACAAAAAACTCTACATTAGGACTATATGTATAATAATGTCCATTAAAAACTTTTATTTGAAGTATATGATGACCCGATTCTATATGCCTAAATTCAATTTCATTTCTCGAAAATTCTTGCCAGTTTTTAGAGTTATCCAGTCTATAATAAAATCTATAATTTTCAAGTCTTATCGGAGTCAAGTAAAAATAAAATTTTAATTCAGATTTTCTGTCAATCGTTTCTTTTATTATTATTTTATTTTCAGAATTGTTTTCTAAAACATCATCTCTGCTTAATTGATATAATTTATCATTCTGTATAAAGTATGGAAATACAATTCTGGTTTGGTACTCTTTTATCAATGGATTGATAAGATTTTTGTGTAAACAAAAAACACTGTTATTAGAATTGAAAAAGAGATAATCTTTGTAATGAATAAAATCAGTATTATTATTTATATTACATACTGAAGGTAATATTAAAGAATCTTTGATTGAATCATTTTTCCCTACTATTAATAATTTATCTTGTTTAAGCATATATTTATTGCCTCCAATTACTAAATATTTTAATAAATCGGAAGAATGTGGAATATCAAAATATTCAAATTTATCGGATTTTTCTTTTTCTGGTTTTAATTTTATAAAAAACTGACTACTATCTGTAAATAACACTAACTTATCATTTTGCTCAAAAAAAGACTTTATTGAGGAATTTGTTATTATTTGATTATTATCATATAATATTATATTAAAATCCTTAGGGTTTGATTTAGGTGTTTTATAATCTACGCAAAATAGAAGGTCTCCCATTGCCAGCCATAAATCATAATATTTATCAACATAAATATGTCGGAAAGGGAATTGAAGTGATGGAAATATTTTTTCTTCATAAACTTTTATATGTCCATTTTCCTCTGTAACCTTAGCTTTCTTAAATCCATTTTGAAAATCAATATGGTAAAATACAGAAGAATCATATCCTGTATTTCTAACATAGTTTATATTTCCGCATTCTTTCTCATAAACCGGCTCAAGTTTATCGTTAAAAATTATATATTTTCCATAACCGTTTACAACTAAATATTTTTTGTCTTTAACTTTTATTTCTGTATAATCATTTATATAACTGTAATTATACTTCTTTTTTACATTTAAATTATTTTTATTTTTCAAATCATAAATTAATAGTTTTTCAGGAGTAGATACCAACAAATTGTCATTATAGATATATGAATAGAATGTCATATCGTCAATTTCAGTCCTTTTATCATAACTGTATAATATCGAACTAAAATTAATATAAGAAATTCCACTGGAAGTTCCTAACCATAAATTTTTCAGGTCATCAACAAAAGCAGAATAAATAGCATTAGAAATTAATCCACTTTCTTTTGTAAAATGATAAATAATTTGTCCTTTGGAAGATATAACATAAACACCATTGTTAAGGGTTGTCAAAACAAATAATGAGTCTGAAAGTTTTGTTCCTTTATAAAATATATTTTGAGCATCTCCAAAAGTCACATTAAAGGGTTTAAATCTATCACTATCTGATTGATATAAATACAAATTCCCTTCTTTTGTTCCAATCAAATATCTTGTTGAATCATAACTTAAAAATACGCGAATATCTTGCTCATAAATATCTTTATACTTATACGAAATAATATTAAATTTTCCTTCTTTTATACGAGCAATACCATAAAGAGACACTCCAAATATTTTATTGTTAGCCTTGAAACCTCGCAAAATTTCAAAATTTGAAGGACGTGCGATATACTCATAATTTTTGTTGTGTTTATATAATATTTCTTTTTTATTTGAAAAAAAATACGTGTAATCTCCCTCACATAAAATAGTTCTTACATTTGGAATATTTGAATTAATATTTAATTGACTAATTTCTTTTTTAAAACCAGAACTTATTTCAACAATATTTGTTGTTGTTCCTAAAAATATAGAATCATCTCTTAAACATAATGACAAAATTGAATTTGAATAAGAATTATATAATTTTTCAAAATTAAAACCATCAAAGGAAACTAAATATTGATCGGTTGAAATTATAATTCTGCCATCTTTGGCTTGTGTAATGTCCCAAACCTGATTTTGAATATACTTACTCTCAGTGTAATAATTGTGTATTGGAGGCAAACCATAAGGCAACTGAGCTTTTATGTTTATCGAAATAATAATAAAGAACAATATTTTTATTATTTTTGCCATTCATTAAAAAGTAAAAAAATTATTTAAACAATTATACAAAACAATTGCCAAAATTAAAAATTTTTTTGATTAACCTTATAAATTTACAATATGAAAAAATCAATACTCATAATCCTTGATGGTTGGGGAATTGGCAATCATAGCAAAAGAGACGCTATATTCAACGCAAATACTCCTTACATAGACAGCTTAAAAAAAGATTATCCAAATTCCACTTTATTGACTTTTGGAGAAAATGTAGGATTACCCGAAGGTGTAATGGGAAATTCTGAAGTCGGCCATATGAACATTGGTGCAGGAAGAATTATTTATCAAGACCTTGTTAGAATCAACAAAGATGTAGAAACAGGCGAAATTGCTAATAATGAAACATTAAAGCAGGCTTTCAATTATGCAAAAGAAAAAAACAAAAGCGTTCATTTTCTCGGTCTTGTTTCTGACGGAGGCGTTCACTCTATGAACACTCATTTGTATAAACTTTGTGACATTACAAAAGACTATGGTCTCAACAAAGTATATATCCACGCATTGACAGACGGAAGAGACCGCGACCCTAAAAGTGGATATGGTTACATAAAAGAACTTTTGGAACATTTAAAAAAATCCAATGGACAAATAGCAACAATTACAGGTCGCTATTATACTATGGACAGAGATAAACGATGGGAACGTATTAAAATCGGATATGACGCTATGTTGTCTGGAAAAGGTGAAAGAACACAAGATTTATTGGGTGCTATTGAAAATTCTTACAACAATGATGTTACTGACGAATTTATAAAGCCAATTATCAATGTTGACGACAATGGAAATCCTGTTGGAACAATCAATGAAGGCGACGTTGTGATAGCTTTCAATTTCAGAACCGATAGACTCAGACAAATTACTTATGCTCTGACACAAGAAGATTTGCCTGACAATGGAATGAAAACTATTCCTTTGTATTATGTAACAATGACAAACTACGATGAAAAATTCAAAGGTCTTCATATTGCTTACGATAAACCAAATCTAAAGAATACAATGGGAGAAGTAGTTTCAAAACTTGGGTTGAACCAGTTGAGAATTGCCGAAACAGAAAAATATGCTCATGTAACATTTTTCTTTTCAGGTGGCAGAGAAGCGCCTTTTGAAAATGAAGACAGAATTCTTGTCCCTTCACCCAAAGTTGCTACTTATGATTTACAGCCACAGATGAGCGCTTACGAAGTAAAAGACAAAGTTGTAGAAGCATTGAATTCTCAGAAATATCATTTGGTAGTTCTCAATTTTGCAAACGGAGACATGGTTGGACACACTGGAATTTACGATGCAATATTGAAAGCTGCTAATGCTGTCGATAATTGTGTAAAAGACGTTGTTGAAACAGCCAAAGCAAATGATTATGCTGCTATAATTATTGCAGACCACGGAAACGCTGACAATGCAATGAACGAAGACGGTAGCCCAAATACTCAACACTCGCTGAATCCTGTGCCATTTATTCTTGTAGACGATAGATATAAAACAGAAAAAGTAGATGACGGAGTATTAGCTGATGTTGCACCTACTCTATGCAAAATTATGGGGATAGAAAAACCTGCCGATATGACAGGAAAATCTTTGCTAAAAATTTAATACAAAGCAAATTAATATTAAAATACCTTGTTTACGATTATTGATAATCTGTAAAACAAGGTATTTTTTTTATGCACTTAATTAAAATTATTTTCTTTGTAAAAAATGAATTTTGAAAAATGATAAAAAGATAAATGGCAATGCTATCATTCTTCTGTCAATTATATTAATTGGAACAATTCTCAGGTTTTGGAAATTCTGGGATATTCCATTTATGCACGATGAATACAGTGCTTTGTTTAGAACACAGTTCGATAGTTTGGGAGAATTATTTAGACAAGGAATAATGCCTGATGGTCATCCTGCACTGATTCAGCTTTTTTTATTCATATGGACAAGACTTGTCGGATTCAATCCTTTTTTAGTCAAATTACCTTTTCTAATTGCCGGTGTTTATGGTATATACATCGCATACATTTTTACAAAAGAAAACTATAATGAAACTGCTGCATTATTAGTCGCTGTATTCTTTGCAACAGCAGAGCCATTTGTATTGTATAGTCAGATAGCCAGACCATACATTTTCGGACTTTTATTCTCTTTACTTGCTGTTTTGCAATGGACTCGAATATTATTCAATACCGAAAGCACAAATAACAAAACCTATATTCTATACATTGTATATTCAGTATTAGCATCTTATACCCACTATTTCAGTTTGTTTTTTATTGCACTTATTGGATTATTTGGAATCATTTTTACAAAAAAAGAAAATATAAAAAAATACATTCTTGCCAATATTGTTACCGTAGTGTTGTTTCTTCCTCATTTGTCAATATCTCTTTTTCAATTCAAAATTGGTGGATTGAGTTGGCTTTCTGTTCCTGACAACAATTTTATTTTCAGATATCTATTCTACAATTTTCATTATTCGTTCATCTTTTTATTCGTAACAGTTCTAATTCTTTTATTATTCATTAAAAAGCCAGATTCAAAGACCCTGAAACTTTTTACGTTTTTCGTACAAATTTTTCTTATTACTTTTTTTACAGCTTTTTTCTACTCAATTTATAGAAAGCCGATTTTGCAATATTCAGTCTTGTTTTTTTCAATGTCAATGCTGATAATTTCTTTATTTGGTTTCGTAAAAAAACAAAAAGTTTGGAAAAATGCTGTTATGGTTGCATTGATAGCACTCGTCAGTATTTCAACATTAACATTAAAAAGAAAGTATTTTTACTTGATGTATAATTCTATTTACAAAAAAATTGTAGAGGGCAATCAAAAATATAATTCAGTAAACAATTCAGTAATAGCATATTCAAACAAAAAAATCAATAGCTATCTTATGAATAAATACAAACTGGATTCAAATTATTTTGAGGCTGATTTCGATAGTCTACCTAAGTTAGATTCTTTTCTTAAAGAAAATTTAAAAAAAATTGACACCATATTTTTCGGGCAAACAACCGATTGCAATCCTGTAGTTTTCAATCTTATTGCAAATTATTATCCACACATTGAGAAACAAAACAACTATTTTTTAGGACAAACATATTTGCTCACAAAAGACAAAGAAAGCCGAATCGAAATTATGAATATTAATTTTGATACAACAATAACAAAAAGTTTATCATTCAAAAAAGAAAATATAACAGACAGCGTATATTTATCATTTCCCAATAGCTACAAATGCAATAGAGAGCTTTATTTGCTCAGATTTGATGATTATCACATCGGCAATTGGCAGATTAAACCATACGATTATATTGACATTTCAGCCAAAATTTTTACAACAGAAACACAAAATGATATTCTAATGGTTGCCGAACTTATACAAAATGATTCTACAATAAAATGGAATGGAATCAATATAAATTCATTTACACCAAAAGCACAGCAATGGAACAGTATTTACAACTCAATAATGATTCCAGCATTCACAACCAAAGAATTAAGAAATACAAAACTTAAAGTTTACATTTGGAATAAAAGTAAATCTATATTTTTTGTTGACGATTACAGTATTAAAATTAGAAAAGGAAATCAATATATTTATGGTATTTATGAAAAAATTGAGTATTAATTTATTTTAACATTTATTTTTTTAACTTTGCTAAAAAAAAATGCGAAAATTACTTGATTTTACACATTTTCTTTCAAACTATGATTTATCAGGAAGACAAATAGAAATATTTAATGGATTAATAGTTACATTGATACTTTTAGTAGTTTCAATTTTAGCATTTTATCTTACAAGATTTTTAATTTCAAAAATAATATACTTATTTTTCATCAAGTCAAAAAATGACTATGATGATTTAATCATAAAAAACAAACTATTTCAACCTATTGCTCATATTGTTCCAGCATTTATTTTTTTCTGGGGAATAAAATCTATTACAACAGATATTAATCTTATTATCTTCACAAAGCACATTTTAATTTCATATTTACTGTTTGTATTGATGATTATACTGTTCAGGGTGCTCAACACTCTCAATGATTTTTACGACATAATAGCTGTCAAAAAAAACCTATCAATTCATATCAAGCAATACATACAGGTTCTGAAAATATTACTTGTCATAACATTTATTATTTTAGTAATAGCAATTTTGTTCAATAAAAAACCCGGAGCACTTCTGGCAGGATTAGGTGCAATGACAGCAGTCTTATTATTGGTCTTCAAAGATTCAATTATGTCACTGGTAGCCAGTATTCAAATTTCAGCCTATGATATGCTCAAAGTAGGCGATTGGATTACTATACCTTCAAAAAACATTGACGGTGATGTAATGGACATTTCACTAAACACAATCAAAATCAGAAATTTTGACAAAACAATATCTTCTATTCCTACATATATGGTTGTTCAAGAGCCTTTTGTCAACTGGAGGGGAATGTTGCAAACAGGAGGAAGACGTATAAAACGAGCAATCAATATCGACGTCAATTCTATAAAACTTTGCAATGAAGAAATGTTGAAAAAGTTTAAGAAAATAAGACTAATATCAGAATATATTACAGAAAGAAAAGCAGAAATAGATAATTGGAATAAAGCAAGACTCGTTCAGGAACCAGTTGAAATAAACGGAAGAGGTTTGACAAACATAGGCATTTTTAGAAAATATATTGAAAATTACTTACGCTCCAACTTGAATGTTTACAAAAAATACAAAAAAGAAAAATTTATTATTAACGGAAAAACAACTGAATATTTTGTAATAGACGATAAAGAAGAATTTCTGAAAGATCTGGATTATAAAGCAAAAGTTTTTCTTGGAACAATAGAAGAAAAAACAATTTTGAAAGATGTGGACAAATTTCTATTGCTATATTCAGATAAATATATTCTACAAAATGGTTATCTATACAAAATCAATAAAATTGAAGAAGAGGTAATTGTCAATGGTATTAAAGTAGAAAAAGTAAGATATGAAAAGATAATAGAAAAAGCTGGTTATTTTTGTGACGACCTAACTCTTTTGGTTAGACAAAGACCACCAACAGACGAAGGTATCCCAATAGAAATTTATGTTTTCTCAGCTGTAACAGAATGGGACAAATACGAGCAAATTCAAGCTGACTTGTTTGATCATATTTTTGCAATAATCCCTTATTTTGAACTAAAAATATATCAACAACCTGCTTCTACTGATTTTCAACTTTTAAACAATAGAATAGCTCAATAATAAATATTTTTGATAAATTTTAATAATAAAAAAAACATTATGTTTCCAAAAGAAGTATACATAAACAGAAGAAAAAACTTACAGGCTAAGTTTAGCTCAGGAATATTATTTTTCCCGGGTAATGTAGATGTAGCATTCAATTATCCTGCTAATATCTACCCTTTCAGACAAGACAGTGCATTTTCATATTTTTTCGGCATCAATCAACCCGACCTTAATGCTATTATTGATATCGATAATAATAAAACCATCATTTTCGGAAATGAACTTACAATTGACGATATTATATGGATGGGCAAACTGCCAACAATAAAAGAACAAGCAGCCGCTGTTGGAGTTCAAACAGTAATGGAAGAGCAACAGCTTGCAGACATTCTAAACGAAGCAATTTCAAAAGGCAGAAAAGTGCATTATCTTCCACCATACAGAGGCGAAACAATTATACAAATTGCCGAATTACTTGGCAAAAAAAATTCTGAAGTACGTCAGGGAGCTTCTGTTGAGCTTATAAAAGCTGTTGTTGAATTGCGTTCGGTAAAAGACAAATACGAAATTGCTGAAATTGAAAAAATGGTTGATGTAGCTTATGAAATGCACACAACAGCTATGAAAATGGCAAAACCGGGAATTAAAGAACAACAAATTGCTGGTACAATAATGGGCGTTTCTCTTTCTCACGAAGGTCCTGTTTCATTTCCAGTTATTGTTACAGTAAATGGTCAGACATTACACAACAACTATTATGGGAATACTTTGCAAGAAGGCAGAATGCTTGTTTGTGATGCAGGTGCTGAATCAGCACTATTATATGCAAGTGACATAACCCGAACAACACCTGTTGGCGGAAAATTCAACCAAAGGCAAAAAGAAATATACGAAATAGTATTGAAAGCCAATCAGGAAGTAATCAAAAACGCAAAACCTGGTGATTTCTACAAAAATATGCATATTTTGAGTAATAAAATAGTTGCTCAGGGATTGAAAGATCTTGGAATAATGAAAGGCGATGTTGACGAAGCTGTTGCAAAAGGAGCACATGCATTGTTCTATCCTCATGGACTTGGACACATGATGGGAATGGATGTTCACGATATGGAAGGTCTCGGAGAAGACTATGTAGGTTATGATAATGAAGTGCAACGCGCTGATCAATTTGGTTTGGCATTCCTCAGAATGGCACGCAGATTAAAACCCGGATTTGTTGTTACTGTGGAACCCGGAATATACTTTATTCCTGATTTGATTGACATTTGGAAATCCGAAGGAAAATTCAAAGAATTTATCAATTACGATAAAGTTGATACATACAGAGATTTCGGCGGAGTTAGAATAGAAGATGATATTCTGATTACTGAAACAGGATGTAGAGTTCTCGGAAAACCAATTCCAAAAACAGTAGCAGAAGTAGAAGCCACTTGTACTAAATAAAATTCAAAAAAAGCTGTCCGATATCGGACAGTTTTTTTATGTTGCAAAAAGTATTTATCTTTCCATTATTAAACTATTTTTTATGAATTTCTAATGTATTTAAAATAAATTAATACTACCAATGTGAAATATAAGGATTTTGAAGAATTGTATTAAATTTACTTTTGCTCAAAAATACTGATGATTTCAAGGTATATTCTCAAAATAAATACATTATTTTTCATATCAATAGAGCTGCTACATAATATTGCTCATTCTAAAAAGAATTTTAGTAAAGATTTACAAAATAAAAAACAAAAGAATGCATTGGATTGACATTACGATATTTGCTATTTATATGATAGCAATGTTGAGTATTGGATTTTATTTTTCCAAAAAAAACAAAACACAAGAAGATTATTACGTAGGTGGACGAAAAATGTCGTCATTTCATATAGGATTATCAGTTGTTGCAACAGATGTTGGTGGAGGATTTTCAATTGGTTTGGGAGGTCTAGGATTTGTAATAGGTCTGTCAGGAAGCTGGATGCTTTTTACAGGAATTATAGGTGCCTGGTTAAGTGCTGTTTTTGTAATACCTAAAATTTATTCAATCGCCAAAAAAAATCATTTTCTTAGTTTTCCCGAAGTATTAAAACATTTTTACAATAATAAAGTAGCAATAATGGCCGGAATAATATCACTTATCGGCTATATTGGTTTTACAAGTTCACAGGTACTTGCAGGAGCAAAACTTGCATCTGCAACATTTCCAACTCTGACAATTCTCGAAGCAGTAATGTTGATTGGTGTAGTAATAATCATATACACAGTTTTGGGAGGATTGAAAGCTGTTATTTACACCGACACTGTTCAATGGATAATACTTATGGCTGGTTTAGTGCTTATTGGATTGCCTTTAGGGTATTTAAGAGTTGGTGGCTGGGAAGCATTGAAAGATTATTTACCACACAATTTATTAAGTCTCACTAATATAAGTCTTGTACAATTTTTCAACTGGATAATAACAATTGTCCCTATCTGGTTTGTGGGGATGACACTCTATCAGCGAATATTTGCGTCAGAAAGCGAAAAATCAGCAAAAAAAGCATGGTATATAGCAGGAGTTTTTGAATGGCCAACAATTGCTTTTATGGGAGTAACACTTGGACTGCTTGGTCGTGTAGCTTTTGATCAGGGAATGTTTGCCGGATTAGGATACGCACCTGGAACGGATATTGACCCTGAAATAGGATTACCCTTATTGTTGAGACACATTTTTCCTGTCGGACTAATGGGCTTGCTAATGTCTTCATATTTCTCAGCAATTATGTCAACAGCTGATAGTTGCTTGATGGCTGCTTCAGGGATTCTGGTCACAGATATTTTTCATCTTGCAAAAAGCGACAAGTCTAGTATTCGATTGTCGCAATTAGCAACTTTGATTATTGGTATTTTGTCAATTATTATTGCAACAAAAATGCAGGGAGTCCTAGACTTGATGCTTTATTCCTACGCATTTATGGTATCAGGAATGTTTATTCCTGTCTTGGGAGCATTATTTATAAAAAAACCATCGTCTATGGCAGCTTTTTTAGCTATGCTTTTGGGAGGTTCTAC
>Ga0114934_10001805_pt1 | contig 13832 bp, 10 predicted proteins | sample 4SBtaG_2_FD_99695 | JGI IMG/M metagenome (GOLD analysis project Ga0114934, IMG submission 99695) | Deep subsurface microbial communities from Kolumbo volcano to uncover new lineages of life (NeLLi) - 4SBTROV10_white metaG | ecosystem: Environmental > Aquatic > Marine > Volcanic ... | reverse complement strand
GAATTGTTAATAATTTGTAAAACAATCTCTCGCAAAGTCGCAGAGACGCAAAGGAATAAATAAAATGAAAAAAATATCTTTTTTATTATTAGTATTATTGATTGGTAGTGAAGTTATTGCTCAGGAAAATAATGGCAATAGCCAAAAATTAATGAATATGATTTCGCTTAATGCAATTTCAGTTACTATTGGCGGAGAATTTATTGTGAATGGTTCTTTTCCCGCAAGTTCTACGGAACGGGTTGACCAATTTGTAACGAGGCTTTTCAATTCTTCCCGTGCGGCATTATTAACAGCTGCAAAAGATGCCAGCACATTTACAAAAATTCAAAAAGACATTGCTGATTATGCAATTCGCGGAATTAAACTAATTCATTCAGATGGGTCACAACTAATTATTGATCTTCAAAAATTTCGTTTAACTGCAGATTTTAAACAAAACCCCTATTTGAAAAATGGGGATGTTCTAATTTTCCCAGCATATGATACAAAACGGAATTTCATTTCTGTTGAAGGTGCTGTAAACAAGCCGTTAAACTTCCAATTTGTAGAAGGTGATAAACTGGCAGATGCTATATTGTTTGCCAGGGGAATTAATAACGCATATCAAAATGTTACTACTGCCGAAATTACGCGGTTAAGTTATAATGGCAAATCCGAAAAAATTATTAATGTAAATGTTAATGATGATTTTCCACTCAAAGTTGGGGACAGGATAAGAATCCTAGCAGATGATACTCAGCGAAAGGATTACAGAGTTTTAGTCTTGGGCGAAGTTTTTAAGCCTGGCTATATTTATATTTCCAAAAATAATACAATGATTCAGGAAGTAATTAAGCAAGCTGGAGGATTTAGACCGGACGCAGATTTAAATCGTGCGGAAGTTATTAGAAATTCATCACAGTTAAAAAGCGGTAACAACATTGTAGATAAAATTTTTGATCAGCGTTCTGATTTTTTATTGATGCAGAGAATGGCTGAATTGGCAATTGAAGATTCAATAACATTCCTCTCGGATAATGCAATTCGGTTTACTCGTTCAAGTGCAGCAGTTGATTTTACCAAGGTACTTGATTCCACTTCACAGAGCAGTAAGTTTATTGTTAGAAATAGGGATATTATTTATATACCGCAAAAAAATAATCAAATTTATGTTTACGGTCAGGTTATGTCTCCGGGGTATATTGAGTTTAATAAAGGGTCAGATTATTCTTACTACCTTGCAAAAGCCGGTGGTTTGGGGAAAACTGCAAAGAATGATGTTTACTTAATTAAAGGTAAAACTCGTGCATGGATTAATGTATCCGGTACAGACGATTACACTATTGAACCTGGTGATTATATTTGGGTGCCAAAAGATATTCCCAGAGATTTTGATTACTATTTAACAAGAACAGCACGCGTTGCCGGTGTTATAGGTGCCGTTGCTACTTTGGTTTTGTTGTTTAAGAGATAGTGATAAAGAATATTTTAAAATAGAATATTTATTTAGGGAAATATATGTCTGAAATTAAAGGAAAAAAAGAAGTTACATTTACAGATTATCTTTCGGTTCTATTTAAATGGAAAAAGTTTTTAATCATAAACCTTTATCTCGTAGCGTTAATAAATAGGGCAATATCGTTTATTATTTCTAAAACATATAAAGCTACTGCAACTATTATGTTGCCACCAGAACAAAACATGGGGCTTGCGGTTTTATTATCTGTTGGAAATTCTATGATGTCTTTAGGATCAAAATATTTTGGAATAACTAATACGAGTGAAGATTTAATTCAAGGATTATTAAGTAGTCGTTCAATTTTATGCGAATTAACCTTTTTGATTATTACGGTATAGAAGACCATTATATTGATAAATTGCTTAAATATTTTTATGGTGATATTCAATTTGAACCAAATGAGTTTGGTTTTATATACACCAAAAAGAATCCACCAAGAAGTTTTAGTTTTTAATTAGGTCGTTTACGTGCGTATGCGGCTATTATTGGTAGTATTGCTACAACGATTTTATTATTAGTTCAGTTTGGGAAATAAAGGAAAAATTTATGAATAAAGAAGAAAAGAAAGCTGAATTCTCTGATTATCTATTTATACTCTATAAATGGAAAAGGTTTTTTATTTTAATGATGTTTATTGCAGCTGTTGGCAGTGTTGTTTATGCTTTAATATTGCCAAATAAATACAAAGCTAAAACAACATTTATGATGCCAGCTAATAAGGATTTTGGACTCGGGAGCCTTGGAGGGCTATTATCTGGGGAGTCTTCAGCGTTAGATATTGGTTCTAGATTATTGGGTGTAACTGGAACTAATGAGGATATGATTCTTGGTTTTATGGTTACAAAAACAGTAATTGATCAGATTGCAAAAAAATACAATTTATATGATTATTATGAAATTAAAGACCATATTTATGAAGATTTGCTTAAGGCACTAAGCGAAGATATACACTTTGATGCAAATGAATATGGGTTTATTGATGCTACTGTTATTAATAAAAATCCAAATGTGGCGGCTAGTATGGCAAATGATTTTGTTCATTTAGCTGATAGCTTGAATATTTATTTTAATATTCAACAGGCTAAAAATTATCGAGAATTTGTTGAGCAAAGATATTCTCAAACACTTGTTGATTTAAAAAATGCTGAAGAAAACTATTATGAGTTTCAAAAGAAATATGGAGCTTTTGATATTCCTGAACAAATTAAGGCGATGGTAGAAGCCACTAGTAAAATGGAAGCTCAGGTTATTCAGGGTGAATTAGTTTTAAGTGGGATTAAACAAAAACTTGGCTCTTCATCAATTCAATATATTGACCAAAATAAACAGTTATCAGAACTTAAAAATAAACGAACCAAGCTATACAAGGGTAATAATAAAGATGATTTCTTTGTTTCCATAGATGATTTGCCAGATCTGCAATTAAAATATATACGATTATTTAGAGAGCTAGAAATTCAGAATAAAACTTTGCAATTTGTTTATCCTATTGTTGAACAGGCAAAAATTGATGAAAAGAAAAATATGCCTACCATATTGATTATAGATAAAGCATTTGCTCCAACAAAAAAATATTCACCCAAAAGGAGTTTTATTGTTATTGGAATTACTTTCTTTGCTTTTGTCTTAGTTGTGATAATTATTTTACGATCCGAAAAAGTATTAAATAGAAAAAATTCCAAAAATCCAATTGAAAAAATGGAACTGACATTTAATAATAAATTGGCAAAAATATTCAAAGTATTACAATGAACTATTGGTACTTAATTATATTTTTGGTTTCTTCACTATTTATCGGTAAATATTTATTCAAAAGGCTTTTTAATCCCATATTTTTATATGCTGGTAGTTGGTCTTTTATTATTTATATGTACAGCTTAAAACTTATAGGATACAGCCCTGTATCGGATTTCACATGGAATTTAATAATAGTTTCTTTTCTTGCATTTTTATCAGGTATATTGGTTGTTTACCTCGGAAGAAGTATATATTACAATAATAATGATGCTATAGATACTAATGATAAAACTATTCCTGAGTGGAGTGCGTCAAAACAGAAACAAATAAGAAATTTTATACTAGCAACAGCTATTATTGGTTTATTAGTTTCGCTGCAGCATTGGTATGTTCTTATTAATAAGTATGGTAGCATAGCTATGGTGTTTTTAAATGCAAGAGATATTTATCAAGAAAGAGTTGGGGGTGAACATTTAGGTAAAATACCCTATCTTAATCTTTTATCGTATGTTTCAGTTTTTATGAGTGCCATTTATTCAGCCTATAGAAATAAGTTTTCATATTTGGTTGTAATTGCCATATTTGCAGTTATACTTGCTGATGCGGCAAGTTTAGCAAGGGCAGGTGTGTTTTTTGCGTTTGTTCTTTTTGGCATTACTTTTATTACTTCCAGATACTATTTTAAATCGAAGATGAAAGGAGAGCAATTTAAACACAATAAAAACATTATTATTACCTTAATAGTTATTGTTGTAATAGCTCTTAGCAGTGTCTCATTAATTAGATTGATAAGAAACCCACTAGGGGATTATAAATCAACTAGTATCGAACTCAAAGAATTAACCAAAAGTGGAATTATTTCCTCATCCATTTATCTTTATTTTAGCTCACCATTGTCAGTTTTATCAGCATATTTAGAAAATAGGGATGAAGTTGCTGTATTTGGTGAAAATACTTTTTACCCAGTGTATAATGTGTTGAATAAGTTTGGTGCAGGAATTAATTTATCTCCTTATCCTACTGGATATTTCGTCCCGATGTGGGTTAACTCAGCAACTTATTTAAGGGAGTTAGATGTAGATTTTGGACCAGCGGGTGTATTTATTATTCCATTTATAATCGGTTTTCTTTCTACATACTTTTGGTATAAATTTTTCGATAAAGGTAATTTACTTTATTTAACATTCTACTGTTTTACTGCAATTCTGATCGTTTTTTCAGTATTTTACATAGGAACTCGGTTAACTGTTTGGTTATTCGGATTTATCTTTTCAATCTTATCTATTATTTATTTTGAAAAACTTAAAACTAAGCATAATTAAGTACCATGAATAAAGCAAATCCCTTAAGAAATTTGTTTTCTATTGTTTTTGGGAGAACAAGTGAATTAATTTTAACTTTTTTTTCCATCACAATTTTAGTTAGATATCTGGGTGCAACTAATTATGGAATTTTTGCTTCTTCGGTAGCATTTTTAAGTATAATCTCAAAAACTGTTGATTTTGGTTTTTCGCAAATAATTTTTAGAGAATTTTCTGCTAATTCAAAGTATAAATCTGTAATTAATGCCGCATTAAACATTAGGTTAATATCAATTGTTGTATTAGCAGTACTTTATAATATTTTTGCTTATCTCATAAGTATGCAAAGTGAAGAAATTGTTATTACTAATATATTATTCGCAAATATTATTTTTTCAGCCAAACTTAGAAACATTCGTGATTTGATTGAAATACCTTTTAAAAGCATTCTGAAGATGGATATAGTAATGTTTGCAACATTTATTGATTCACTATTTTTGCTTTTATTTATTATTTCTGCTACACTTTTAAATTTTAATCTTATTGAGATTACAATTTGTTATACAGTTAGTAATTTGCCAGGTTTTTTAATTTTGATTTATTATTCTCGTAGTTTTGAACAATTTAAATATAAATTTGAATTGAATAATTTAAAGTGGCTCTTTAAAGAATCTTTTCCACTTTGGGGTGCAGGTATTTTATCAATTATTTTTTTACAGGCTGATGTTTTTTTGTTAAAAGTTTTTTCTTCACCTACGGATGCGGGTTATTATTCTGCTGCACTGCGAATCGGAGTACCACTTTCAATTTTCCCATTATCTATTATTACCACAATTTTTCCGATTATTATTAAATACAGAAAGACTGATTTAGAACAATCAAATTTTATAGCTAATTTTTCATATAAAATTTTATTACTATTACTATTTATTCCTTCAGTTATTGTTACGTTTAAATCGTCTGATATAATTAGTTTATTGTATGGAAGTGAATTTGAACCAGCAAGTTTAAGCCTTATTATTCTTTACTGGTCTTTTCTTTTTTATTATTTGGGTATTTTATCGCAAAACCTAATTACGATAGTAAATAAGCAAAAACATAATTTTTTCTACTCATTAATTCTAGTTACAATTCTTTTACCAATGCTATATTTTACTTTACAGGTTTATGGACCTAATGGGACAGCCGCTTCTAGATTGGTTGCTTCTTTTGTCGGTTTTATTTATGTTGCTTTTATTTTAATAAAATCGGGTTTTGCTATCACATTTATGAATATTAAATTATTAACTTCTTTAGTGGTAATTTTTTTATCTGCGTTAATTATCTACAAACTTGACATATTCCTTTTTATCCCTGTGTTGATTACAATTATTATATTTCAAATTTATATACTTAAATTTTTTAACAAAAAAGAACTTGAATTGTTTTATAAAATATTAAAAGAACCAAAATGGTTGAAACCGTTACTGAAAACATAGATGTTTCCATAATTATTATTAACTATAATAGTTTCGAGTTGACAAACCAGACAATAGAAACATTTATGAAGTTTTCGTCAGGGTTTACCTGGGAAATTATCGTTGTTGATAATAATTCAATAGATAATTCTGGAAAAGAATTGAAAAAGAAATATCCAAATCTAAATTTTATTTTAAACAATGAAAATCTCGGCTTTGCAAAAGCAAATAATCAAGGATTAAAAATTGCAAAAGGTAATTATGTATTATTTCTTAACAATGATATTATTTTCATTGAAAATTCAATTAAAATAATACTGGAATATTTATCAGTACAAAGCGATAATATTTTGATTGCTCCAAGATTGTTGAATATTGATAAAACTATTCAGTATTCCACTTATAGCTTTCAGTCACTTTGGCTATCATTCACTACATATTTTTTCTTATACAGTCTATTTCCTAAATCAAAATATTTCAATAAATATTATTTATTGAATAAGGGTGTAGATGAGATTATAGAAACCGAATGCATTACTGGTGCATTTATGTTATTTAGGACAGAACCTATATTAGAACTAAATGGATTTGATGAGGATTTTTTCTTCTATGGAGAAGATAATGACTTATGTTTACGACATAGAAAAAATGGTGGTGTGGTTCAATATTTTCCAAGGACTGAAATTATTCATGTTAAAGGTGGTACAAAAAAAACAAATTGGTTTTCTGAAAAAAACAGAGCATTAAGTACACTAAAAATATTTCAAAAGCATTTTCCTTTAAGCAAAAGATTTTTGGCGCGATTCTTATTTTTTTGTGGAACCTTTTTAAGGATGTTTCTTTTGTTGCTAGCTGGTCTTTTTACTTTGAATAGGCAGAATTTTCAAGATGCCTTTATAAAAATTAAAATATTAAAAATAATTTTGATAAGATAACAATAATAAATTTTATTAAACAATATGTATGATATTGTAGTTTTAAGTACTGTCCATCACTATCAAGATGCACGAATTTTTTATAAAGAAATTCCCTCTATAAAAAAAGTTTGTAATAATCTTTGTTTTATGGTTCCTGTAAACAAAGAAAAAGAATTTATTGAAAATGGAGTGAATATTATTCCTTTAAGAAATCCATCAACAAAATTTGAAAGAATAAAACTGCAAATAACTGCATGGAAAAAGATTAAAGCGATAAAACCTAAAATTGTTCACTTTCATGATCCTGAACTGATTGTTTTAGGCTATTTTTTAAAAAAAGTACTTAAAATAAAAGTTGTTTTTGATATACATGAAAATGTTTCTGAATCATTTAAGGACAATTTGTGGATCCCGAGTTATTTAAAACCAATTATTCCGAAAGTTTATTCGAAAATTGAAAATATTTTAATAAAAGACTTTGATGCAGTAATCATTGCCGAAAAATCATATAGGGAAACTTATGGAGAACGACCCATCGAGTTATTAAATTATCCAATATCTGAAGGTAGAGATTTTAAGAAAAAAAACTTCAATGAAAAATTAAAAATGGTCTATATTGGTGGTATTTGGGAAAGACGTGGAATTTTTCAAATGTTACGATTATTCAATAAATTAGAAAAAGAAGGATTTGATTTAAGTTTATCTTTGGTAGGACCATTTGTTCCAAAAGAATTGAAGCAATCAGTTGAAAATTTTGTATCTGAAAATAAACTAAAGGATAAAGTTGTTATCTATGGAAGAAAAACTTTGACTGAGGTTTATGACATTCTTGAAGATTGTCATCTTGGTTTATCCTTAATGAAAAATATTAAAAATTATAATAAATCATTATCAACAAAAATATTTGACTATATGTTAAGTTCAATACCTTATGTAGTTTCTAATTTTAAAATATATAGTGATTATACTATTAATTCTGAAACAGGAATAGCAGTTGATTATAATGATGAAGAAGATATGTATTTAAAGGTAAAAGCACTTTTAAATGATAAAAGTAAATTATCTTTGATGAGTAATAATGGATTTTGTTTAGTGAAAGAAAAATGGAATTGGGAAACTCAAGAAAAGAAACTATTCGCGTTATACAAAAAACTATTAGACCAAGAATAATATGACGCTCAAAAAAAAGTTTAAAATATTAATTGTATCACAATATTTTCCACCTGAAATTGGTGCTGGTTCATCACGTGCATTTGAAAATGCTAAAAGATTTGTTAAACTTGGAGCCGAAGTTACTGTCCTTACTAATTTTCCAAATTACCCAAATGGTGTTATTTCGGAAAAGTATAAAGGTAAAACTTCTTATGTTGAATTTATAGATAATATTAAAGTGATAAGAGTTTTTACATACGCCACTCCTAATAAAGGATTTTTCAAGAGGAGTTTAGCTTATTTTTCATTTATGGTTTTTAGTGCTTTCCAAGGAGTATTTAAAGTAGGATTTCCTGATGTAATTATAGCAACTAGTCCACCATTCTTTGTTGGTATTTCAGGGTTTATTTTATCTTTTCTACTCTCAAAGCCTTTTGTTTTTGAAGTAAGAGATTTGTGGCCCGAATCAATTGTTCAACTTGGTCAAGTTAAGAATAAAACTATTATAAATATTATGGAAAAACTTGAGGTTTTTCTATATAAAAAAGCTACAAAAATAATTAGTGTTACAGATTCATATATTCCAATTATTGCCAACAAAGGAATCGATAATAGTAAAATTGAAAAAATTACAAATGGCGTGGATATAAAATTTTTTAATCCTATAAAAAAAGATTTAAGTTTATGTAATTCATTGATGCTTCAAAAAAAGTTTGTTGTATCATATTTGGGGACACTAGGATTAGCACATGCACTTGAGAAAGTACTTGATTCAGCTAAACTTTTAGAAAATGACGATAGGATACATTTTTTATTTATTGGTGATGGTGCCGAACGTGATAAGTTGAAAAACAAAGCTAAAGAGTTAATGTTACAAAATGTTACTTTTCTAGGTACTATAGAAAAAAAAGATCTAGCAAAGTATTATTCTATTTCTGATGTTTTGTTAGTGCCACTTCGAGGAATACCACTATTTAAAACTGTTATTCCATCTAAGATTTTTGAAATAATGGCAATGAAAAAGCCATTAATTTTAAGTGTAAATGGTGAATCAAAAAAAATAATAGAAGGAGCAAATTCTGGTATTGTAATTGAACCAGAAAACTTTTTGGAACTAAAAAATGTAATTGAATTACTCAGTTCTAATAAGAAACTGTGTGCTGAATTAGGTGAAAATGGTAGAATGTTTGTTAAGCAAAAGTTCAATCGAGATATTTTAGCAAAAAATTATTTAGAGCTGTTAAAAAATATAATAGCCTAGTTTTTTGAAGTAATGTTTATTAGCTTGGCTATCTAAAAAAACACATTTCGATTTAGAAAAGAAATATTAGCGAATATTTAGCAGTCTGTTATTAAATTTTTTAATATGATGACCATATAGCAGTAATTAAGTAATAATTACTGAATAAGAAGTAAAAGTAAATTAATCTAATATTTGTAAGCAATATTAGTAATAGGATTAGTTTATAATTTTATCTTGATAAAGAATAGGTTATGAATGGGGAAAATTATAAATAGTTTTATTGGTATTCTCTTAATTGTTAATATTATTTATCCCCAAGTAATTGAAAGAGGATTTGGTTATTCTAGTTTAGTACATGTTAGACGAGCTGGAGCAGATTTGAATGGTGATAAATTTGCTGATAAATCCTATACCCAAATTTTTTCCGAAAAAGCCTATGATAGTAAGGCAGGGCAATTTTCACAAATTTATTCTTTGTCTCAATCAACTTCAATTCAAAGCTTGTATAAACTTAGCACAAATGATTTAAATGGCGATGGTCTTGATGAAATAATTTCTGTTTATCGATCTGGAGTAGATATTGATGATGACAAAATTTATGATGGTAGTCGTCTTATAGTTAACAATGGAATTGATGGGAAAGAGCTGTTTTCTTATTCAACAGAAAATTCTTATAAAGGAAAAACAAGTTGTTTCATTTTATTAAATGGAGATTTTAATGGCGATGGTAAGGGAGATATTGCGCATTTCAATCATTTTGATACTGATATAGATAATGATAAAGTTTTGGGTGGTACCAAGTTGAAGGTATTCAATTTTAGAGGAGAAATATTGTATGAAAGGAATTTCTTAGTATCCCAATCTTTTCCATATAAACTTAGTCTTGCAGCAACGGGAGATTTTAATGGTGATCAATCTGATGATATTGTATTGGCATTTGAACCAATAAATGAAAATAATACAAAAAATGATTCAATTTTCTTACTATTAATTGATATAAAAAATAATGCAGATATTTATAAGTATAAATTACCAAACATATCCAATGTATTGACTTTAAATTCAGGGGATTTAAACAAAGATGGAATTGATGAAATTGTTTTAACTTCAAAAAATGCAAATCAAGATCTAACCTCTTTACTAATTATTAGAAATAATAGCCAATTATTATATAGCTACAGTACTAGCGGAACAATTCCTTTTATATATGCACAAGATTTCACTTCAGATTTTGCAGATGAAGTAGTTTTTATTGAAAATAATTTAACAAAGGATCTTAAAAGTAATGCTAAAATTTGCACAATAGATATTTCAGAACAATTGCCTATAACCATATTTAATTCCTTAAATTCTTCAATTTCTTTATCTATTACTAATGATTTTAATAACGATGGTAAGAAGGATATTGCATTTTTACTTAGTAAAATAGATGAGCCAAATTCAAACTTTGTTAAAATCCTAGATTATAGTGGTAATTCAATTTATTCATACACATCGGCTGATAGCAATAGAAAGCAAGAACGAATATTTTATTTAGGAAGTGGGGACTTTAATGGTGACGGTAATTGTGATTTAGTAGTAACACATTCATATGGCATTGATGTAAATAATGATGGCTTTGGAGATAATTCATTTCTGAAAATAATAAACATAAAGGATAATTCTGATATTTTTACTTTCCACCCTTTCGATGAAAATAGTGGTGGTTATGGAGGCTTCTTGTTTGCAATACTTAATAATCAAATATCAAATAAAAATCTTCTTCGTAGCATTGACTTTAATTCTAACAAAAATAAACTTTCAACAGTTTATTCAGCATTTATAAAAAGAGATTATAATTTAGCTACAGAATATTTATATGACTATTACAAAAATTTGAATAGTTTTAATCCATATAGTGCTAAGGAATTTTACCTTCTTAATGGTGATGACAAATTAATCAATTATATTAAAAATTATTCGGTTGCAGCAGGGAAAGAAGTACCAGCAATTTCTAACTGGGATAATCTTTTTGGTGCAATCACTACAATTGCAAGACGTACCGGACGAATTACTTCAACTTTATGGAATCGTATAAAATATAATCCAACCCTTTTGGATAAAAGTACATTTTTAAGTGCAATAAAATCAATTTATGCACATTTAATTTTTTGTAGTAAGAACTCTAATTTTACTTTTGGTACAAATCACGGTACTCTTTTTGAATTAGATAGCTATATACCTGCTGCAGTTTCTTTGAATATTTTTAAGGATTTTAATTCAACAACTGATATGAGTTGGATGAGAATAATTGATGATAGAATTGAAAGTCAAACTCATCATGTTCTTAAAGATGGGGTACATGATGAAAATTCTCTTTACTATTCTTTTCGAGTAAATCTATCATTTAATCAATTCTTGAATTTTTATAATAAGAATAAAGGTGTTTTTCCTTTAAACAATAAAACAAAAAATTTATTGAATGAAACTATTCAAAAACAAAGTGAGTATCTTATGTTTAGTATTAAGCCAGTTCCAATTATAAGAGATAGCAGTTTGATTTTTTTACAATCTGATATTCCTTGTTTAGGAGATACAAAGGGAATTTGGGGAACTAATTTATATGGAAAATATTTTGATAAAAGTATTTCTAAGTCAGCGATAAATTATCCTAAGGATCAAGGAATTAACTGGCAATTTAATGATTCATCCCTATTGGAGAATCTTAAATTTTCAGCTTATGGTCTTGTTAGTTTCCCTAATACTTATATGCCCCCCAATGAAACTAGTAAATTATTTGAAAACTCGGGGCATTTTATTTCAAGAAGTAATTGGACAGATTCAAATGGTGATTTTGATTCATTGGCAAGATATTGTTATTTCAAAGGTGGGGAAATGATTCCTACACCTGGTCCTTATAATGGTTTTTCGACAACTTCATTGCATTGTCATGCTGATTTAGAGACAGTTGAATTATCAGGATTTGGATATAATTTAATAACAGAACTAGGTGGATATGTTAATCCTGGTGACAAACAAATTATTGATAATTTGCCACCAGATTATTTTACTACTTTGTATGGATATTCTTCTCAAGATGATAAGTTCAATACTGCTAGACATTATTTTAAAGGCACAGCAGCTCATAATACAGTTTATGTTAATAATCATGATCAAGCAAAATATTTGGGGCAATATGCTTGGGGAGGAATTGGTAGTATACGAAAGATGGCGTATTATAGTTCTATAGAGCCTGAATGTGATTATTTTTCATCTGCTTACTATTATTCAAATATAAATTCTTATTCACATCGTCGAGATATGTTTTATGTAAAACCAATAATTAATGATCATATAAAAGATGACTATTGGATATTTCTTGATAATATTATCTTTGATGACAATGATGATAATAAAACAGAGCAAATTTGGAATATTGCTCCTTTACAGGCTGACGGTTATTTTGATCAAAAAAGTGGGAAGTTTACTGGTAAAAATTTTACAATTATACCCTTGTCGAACGAAGATGAATTTAGTTTTTCACCCAAAATAATTAATTCTTACAATTTAACAGATCTAAAATTGATTGATACAAAAACTATTAAATATATTAAATATTCCCAAAAAAATAAGAGCAAATTTTGTACAATTATTTTTCCGTATGAAAATCAAACTAGTCATAATGGATTTTCTGCTAAATTGTTAAAAATTAGAGATTCAAACGAAAATATAATTTCTACTGATGCAGCGATTGGCATTAGACTTAGTTTTAATAATGATGGTCGATTATATACAGATTATATACTAATGTCCAGTTCACCCGAAGAAGAGTTGATTTGGTATGCGAATAATGAAAAATTAGTTACTAAAGCCAAATTTATATTATTAAGGTATAGTGGGAATAGTTTAGTTAAGGAAGTAACAATTCCGTGGGATGAAGTGAAGCAAATTGATCCAAGTTTAGAAGAAAAGAATTTCAGTCTGTTTCAAAGTTATCCAAATCCTTTTAGCGTTTATACGTCAATTGAATTTAGACTACTAAATCCCGCTCAAATTTCCCTGGATATTTTTGATATACTTGGGCGAAAGTTAAAGAATTTGATAGAAGGAAGCTATAAAGAGGGAGTTTATTCTCTTATTTGGGATGGTACTGATAGTTTCAATCATAAAGTAGCATCTGGAATTTATTTTTATCAATTAAGGGCCAGCGGAAAATCTGAAACAAAAAAAATGATAAAGGTTAAATAATGTTATTATTTAGAATGAGAATATCAATACTCTTTATATTATTTACATTACTTGGTTGCGACAGTCCAAATTCGATATCAGATATATCCTCAAATAATCCTGGTGTAATACTAACATTTGATGATAATTCAGTTGACGATTGGATTAAGGCAGATTCGATATATTCTAAAAGAGATTGGAAGGCAACATTCAATGTCTCAAATTTTATCGACTTGGATGAGAATCAACAGAGAAATCTGTTGAAGTTACAAGAGAGGGGAAATGAAATTGCATTTCATGGTACACATCATATTCGTG
>Ga0114934_10001802_pt1 | contig 13855 bp, 9 predicted proteins | sample 4SBtaG_2_FD_99695 | JGI IMG/M metagenome (GOLD analysis project Ga0114934, IMG submission 99695) | Deep subsurface microbial communities from Kolumbo volcano to uncover new lineages of life (NeLLi) - 4SBTROV10_white metaG | ecosystem: Environmental > Aquatic > Marine > Volcanic ... | reverse complement strand
TATTGCACCGGAACAACCGCTATATAAAAAGTTCAAAAAAATGCAGAATCTTGAATACATAACTGCTGACTTAGAATCACCTATTGCCGATGTTAAGATGGATATTCAAAAAATGCCATTTGATGATAATTCTTTTGATGTTGTTATCTGCAATCATGTGTTAGAACATGTGGACGATGACCGCCAAGCTATGCGTGAGGTATATCGCGTATTGAAAAAAAACGGATGGGCAATCTTACAAGTTCCTATTGACCATAATAGAGAACATACTTACGAAGATCCTAATATTACCTCGCCCGAAGAACGCGAAAAACATTTTGGGCAATATGATCACCGGCGTGTTCACGGTAAGGACTACGGAAAACGGCTGACAGAAGCAGGATTTGAAGTCATTGAAGAGGACTTTGTAAAATCATTTTCTCAAGAAGAAATTAGCAGATACCGACTTGATGAAAACGAAATTATCTATTTCAACATCAAAAAATAGCCGCAATGCAAACCATAATCTTGCCTACGATATTTCATCCGTCTATTTTGTATCTTGTATTGCTAAATTCAGCTGAACATTGTCTGATTGAAATTCATGAACATTATTACAAACAAACCTATCGCAATCGGTGTCATATCCTTTCCCCAAATGGAAAAATTGACCTTGTAGTTCCTGTAAAAAAAAGGAAAATGCACAAAACCCCATTATATAAGGTTGAAATTGATTATGAAACAAATTGGATACACAATCATATCAAAGCCATTGAGACCACCTACTATCCTGCCCCATTTTTCGATATTATTTATCCTGATATTTTGGAAATACTAAATAGTCGCCCACGATATTTAACGGAATTGAACAAAAGACTCCTACACTATTACCTTGATATGCTAAACTTAAAACCAAATTTTGCTTATTCTACTGAATTTATTGATAATCAGGACAACTTATTCTTTGACTTTAGAGATATATTACATCCAAAAAGAAATTATTCAAGAAACTATCCTTTTTTGCAAACACCTTATTATCAAGTATTTCAGGAAACTTTAAAATTTGTACCCGAATTATGTGCTTTGGATTTAATTTTTCATCTTGGCAGTGAGGCCGGAATGTACATCAGGCAACTTTCAGCCCATTACAAACAGCTGGCATAACCTTCTTTTTTATACATCGCTATGTAATCTATAAACCATTCAACAAGAAAATTATAGAAACCAAGACAGCTGCCTTCCTCAAAATTAAATTGACCATAGAAATCTTTCACCTTATCTAATAGTTCATTTTGCTTTTTTTTCAGTTTAGCGTATTTCACATTATTACATTCCAATAATTTAATATTCGTATCTATCAAATAATCTTCCATATAATTTATTAATAAATAAAAGACATGATGAATATCAGCACTACATTGACTTTCTATTGCCATTGAGAGTTCGTTCACAATAGTGACAAATTTTTCATGCTGATTGTCTAATAATCTGTTATTTAGAACAAATTCATTTTTCCACTGGAATAAATTATTCTCCATTATAATATTTTATTGAAATATAGAACTATTCATAACAACAAGAAATGATATTTGTCATATTGCTTCTACTCCTATTCAATTTTAACCGCATTATTCATACAAGAATGAAATGAATTGCATGAATGTGCGATGGATATTAGGAAGTAATGCGGGAAACACATTTCTAAAAAGGTTTCCGAAACAAGTACAAGGCAGGCTGTCAAAAAAAAATGACGGATTAGTTTAGTATTAGATAGCTATTTAATATGACTATCTACAATTTTCTCACACACGGGCAAAATAGAAGTATTTGGTTGAATTTGAAAGCCTTTTATGCCTATTTTTTTAGCCGCTTCAATATCTCGCTCAGTATCTCCAATCATAAAAGACTGCGATATATTTACATTAAAATGTGCAACCGCTTTCTCTAAAAGTAAACTATCCGGTTTACGACACAAACATTTTCCAAAATCGGGATAATGCGGACAATAATAAATTTCTGAAATTTGAATATTATTTGTATTCAATACATCTAACAAATGTCTGTGTAATTTTTCAACATCATCATGCGAATAAATTCCTTTAGCTATTCCGCCTTGATTTGTAATGATAAATAATAAAAACCCGTTCTGCTGCAAAAGTTGTAATGCCGGTATTAATTCGTCATTTATGACAAATTTGTCTTCTGAATACACATATTCGCCTATTTCCTTATTAATGACACCGTCTCTGTCTAAAAATACTGCTTTGTTCATTAGCCTCCTAACAATTTATGTAAAAATAACCAAATCAATTGATGTTTTATCAAAAGCGGAAAAACAAAACCATAAACAGATCCCCAAAAATGAACATCGTGTGCAATAAATCCCTGTTTACGCTTTCCCATAACATAAGAAAATATCAAAAATCCAATGCCAAAAATGATACCCGGAATCGGAATTATGCCAAAGAAATAAAGCATATTCCACGGGTCAAAAAAAATGGCAGTAAACACAACAGCAGACACCGCTCCAGATGCCCCGACAGCATTGTAGGAAATATCGTTTTTATGTTTGTTTATGGAATACAGGACAGAAAAAACAATGGCGGTAACATATAATACCAAATAAAAAAGAGACCCTCTTGGACCAAAATAGTGTGCAAAATACATCTCTACAGCCATACCAAAAGAATAAAACACCAACATGTTAATTATCAAATGCATCCAATTAGCATGAAGCAAGGCGTGCGTAAAAATACGATACCACTCCTTATCATTATGGATGTAGTAAGCATTAAATTTAAGTTTTTCGAAAAGCGCTCTATTTGAAAAAGCAATAATAGAAACAACACTAGTTATGGCAATGATTATTATAGTTATACTCATTATTTTATAACAACCACTTTTTGTTCGGACCTATAACCTTCCAAATTAAATTTAACTAAATACATGCCGGATTTTAATGCACTGATATTGTAGGAATAGTTTTGATGTCCGGCCCTAAATTGTTGGTTAGAGAAATTGTAAATTTGATGACCTGTCATATCATAAATAGTAACAGCACCTGTTTTATCTGTTGTTGTGTTCAGCGTAAAGGACAAATTGTATATTGATGGATTAACAATAGTTATCTGTGTATGTGTATTATCCTGTAAATTGAATGATAGCGGATTAAAGACCCTAAAGTGCCAATAACCATCAGGAGCAGGCATCGGACGATTTTGTTGTTTACCCGTTGTTGCCTGTGCATGAATATAATAATAAACATCTGTTCCTGAAGACTGCGCAGGAATATATCCTGTCCATGTATGATTAACAGCATTTGTTAATGTCATAGGTACTGACTGATACGGTTGTGTTGTATCGGTACGATAATAAACAAAAGCAGCGCCAATTCCATCGTGATGATTTATATAAGCATCTACCCGGTAATCATTTACCACATCATTGGTATCAGGTAACGGTTGATGTGAAATCAACAAAGGGTTCTGTACACCTATTTCATGAGTTGTGCAATGAATAGCACCACTGGCAGCAATGGGGACAGTAGCATTAATTCCCACAATGCGATAACCCGGCATAGCTTGACGATAAATCCGTAAAGCCGTAGTGTCGTATTGTTCATTATTGTAAGTAGGCACCAATACGGTTTTGTTCAGAATTAAAGAATTGGTATAAGTACAGTAGTCACCCCCGTTATCTGGATAATCTCCATAACTATCCGGTGGCATCGGGATTCTAACCACTTTATAAGGTGTCCCGAAAACGGAATTGTAATTATTTAAAACATATTGTAAATTTTGTTCTATCTGTGGTCCGTCAGCAACGCCTGGTGGATACTCGCCTACGAGTAAGGTTTGTTCATCTAACAATTTGATATGCATATCAATATGATGAATACCGTCATAAGGTAATGTAGGCATTAAGATATATCTATCGATTCCCATAAAATGCTTCATGATAGTATCAATATCTGTCTCTGTTTTAACGGTTTGATTAAAAGATGTTATCTGGTCATTTTCATCTAAAACCAATTCGGAAGCAAAGGCTGTTCCAAAGCCATCGGACATAAAATTGCCACCGGTATTAACTAAGTCTGTGGGAGGACTTACGGTTCCATAAATTGGAATTCCTGTTTGTTGCGCAAAATAATCGGGTGAAGCATCGTCATCCGGACGGTTACGATTATAGATCCAATCAACCAAACTCAAATCTCCCACATCGTTTTTGTAAATATTATTGGGACCATAATCACGAATCCAAACACTATTCATACTATGCTCAAAATAAGAAATATTAGATAAATCTACACCCGCTGACTGTAAATAATTTTTGACATAATTAGAATCATCACAAAATACATAAACATGCGCTTCTTCCCGGGCATAACGAATAATTTCAGTTAAAAAATCTTCGTAATATTGAAAAGAAACTAAAACGGAGCCCATCTCTTCCCATTCGGCAGCCGTTCTTACCGGAAATGACGGTGGTGTCGTAATACTTCGTGAAGAAGGTGGATGATATTGTGGCAATCTCAAAAGCTCTTCGGCAGAGAAATTATTAGGTAAAGGCGTTTTTTGGGCAAAAATCAAAAGCCCTGAAATAGCAAAAAATAAGAAAATAAATAATTTTTTCATGTGATGATTTTTTAGTTCACACAAAAATAGTTTAATTTTATCTAAAAAAAACTTTTTATTCATTTTGTAGATTATTTGTAATACCGATATGTGTTCTATTGTATAATTTCAGTTCGCTATTGCTTCTGAAATTATATTGAACATCAATCGGCATTATACTGAAATATAGACTGTTAAATTATTTGAGTCCTGTATAAAAAGTCAAATAAATTTTTATCAAACAAGTTAAGTGTTTAATTTTAAAAACCTTATAGATTCTCTCTAGTTAGTATAAAATAATTTCTTATACAGAACTAATCCAGAAATCCATCTTTTTTTATGATAGCCCCTGCCCCGCTTTGTTTTGAAATCTTGTCCTAAAACAAATTGTAGAACAACTATTAATATTAATATGATTCAGTTTTCATAAATGGAGCTAATTCTTTAATATTTCACCCATTAATAAACCTTTCTTGGTGAATACTTTGACAAAATAAACACCACTTCCCAAATTACTTATGTTAATATTTCTTTTATTGGAAACCATTACTTTCACACCAAGACTATTAAAAATTTCTGCTTTTGTAAATTCTTCGGTATAAACATAGAATAGCCCCGTTGTAGGATTTGGGAATATCCTTAAATTTTTCACTCTATCATTCATATTATTTATGCCTATGTTTTGTTGATGAAACCGCCATGCTTCATTTGTAGCACTCCATGCACCGGTATTTCTATTTGGTGGTGCTAAACCTATAAGTCCCGTATCATTTTGAATCCCTATAACGGCATTACCATTATTCCAAGCAGAACAATCTGGTTTATCTTCAATGTACACTTCAATATCATTAGTTGATTCATATAATACTATTTGTTGTGTAGTTAAAAGGTCATTACAATCAAACTGCGGAACACTATCAAAATTTATTACAAATGCTCTATTAGGTGCTACTCCATTTACACTATATTTAATACTACCACCCAATGAAGCATCTATATCATGATAAGCACCAAAAATTGCATTAGTAGGTAAGGAACTACTCGGAACAGAAGCAGAAAAACTCCATGGACAATACCCTCCGGCATTTGTTAAATCAAAAGAAATAACACCATTGGCGCCAATAACAAGTTGAGTATATGTATTACCATAAAACTTAAAATCAAAAGAGAGATTAATAGTGTCACTCCAAACATCATCTATACCAATCATTGTTTGCGTACCAATAGTAAAAGGATAAGGTGGTGTATATGGAATAGAATCTACAATATATTGTGCATTACCGAAATGAGCAAAAAGTATTGCTGTAAAAAGGAAAAATAACTTTTTCATGATTATAATTTTATAATAAGACGCAATTAATACTAAAAAGGTTGCTTATACAATAATAATTTTTTTCAAAAAATATTTTTTAGATTAGGCAAATCTAAAAAATAAAATTTAAACAACAAAATTATTTTGGTAAAATCTTGCAAAAAAAAAGCCGTTAATTTGTTCATCATCAATGCCAAAGTCATGGCTTTGCCATAATCTAAATGTTATTTTCAAGCAAAATATTAAACCCTTATGTTTAAAGCCAATAATCAACTACCGCAAGCGGGGGCAAGATTTATAATTAGAGTCTGTCTATAATATCCGATTTCTTCGATATACTCAACCTTCAAATTAGTTATTTACAACAGTAAAATCCTGATTTTCAAGTTTTAGAAAGCATCAAACTCGAATATTATAGTTCAGACACTCTACTTTATGGACAGACACTAAGTAGCATCGCAATATTCTTAATGTCGAATTTTGTCCAATAATTTCATAAAGTCAGGATTATTATATAGTCTTGCAAAATCTTGCTCGTTTTGCATCCTGTTAAAATCATCAAAACCCAAGTCAACAGCTTTTTTCAAAGCAATAATCGTTGCAGGAATATTATTTTTTCGCATCGCTAATTGTGCTTCCATATAATACCCTTCCGAATTTTTAGGATCTATTAGTTGATACAAGCCAATAAAAGTACCGGCAATATTGTCTTGATTACTTTTCAATGTATGGTCGCACTGCATATAGGCAGCCAGACTCAGATAATTTAATATCCGTAGATGACTTTTGGCAGCTATCGTTGCTTTACCGGTATCTTGTGATAATTTTGCAATGGTGTGTTTCCACCACTCAAATGATTGTGACCCCATAGCTTGAACTAACGATTGTTCTTGTTGCTGTTCTTTTGAAATTGTCTGAAGGAAATTTTTCAGATATTGTTTGTAGAGACGACTATGTTCAATCGTTTTTAACTGTAACCGTTGTTTTTCCACATCTGTCAAACCATCAGCAAAAGCGACTATTTTTCGTAACAATAGGTATTTTAAAAACACATTTTTTTCAATCTTTAATTTTTGATTATTCAGCGTTAAAAAACGGTCAATCAGTGTATCATTTACAGGAATAATGCTATCCTTCATCTCATTAAATAATGTCCAAAAAAAGGCGTCTTCCATGCTAAGAGAATCAGGCCATTGATGATGTCCGTTGAATATCAATAATTGGTTCCTTAAATTGGTTTCCGTTAAAAGGGTGTCTAAATTCATCAATTCTACCATATTAAAATCCTCCCTACCTGCAAACGATAAAACGGACGGATGCATTCCTTGCGGTAAACGATCGAATGCCAAACCACCGCCACAAAGTATCATGCCTTTAACACCCGGTTGTTCTACGGCAGCAATGGAAGCCACGCGTGCACCGCCGGAAAAACCCATCACATAAATACGGTTAGAAGCATAAGTAATACTTTCAGAAACCTTACTAAAAAATTGTTTGATAATACCTTCCAGCTGATTTTGTTGCAAGCCATTTTTTGACACATTGGAAGCGACTAAAATAAAGCTATATTGCTCAGCGAAAGGAAAATATTTATTGAGTGGGAAATTACCATCACCATGTGGATCAAAAATAAAAATAATAGGTAATTTTTGGGTTGTGGAATAGCTTTTCGGCAGATAATAAGAAAAAATACCTGCTGAAGTTACTTTACCTTTAACCATGGTTAAAGGTATTGCCGGTTTCTCACTATTGTTTTGTGTGGGTGCTTTCGTTTGATTGCAGGCCGTTAACGATACAACATAAAAAACCGTAATAAATATTTTTAAGATATTCATTTCTATTTATTTTTTGCGTTATTTAATAAACTTATTTTTATACAAATATTATAGGGGACTTCTAACAATTACTTTCTGTAAGAAACAAAAGTAATACATAAAATTCAATGCACAAATTTTCTTATTCTGCCAAAGATTATTGAAGAAAGAAAAGAATGATTGACATTGAAATTAGACATTAAAAACACCCCTATAAATCTGTTCTCATTACAAACGAGGACAAGACAGAGAAGTATCTCTTATGTCAAACTAACCCAAATTTTTTTGATAGCCTATCCCACCTTGTTTCGGAATAGGTTTCCCATATTACTTTCCCTGCTTTACTTAGGCATTGTTAAAAAATAACCTTTTAAAAAAAATATAAAAGCTGTATTTATTTTTGCTTTTATAAATTTCTCAATTACATTATAAACAAATTTTACCTGTTTCAATTTCCCCGTTTTCGGTTGAAACTTTATACAAATAAATTCCTTTTTTAGGAAGTTTAACTTGATTTTGAATACCTGATGCAAGATTGTTTTTAGATTCAATCATTCGACCCATAATACCGTAAATATCAATACTATATAAAACTTTATTATTTGTTTCTAAAGTAAAGAAACATGTTTTGTCTTTAGAATAATATTTTAAAATTTCGTTTTTATACAAATCATTTATTGCATTGGTTGAATTACTTGCTAACCATATTGTTGCGTTCATAATCAGTCTTTCATGATTTCCGTTAGCATCTTGGATCCAGCCATCGTAGAGATTATCGCTGGGATCACCTGAACCATCGTCAGCAGGAGAGCTGTCTCCTAAAGCTACAACTTTTCCGTTCCCAAATGTTGCATAAGCACACATTACACTTGTATTGCCAGTATTTGACACGCCGTTTTTATATACAACTCCTTTCACGCTCGGATTTTGAGAAGGATACAGTGTCATTGATGTTCCGTCGGAAAATTCTACGGAAGTTACATTTCCGTATGTTCCGTGCAAAAGAGGATCGTTAGGTAAATTTGGAATATTGTTTGTGTTTTCGCTGAAATCTTGATAATCGAAAGAAATCCCGAAAGGATTATTTTGTACGGAATTATTATTCATAAAGTCATTCCAAATATGCGGAGAATCATAACCGTCACCATTTCTGTCCGAATTGTTATGGTCTGAAATCATAAATAAGCCGCCGCCGCTTTGAACGAAATTCATAATTGCTGTTTTTTCAGCAGATGTAAATAGTATATTCGGTTCACACACTACAAAAATATTATAATTTGATAAGTCCTGCGGGTTTGATGAATTTTCAAAAGTTATTTCTCCATTATAAGGTAAAGTTTCTACATAATAGCCTAATTTCACTGCATCAACAGCCCATGCAGAAATAGCTCCCGTCCAATAATCCTCATTTGTTGTTGATGTTATTCCGGACTGATTAGGTGTCGGATATTGTTGCGCATTAGCTTCGTTGCCTCCTGTTGTCGGATTTGGGTTATAATTTAAATTCCAAATGTCGGCATCAATAATCCAGTCAGCATTACCTGCGGTTTCTGCTTTTGTTGCATCAAATAAAATTTTTGTCTGTGAGTAGCATGCATATCCAAGAATTGTAACTAAAATAAGCGTAAAAAGTATTTTCATTTCATTTATTATTAATGAGTCCAGTCTAAAAACAATTTTTAAGATGTGCGATTTTAAACAATAAAATTTAAACAACAAAATTATTTTTGTAAAATTCCACAAAAAACAAACCGATAATTTTTTGAAGAAAAATAGGGCGAAAAGAAATGTTTTATTTTCTGTAACTTGATGGCGGTTTAGCATCACTTACCACAAGCGAGGAATCCCTAATTATGAAAATATGATGGGGTTGTAAAAAAAAACGCCATTAGAACTATTTCCAACGGCGTTTTTGGTGTTAAAACTGATCACATTAATTTAACAATCTATTATTCTCACTACCTCCCAGTTTGAATATTAATACTATTTCGTGCGATCCATTACTGAAATTTCCTATTTCCGATAGCGTATAATCGTATGAATATCCAAACATGATTTTATCAGTTTGTACACCGAACATTGCTACTGCTGCATCATTTAACCTATAAGATCCACCAATCCAAAACATTTTTTTAATACTAAATTTTAGATTTACATCAAGTTGTAATACGCCAGCTTCAATATATCTGAATAATATTGATGGTTCAATACCAAAATTATCACTTACATCATACCGATAACCTGCATGAGCAAAATAATGTCGTTCTTGTTTATCTTCTAAATAGGCACTTTTATAATTTACTTTAAGTGGTATTAATTGAGATCCAACCAATCCAAAATAATAGTTCTTTGCATAAAGATAAGCACCAAAATTAGCATCAGGAACAATCAAATTTTCAGAACCCGTATTGATTGCTCTATCATCTGGATTTTTCATATCCAACATAGATTTATCTATACTGTATTGCGATAAAATTGCTGATAAGCCTAATGATAATTTAATATCATCGCTAATTTTAAATCTGTATGCATAAGTACCTTCAAAACCTGTTTGTACTTGAGGTCCGGTAGATATATTAAATATTCTTCCGCCCACTCCCATGGCCTCGTTTATGGCAGTATGTCCTGAAAGTGTACTAATACTTGGAGCATCTTTTAAACCAGTCCACATTTGACGGTACGATGCGCCTAATAAAATACCATCATTTGTACCTACTACGGCAGGATTCAGAGCGTATTTATTTTGCATATATTGGCTATATAATGCAAACTGCTGTGCCTTTGCTGATAAACTTATTATTACTGTTGCAAGTAATAGAAATATGTATTTTTTCATTGTTTTAAATTTTTAAAGTTATTACTATTTTATTTCATTATTGTTACAGAACCGGAATGAGGTGCATCACCATTTTTCAAATCTAATGTATAATAATAAGTGGCAGCAGGAAGTTGTTTTCCATTGTAAGTGCCATCCCAAGGTTCTGCATAACCTGTTGAGCTAAATACTTTATTTCCCCATTGGTTAAATACATTAATTTCAACATCAGGATATAAGAATATATTATCAATATCCCAAGTATCATTGACACCATCGCCATTTGGTGTAAACACATTATAGACATGAATACATTCAATGTCTGTTACTTTCACGGTAAATGTATCAGTAACCGTACAGTTATATATATCTGTAACAGTAATAATATAATCACCGCCACCAAGATTCTCTAAATCCTGGGTAGTTTCGTCGTCCGACCAAGCATAAGCATAAGGAGGCGTCCCATTATTTACAATTAAATCAATCACTCCATCATGTTGGTCTTTACAACTTACATCATATACATCAGCAGTCAGTTTCATTCCTTTAAACGGTTCTTCTACTTTATAGGTTGCTGTTGCAGTACAATTATTCAAATCGGTTACAACAACACTAAATGTACCCGCATGTAAACTATCAATATCCTCATCTGTTGAAGAAAAATCACCACTTGGATAATTATGGATAATGCTATCGTTTTGCTCTGTCCATTGATAAGTATAACCTGTATATGCAGGCGTTCCACCATCAACAGTTAAATCAATTGCGCCATTATATCCATCATAACATACATTATCTATAATATCAGCTGATAATGTAATTTGTGTTGGCTGGTTTATCGTGTAAGTTTCTGATATATTACAGTTTGTGCTATCTGTAATAACTAAAGTGTAATCGCCTCCAATTAAATTAAATAAATGAGCATCCGTACTATCTGTAACATTGTAATGACTACTATCTGAAACAGTCCAAGCATAATTATAACCACCAGCTCCTCCTGAAGGATAAACTTGAATACTGCCGGTTGAATCATCATGACAAAGCACATCTTTAACAACAGCATTAGCAAGAATTTTTGTGGGTTGAGTTACAATTATTGTATCAGAAATTGAACAATTATTTGTATCAGTTGCAACTACATAAAAGGTGTCTGCTGGTATATTAACAATATCCTCAGTATTATAATCTAATGTACCATTATTATTTAACCAATTAAAATTATAATTTGAAAAACCACCATCAACCATAATATCAATACTTCCATCGTTGCTCTCGAAACACGATAAATTAGTATTTGTATGAGATATAGTTAATTGCGACGATGACACTAAAACAGTATCAGGAAGCGAACAATTTGCATTTGTTAAAGTCCAAATAAGTGTATCAACACCCTGAGGTAAGTTATTTACAATTGTATTATTTACAGATAAATCTACAAAACTGATATTTGTATCGTTTGCTGTCCAAAGGCCTGAACCAATTGTTGGAACGACTGCATTTAATTGAGCCGAATTACTACAAGTACCAAAATCAGCTCCGGCATTCGGAACATCGGGTAAATTATTTGTAATAACAACATCATCACTTAAAGAACAATTGGCATTTGTAATTGTCCAACGCAGTGTATTATCGCCTTGCAATAAAGAATTTACATTTGATATATTGCTATTTACATTAGCAAAAATACCATTTCCGTTTACTACCGACCATTCTCCGTTCCCAATTATTGGATTGTTTGCCGACAAAATATAATTATCAGCACATATTGCAGAGTCGATACCTGCATTTGGAGCATCGGGTAAATCATTCGTAATAATCACCGTATCAGTCAAGTTACATCCGGCATTTGATGCGGTATAAATTAAAATATTCTGACCTTGTTGAATAGCGGTAATTGCTGTTGTAGGGTTTGAAGCATCTGCAAAAGTTACATCACCCGAACTAACAGACCATTGTGTTGTTCCAATATTTAATGTATTACCTTGTAAAGCAGTACTATCAGAACAAAGTGTTTGATCATTTCCAGCATCTGGCGCATCCGGTAAATTATTGGTTATTATTACATCGTCAGAATCATAACAACCGTTATTTTCTACTGTCCAGCGTAAAACATTTGCACCTTGATGCAAATCTGTAATATTTGATGTTGGATTATCTATATTTTGATAAATACCAAAACCGGATACAGTTTCCCAGTAACCAGTTTCTCCGGAATTTAGTGTGGCTGTTAAACTTGTATTATCTGCACATAAAACTTGGTCGTTACCGGCATTAGCTACTGGTGTACCATTTTTCTTACGAACAATCACACTATCTTTTGATGTACAACCCTTATATGTTATTTCCCAAAATAATTTAGATCCACTTGTTGATAAATTTCGAGCTACCGTATTATATAATGTATCATTATCAAAAGTTACTAATGTAGAAGTTGACCATTGTCCGGAGCCCGGAGAAGGATCATTTGCATCTAATTTTACAGTGTCGTAGCACGATGCAATATCTTCGCCTGCATAAGCGACAATAAGATTATTAGTAATATCAACGGTATCACTACTCTGACAATTAGTTGTAGAGATTGTCCAAACCAAACGATTTAAACCAAAACTTAAATTACTGGCGTTTGTATTTCTAGAGGTATTGTCCCAAAAAGTTGCAGTACCTGAAGCTACACTCCATTGGCCTGTTCCATAAGTAGGATTATTTGCATGTAAAGTCGTTTGATCCGAGCAAATTGTTTGGTCATTACCTGCATTTGAAGGTGTTGCAGAATCGTTGTTAATATCAACATCATCACTATTTGTACAACCGTTATTATCAATTTCCCAAGTTAAAGTTGTATGCCCATGAGGTAAATTATGAGCTGTTGTATTAGGGTCATTCGCATCATCAAAAGTAATACCACTAAAACCAGGTGCACTCCAAGTTCCTTGTCCAGCCGAAGGTGTATTGGCATTTAATATCACATTGCTTGTACAAATTATTTGGTCGGGACCTGCATTGGCTACAACTAAATTATTGGTAATTACAACCGTATCACTTACATCGGTGCCATCGCATTCGTGAATAGTCCACAAAAGTGTATTATCGCCATTTGCCAATCCAGAAATTGTTGCATCATAAGCAGTAGCATCATCAAAGCTTCCACTTCCAATTAAAACTGACCAAGTTCCTGTATTAGGAGACGGGTCGTTACCGCTTAAAGTATAGGTATCACCACATACATTATCATCACTACCTGCATCGGGTGCTGTATAATTACAAGTTATATTAACATCATCAGAGGAAGTTCCTCCAATCATTGAACCATCGTCTAATGTCC
>Ga0114934_10001800_pt1 | contig 13862 bp, 13 predicted proteins | sample 4SBtaG_2_FD_99695 | JGI IMG/M metagenome (GOLD analysis project Ga0114934, IMG submission 99695) | Deep subsurface microbial communities from Kolumbo volcano to uncover new lineages of life (NeLLi) - 4SBTROV10_white metaG | ecosystem: Environmental > Aquatic > Marine > Volcanic ... | reverse complement strand
TTATTACTGTCCAGGCCAATGTGATCGATCGTGATATTGTTTCTTTCGTGGAAGAAGCGCAGCAGGCAGTCGACGCTAAAGTCAAGTTACCGCCGGGCTATCTAACCATCTGGGGCGGGCAGTTTAGGTTACAACAGGAAGCGAATAAGCGATTAGCGGTGGTCATTCCGGTGACCTTGTTGATCATTTCACTTCTGCTTTATAGTAGTTTCAATTCGATTAAGAACGCGGCGTTGATCCTATTGAATATTCCTCTGGCGCTGGTGGGAGGCATCATTGCCCTGGCAATCAGCGGGCAAAACCTATCGGTCCCGTCTTCGGTTGGCTTTATCGCCTTGTTTGGCATCGCGCTCGAAAACGGAATGGTACTAGTTACCTACCTCAATCAGCTGGTGTTGGACGGCATCCCGATTGATGAAGCCTCGGTTCACGGTGCCTGTCTGAGAGTGCGCCCGGTCTTAATGACCGCTGTAACCACTGCGCTGGGATTGCTACCGCTACTTGCCGCGTCTGGAACCGGTAGCGAAGTACAGCGACCTCTTGCAACGGTTGTAGTGGGAGGGCTGGTTACGTCGACTCTGCTGACGTTGCTGGTTATCCCGGCACTTTATAAATGGTTTGCTTCACCGGTGGATTCAAAACGATTATCGGGTAATATTACTGGCGGAGAACGAATATGAAACCAATTTATCAATCAATTAGGGCTATAGCCAATGTGATGTTGATGACGCTAGTATTTTCTGGTTGTACCCTTATGTCTGGAAATCAGGGATACAAAGAGAAAATCGATATAGTAACTGTATCATCAGACCATGCCCATCTGTCACGAGTGATGGTTACATCCAATAAATCCAGTTTATTAATTTCAGGTGAGATTCACAAAAAAAATGACGCTCGGGGCGATATTCGCGGCCACATAGATATCGAACTGATTTCAAATAATGGTACTGTTTTAGCCATTGAAAGAACGCGTTCTTTTCGTGCTAGTCCAAAATCGCGTGTTTCACAGTTTTCTGTTGAGGTTCCAGTCATTGTAAGCAAAGTCAGAAAAGTTCTTGTCACCCATCATGCACCACTTGAAGATAACTAATACGCTATGAAGTGAGATTAAAAACTCTTAAGATGATTAAGACTCAAGTTTGTTAAAGTCCGCAAAACATAACCTAAATACCCAAGTTCTGATTTCTACATGAGGAAAAAAGCTTCGAAAATTCCAAGGCTAGTACTCGAACGTAGTGAATTCTTGGAGGATTAAATTCCATGTCGAAAAAGAAAGGATAATTTAGAAATTCGAGAAAACTTGCTACTCAGGATGTGTCATATACCCTACAATATGCTAGTTCTAGGAGCCTAGATTTTGATCCTCTCAGCTTTTGTTGTAACAAGTGGACGATTGGGGGGCAGTACGTTGAGCACTTCCTCAATGAATCCTTTTCTGAGTATGAATTGGGTCTCTTTTTTAAAGGTTCATTAAATAAGACTTATTGTAATTTTTGTAAAAGCTAAATATTCTAAGGCAGTTTTCCGGGTAGTAAGCAGAAATCAAAATGAGACTGAGTATCGGTCAACGGTTAATTTTATCATTTGCACTGATTTTAAGCCTGTTCGCGGGCAATCTTGCGATTAATTTATGGGGAAGCGGGCAGCGGGCTAAAACGCTGGCAGCCCTTCGGGATTCGGTTGAAAGACAGATGTTGGCTTCGTCTGTCGAAAATGAATTTCGACAACGTGTAAAACAGGCGACTCTATATTACAAACTCCGACTCAGTATCAATACGGAAAAGCTTAGCCCTGAAGAAGTCCAAAAAATTGAGACTCAACTGAATGGAATCAGCGATTATGTTCAACAATTGCGTCTTTTATCAGGGAGTAATCACTTTGAAGCGATAGATGATTTCGCAGAATCTTACCGAGATATAAAGAACCAGTGGCTTAACCTTTATTTATCATCTGCTAAAAATCCATCTCCCCTACCACAAAAGGAAATAGCTCAGCTTTTGGATAAGCTAGCTGAGATTCAGGATAAGGAAAAAAAATCGGTTATGGTGTCCGCTTTATACGATACGGAAACAGCTCAATTTATCCGGAATTTGAATCTCTGGATTTTCTCAATATCCATTATTTTGGCTGGTGCGATTAGTTTTTTCCTTGTCCGTTTTATTCGAAACAATATTTTGACCCTGAAAAAAGGAGCGGATTCTTTTGCCGATGGCAATCTGGATTATCAGATCAAGATCAAGAGGGATGATGAAATAGGGGTGCTCGCGGCGAGTTTTAATCATATGGCCTCTGAATTAAAAAATGCTTTGGAAACAGCCCGCTCCGCTCGTGTCGATGCTGAGAAGGCGAACCATTCAAAAAGCTCTTTTTTAGCAAACATGAGTCACGAACTTCGAACGCCAATGAATGCCATTATTGGCTATAGTGAAATCTTGATAGAAGATGCTGAAGAAATGGAGTTGGAATCCTTCTCCGATGATCTGGTCAAAATTCGGTCTGCTGGGAAGCATTTATTGGCTTTAATCAACGACGTGCTCGACCTTTCGAAAATAGAAGCCGGTAAGATGACTCTTTTCATCGAGTCTTTCGATATTAGGGATATGGTACATGATGTGTTGAATACTATTCGGCCGCTGGTTGAAAAAAATGGTAATCAGTTAAATTTGAGTATTGATGACACTTTAAACTATATGAAGGCTGATTCCACCAAGGTTCGGCAGACCCTGTTTAATTTATTAAGTAATGCCAGCAAATTCACCAATCAAGGGCATATTGACCTGAGCGTTGGTCAATGTGAAATAGCTGGTGCTGATATGGTTAAGTTTAAAATTAGTGACTCTGGAATAGGGATGACACCAGAGCAGGCCACCAAAGTGTTCGATGAATTCACCCAAGTGGTTGATTCCACTACTCGAGAATATGGTGGAACAGGATTAGGGCTTGCCATCAGTAAACGTTTCGTTGAGGTGATGGGTGGTGGTATTACAGTCGAAAGCAAACCAGATGAAGGATCGATCTTTACATTTACACTTCCATTGATTGTTTCTGAAAAGCAAAAAACACTGGCTGAACACTCTAGCAACGATGCGCCTGGCAAGAAAATTCTTGTAATCGATGATGACAATACGATGCATGATTTACTAAGGCGACTAACGGCTAAGAACGGCTTTTCCATAGTTTCTGCTTTTTCGGGTACCGAAGGTTTGAAATTAGCGAAAATAACCAGACCATGCGCCATTACCCTGGATGTTTTGATGCCTAAAATGGATGGATGGGCGGTTCTAAAGGCACTAAAGGATGATCCAAAAACCGCTCATATCCCCGTTATCATGTTGACAATGACAGACGAGCAGGAATTAGGATATTCGTTAGGTGCCACTCAATATATATCCAAACCTATTGATAGAAAAACTCTAATTGGAACTTTAAATACGCTTTTACAGGACAGTTTAAACGCTGAAATCCTAATTGTTGACGACGATAAGGACGTTCGGCAAATGTATGGAAAGATATTTGGATCAGAAAAATGGCAGATAGTCGAAGCCACTAATGGTCTTGACGCCCTAGTGAAGCTAAAACAATCGGTGCCTCAACTTATTATTTTGGACTTGATGATGCCAGAGATGGATGGAATTACATTTCTCAATCGTCTTCGTGTGAACCCCACATGGCGTAGTATTCCTGTAGTTGTGGTGACAGGTAAGGATATGACCGAAAATGAATTGATTGAGGTGAAAAATAAAGGAGGGATTATTATTACTAAATGTGGTGCAAATCAGGAATCCTTAGTAGAAGGATTGTGGGAAGCTCTGGATGAACTCACACTATTGGAATAATGCGATATGACCAAAATTCTACTTGTAGAGGACAATGAAATGAATCGGGATATGTTGTCTAGGCGACTAAAAAGAAAAGGATTTGAAGTGGCTAATGCGGTGACTGGACAACAAGGTATTGAAATGGCAACGGCTGCTCCACCTGATTTGATTCTAATGGATATGAGCCTTCCTGGCATCGATGGCTGGGAGGCGACGCGCTGCCTGAAATCTGATCCCGAGACCGCTTCTATTCCGATAATTGCGCTAACCGCTCATGCCATGGCGGGAGATCGTCAACGCGCACTGGATGTGGGTTGCGACGACTACGATTCAAAACCGGTTGATTTTCCAGAGTTGATAAAAAAGATCAACTCCCAATTGGAATTGTGAAAAAAGTGTTGGTGTAAAGGTGGGGAAGAAGTTTATTTGATTATTGACTCATTAAACTTCGTCGAACATCTTTTAATGCTTTCCCTTGGCGGGTAACTTCGGCCTCCAGAGTTTTTAGCTTCCGGTTGAGGGAGGTAATTTCCGAGCGGCTAGCGATAGTTTCTTTTGTGTACTTTTCCATTAACAAAATCATTTCTCTGCGGGGATCGTTAGGAGGGTACGCACTTTTAATGTCATTTATTAACCGTTTAGCGTGTTGCAAATCTTTACTATTCAGGTGTGTTGAAAACAGGTTCTTTAGAATGGCATACTGTTGATCAGCAGGGTTGGTAACCGGTTCCTCCACCACAGCTATATCAACTATCTTTGGTGGTTCATCTGATGCACACGCTGCCAAAAGAAAACCAATTGCAACCAAATAAAATATTTTTCTCAGTAACACTGATCACTCCTATCATTGAACACTTCCCAGTCCGGTTCTGAGAAATCGAACTCATTTCTATACTACCTCAATGCTTTTTTTAGATCCATTAAATGGGGATTGAGCAACTTTAAAATACTTGACTTGAAGATGAGTATTTGAAAAAAATACAATGATGATGCTAGTAAAGAGTAAACCTAACCGAAGTGTTTATTCCGCTTGTCCAGCGAGGAAACTAGCCAAGTGCAAAATAAGAGCATTAAGTGATAGCGTATCTGTGGTTTCAGGAAAATCGTGGCTAGTCACCGTCATAGATAGAATTTTTCCTAAAAATGGAGCTTTAATGCTTGTACAATGAGGATCCTCCTGGGATAGTGCGTTGAAGCGAATGTTTTCAAAAAGAACTTTTAAAAGTCGACGGGTGGAATCTAGCACTCATGTAGATCAATGGATCTAGGGGTGAATGGCAGATAGATGCCAATGTGGTCATCGATATAATAGGTGCTGACTTCACGTATCCTATATAATCACCGACTTTTTTATTTCATAATTTAATTTAGCGTGCCGGATTCAAATATTTCCAATCACGACGTTAGCACTTTTCAAGGATTAATTCAGGCTCTACAGGAATATTGGGCAGAAAAAGGTTGTGTTTTGCTGCAACCTATAGATATTGAAGTTGGTGCGGGTACGTTTCACCCCGCCACTTTTTTGCGGGCAATCGGCCCCGAGCCTTGGTGTGTAGCTTATGTTCAACCCTCACGGAGACCGACAGATGGGCGTTATGGCGAGAATCCGAACCGGTTGCAACATTATTATCAATTCCAGGTATTGCTTAAACCGTCCCCTAAGGATATTCAGGACCTCTATTTAGGTTCGTTACGCTACCTCGGCTTCGATCTGCTCGAACATGATGTTCGATTTGTTGAAGATAATTGGGAATCACCAACTCTTGGCGCTTGGGGATTAGGGTGGGAAGTTTGGCTGAATGGTATGGAAGTCACCCAATTTACTTACTTTCAACAAGTCGGAGGGCTTGATTGCAAGCCAGTGAGTGGTGAAATTACCTACGGACTTGAGCGTATTGCAATGTATGTCCAGGGTGTCGAAAGTATATACGATTTGGTTTGGACGCGAACGTATCAAGGTGATGTTTCCTACGGCGATATCTATCGCCAAAATGAAGTAGAGATGTCGGCGTTTAATTTCGAGTACGCCGAAGTGGATTTCCTATTCCACTGTTTCGATAATTATGAAATGGCTTGCCACAAATTAATTGCTAAGGATTTATCGTTACCGGCTTACGAATCGGTCTTAAAAGCCTCCCACGTATTTAACTTGCTCGATGCCCGGCATGCGATTTCGGTAACCGAAAGGCAGCGTTATATTTTACGGGTAAGAGATATGGCGAAAGCAGTGGCACACAATTATTATCAACGACGTGACAGTCTAGGTTTTCCTTTACTGAAAAATGAAATTGAGGAAAGCCATGGTTGAGGTTAAGGACTTGCTCTTTGAATTGGGAACCGAAGAGCTTCCGCCGCATTCACTGTTAACCCTCAGGAATTCCCTACGGGATCAAGTTGTGGTTGGACTTGCCAAGAACCAGTTGAAGCATGGAAAAATCGAAGCGTTTGCCACGCCACGACGTTTATCACTGCTGGTTTACGATCTAGAAAACAAACAGCCGGATAAAATTGTAGAGAAGCGTGGTCCAGCGCTTAAAGCAGCTTTTAATGAAGATGGGATAGCGTCCCAGGCTGCGGAAGGCTTTGCTCGAAGCTGTGGCACATCTGTGGATCAACTGAATAGGCTCAAAACGGACAAGGGCGAATGGTTGTGTTTTAAGAAGGCGACTAAAGGTAAGGTTTCAAGTCTTCTGATTCCGACGATTATTAATCAGAGTTTAAGTGCATTGCCTATTGCCCGGAGAATGCGCTGGGGTGCGCTTAAAATCGAATTCGTTCGTCCGGTGCATTGGGTAGTACTTTTATACGGTGACCACGTCATTGATGCCGAAATTTTAGGTATCGCTACGGGTCGAAATAGCTACGGTCATCGCTTTCATCATCCCCAAGCTATATGTATCAGTAGTCCCTCAAATTATCCTGAACTTTTATTGGATAAAGGGATGGTCATGGTAGATTTTGAGGGGCGGTTGAACAGCATTCGTCAGCAAGCCATGGATGCGGCTTCTGCCGTTCATGGAACAGCGCATATAGAAGAGGACTTATTAAATGAAATAACGGCATTGGTGGAATGGCCCATTGCGGTGACCGGAAATATCGAAAAGCGCTATTTGGAGCTTCCATCTGAGGTGTTGACGACTACGATGCAAAACAATCAAAAGTATTTTCCTGTTAGAGGACTAGAAGGAAACCTTTTACCCTATTTCATTGCCTTTAGTAATTTGGATAGCAACAATCCCGATAGTGTAAAACGTGGCAATGAACGTGTCATACGTCCGCGTCTGGCCGACGCTGAGTTTTTTTGGGAACAGGATCGAAAAACTAGTCTGGCGAGTCGTGCAGAGTTGCTATCAGGCATCGTATTTCAGAAAAAATTAGGGACTTTGGCTGACAAAACCTACCGAGTCCAATGTTTAGCGGAACATATTGCTGAAAATCTTAAAGTCGATCCAGCATTGGTAAAGCATGCAGCCTCACTAGCAAAGACGGATCTATTGACCGACATGGTTGGGGAGTTTCCGGGTCTGCAGGGCATTATCGGACGTTATTACGCCATTGCTGATGGAGAACCCTCGGAGGTAGCGATGGCGATCGAAGAGCAATATTTACCCAAACAATCGGGAGGATTGTTGCCAAAGACTCAAACTGGGCTGTTGCTTGCTTTGGCGGAGAAGATCGATACCGTTACGGGAATTTTTAGTGCGGGGTTGATTCCAACTGGTGATAAGGATCCCTATGCTCTGCGCCGGGCTGCATTGGGTATACTGAGGATTGTTATCGAAAAACAACTCGATTTGGACCTTCGCCAGTTAATTGAAAAGAGTCTTGGTTCCTTTTCACACGATTTTGATCGGGAAACATTACCTCAGATGGTTTTCGATTTTCTTGTCGACCGCCAGAAAGGTTACTGTCTGGATAGGGGTTATCGGCCCGATGAATTCGATGCTGTGGTTAGTATAGTTCCGCAGCGACCTCTCGATTTCGAAATGCGCCTAAAAGCTGTCAGGGAGTTTCGTTTGTTGCCTGAGGCCGCGAGTTTAGCAGCTGCGAATAAGCGTATTCATAATATTTTGAGAAAATCCGAAACTTTGCCCCTTGAGCACATCAATGAAGAAGTATTAGCTGAACCCGAAGAACGGGCATTATTCAAAGCATCCCGCAAAGCTGAAAGTGATCTTCAACCACTGTTGCAATCACACGATTACACGAATGCATTAACGAGGCTTGCCCAGATTCGGGATGAGGTTGATGCCTTTTTTGATAATGTTATGGTGATGGCTGAAGATCCTGTGCTTCGTTTAAATCGATTGAGACTTCTGACGCTGATCGAAGCAATGTTTCTGCAGATCGCAGATATTTCCAAGCTTCAGTAAGAGATCAAAAGAGGCTATTTTGTCTTATATTATGCTCGATCGCGATGGCGTTATTAACAAAGATTCCGATGCGTATATAAAATCTCCTGAAGAGTGGAAACCTATCCCGGGAAGTTTAGAAGCTATAGCGTTATTGCATAAAAATGGCTTTAAAATTGTGGTAATAACTAACCAGTCGGGATTGGGCCGTGGACTTTTCAGCCTTGAAACCTTATCGCAGATGCATACCAAAATGCAGCAATCTGTAGAAGCTGAAGGTGGAGAAATCGAAAGTATCTATTTTTGTCCGCATGGGCCTGATGAAGGTTGCGGTTGTAGAAAACCACGCCCCGGTTTGTTGAAAACATTTGCTCGGGAGAAAGGGGTGGAGCTAAATGGCATTCCATTTGTTGGTGATACCTTAAAAGATATAGAAGCGGCTGTCGCGGTTGGCGCACAACCAATTTTGGTCAAAACTGGCAAGGGTGCTAAAACCTGGGAAACAAATCCGTCCATTGGAGTACCCGTTTTTGAGGATCTTTATGACGCAGCGAAATATATCGTTTTGGGAAAATAAACTGTTGGTCTACCTCCGCTCGACAATTTTCTTTATTGGTATGGCGATGACAACTTTGGTTATAGCTCCCTTAATGATTCTGTCTTTTCCTGTATCGACTTTCATTTTTCGGTATACCTATTTGTCAGGTTTGTGGGTCACGATTGTTCTTTGGATGTTGAAATTCTTTTGTAGACTCAGTTTTAGAGTGGAAGGATTGGAACATATCCCGCATCGGACGGCGATAATCTTTTCTAAGCATCAATCTGCGTGGGAAACTATCGCAGTACAGAAAATTTTTCCACCGATGGTATTTATTTTAAAACGCGAACTTTTGCGGTTGCCTTTTTTCGGGTGGGCATTAGCTACATGTGAACCAATTTCTATTAATCGAGGATTGAAGAAGCAAGCGTTACGCCAGCTCGTTGACCAGGGTTTGCAGAGGTTAAAGAAAGGTGTCTGGGTTGTTGTGTTTCCAGAAGGCACCCGAGTGGCACCTGGACAAAAAATGAAATATAGCGGTGGTGGTGCTTTACTGGCCCATAAATCTGGCTGCCCTGTTATTCCGGTAGCTCACAACGCTGGAGAATTCTGGCCACGAAATAGCTTTCTGAAGTATCCCGGAGTCATCCAAATGCGAATAGGCCCCTTAATCGATAGTAAGGGAAAATCCGCAAGTGAAATTAATCGGGAAGCAGAAGCGTGGATAGAAAGTCAAATGGAGGAAATCTAAACGACAATCTTATCTACAGCTGCGAATAGTATTCGTCTGATTTTCTGACTTATTGGCTTAAAATACCGCTGGCATTACCGAATTCATGAAGTTATTTTTAACCTCGATGTTTGATGGTTCCAATCATCCGGTAGCTGTACATCGCCAATAGTTGATTGTTAACCAGAACATGACGTAATGGGTCTTTCGAGACCTTTCTAAAAAGTCCCCTTATGACATGTCAATGCTGGGTTCGTAAGTCGTTGAAGATTTCATCCTTTGACGACTTACAATGTTGTGTGTGGCTAGCGTTGGATGTGGACTGGATTGCATTGGAATGGTATGACTAGGATGTCCGTCCTTGGACTCCGTAGTGATAGTCGTTTGAACTCTTGTAATAGAGTGGTTGAGAATTATCGAACTGATCAATCCCAAATATGTAAGTGTCGTCTCCTTAGGTAGCAGATGATTAGGTGAATGGTCTGTTAAGCCGTTCCAGCTTTAGCTTGGAATTTTGGTAAAAGAAAGCCGGAGGCTAGGATCACGGCTGCTAGCGCGACGTGCAACCACTTATCAGGATCATTGATCCGAACCAATCCGAGTAAAAAATTCCCATCGGTAAAAAAACCTAGAATTGACACGGCGGCGTATACAACTCCCACAATTTTTAGGCTAAGGCATGCAGGTTTCTCTGCCGATTTTGTCATAAAGAAAACAACACCGGTTAAAATGTGTACCAAGTTGTGCATGGCATTAACTTCGAATATACCATCAGCGGATACCAGGGGATTTGGAATGAAACCAAGGATGCCGACTCCAATAAATATGATGCTGAAAGCTAGGGTTATGTTTTTGCTTGTAAGAATATTCATAGTATTTTCCTCATTAGAGTGATGTCAGACCCGTGGCTCCATTAAGGCTTTAGGAATGCTAGAGTGGAGTTTCGGTACTACGTCTAGCTCAAACCAGGGGTTTTTTCGAAACCAAATGTTGTTCTTCGGGCCAGGGTGAGGCAGGGGACAAATTATTGGAACATACTGTATCCCTACTCGAACCATACCCAAAAGTGATATTGCATTGGTGTTGATGCTGGCCCTCCTTCCCGCCTCCAGAAATTTAGTCTAATTGACGAGTGATTCATAGACGGGTGGAGATTTTGGCCGATAGACTAATCGATTCATATAGAGAAACAAAGGGCATGATTCTCACGCCCTAAAGATACCTCTGTAGCCTTATCTATAGCCATTTTCCAATTCCGCCTTCATAGTCGGGTGAAAGGGGCAGAAATAACGTAGGGTAAAATCTCCTGTCACTACAACATTGTTTGATTCCCCGGTTTTTAACGCGCCAGTATCCCAAGACTCGTCTATTGCCGTTGCTTTATGCGCAACGACATCTCGATTCGTCCAGATGATTGTATCGCCAGGTTGTACCGAAAGATGGTCCGGAAAAAAACGAAATTGACTTATCGCTATGTGGTGTGTCGTTGGCTCGTTGCTTCGCCCCATGCTGGGCACAGAAAGCGTTATCAAAGCAACAGTTGCCAATACACTTCGAAGGCTAGATTCAAATTTCATAGTCTGGTTTATTTAATGCTTTGCACAACCATATCTGCATGGTTTTCATGGGTTTTGAATACTTTCAAGCCCGCTTCGAATAGAGCTTTAACCTCTGCGTTCTCGATATTGGGGATGAACGAATTCTCTACCAAGTTATTTACTGCCTTGTGATATGTCAGTTCATTTTCACTATATTTTTCGTTAAAGGCTTTACCGCGAAGCTGGCTCATTTCATCAACTAGACGATCTGCGTTTTGCTCTAATGATTGGCTTAAGTAATTGTCCTGCGGCTGTGCGCTGAGCTTTTGAAGTAAAGCCAAAGCTTGTTCATTGACCGCCGTATGATCCCGAATCATTGTTTGCGCGAATTCACGTACTTTGGCATCGTTTGATAGCGCCAGAGCCAGATGCGCATAGCGAATATCAATATTATCTGCAGTGTAGGCGACATGAGCAATTTCCAGATCATTCAATAGTTCAGGCGATTGCGCGGCATAGGAGGTACTATGGGTTAGTAGAACCGAGAGGGCCAAAAAAGGGAATTTTTTCCGAAGTTTCATGTTGGACTCCTAAAGTTGAGAAATATCAGGTTGGTTAGATTTTCAAAAAACCGAAGCCATTAAAACGCAAAATAATAAATCGAGTAATGATTAAAAGTTCTTAAAACTTGATTGGACGTACATAATTAAGAATATGTTAGGCTTATTAGGCAAAATTTAACGTTTAGGAATCACACTATGGATTTATTAAGTGACGTTCTCTCTCTGATGAAACTGTCGGGTACATTGTACTTTCGAACATCATTTACCCGACCGTGGGGCATAAGAGTCCCATCATTTCAGAATGTGTCCCGTTTTCATTTTGCACACCGAGGACGTTGCCTGGTTCGTATCGATCCAAATGAGGAACCGGTACAGCTTGAAAAGGGTGATCTAGTGATTATTACCCGAGGTGTGGCCCATACTCTTTATTGCGACACCAAATCGGAAATGCAGGCGTTGCCGTTGGATCAAATAGTAGAGAAATCTGGTTTTACCGGGAGTGGCACACTGGTTTATGGAGAAGCAGGGACGAATTTAGAAACTCAACTGGTTTGTGGTCATTTTGCATTCGATCAAAATGCCAGCCATCCTCTCATCGACGCTTTACCTCCGTACATTCATATTCAAAACTATGGGGAATCGGCGGGTAACTGGATGGAAAACACGTTAAAAATTATTGGAGTTGAAGCAGGTAAAAATGCGCAGGGCAGTGAATTAATCGCGCTGAAAATGTCGGAGATTATATTCACCCAAGCCTTGCGGACCTATTTATTGACTGAAGGGCTAGAGCGACCTGTCTTAGCTGGGTTTACGGAACCGAGAATTTCTAGGGCACTACAAGCTTTTCATAAAAATCCAGGGTTTGGCTGGACCTTGGAATCTCTAGCCAGTACGGCAAATTTATCCCGTACAGCGTTTGTTTCTATTTTCAACAAATGCATGGTGATGCCACCGATGACATACATAACTCAGTGGCGAATGCAGATTGCACGACAAATGTTGTTGGAAACAAAAACACCTATTATTGATATAGCAGAAAAAGTAGGTTACCAATCTGAGGCTGCGCTGACTCGTGTTTTTAAGCGATACTATGATTTGCCTCCTGCAACCTATAGACGAGAGCATCGATTACGTTACGAGAGTTCGTAAAGCGGTGTTCACCAAAACTCTAACCTCAAATTTTACTGTCGTTAACAACACAATTTGTTTTTACACTAGCCGGAACCACCGAAAAGGTCGCAAGACCAGATCTCTTTCCAATACCATTGCAAAAGGGAAGCCTTTTGCAATGGCTACAATGATGCCGACATCGTTGGCCACGTTGCATTGAACTCCCTGACAAACTACATCAATGAAATTCCGGGTACCGAGATCGACTGCCCGACTATTGAAGCACTTGTTGCCTAGCCCTATAATGGGGTCGTGGTCGCCCATTATTCTTTTTGAAAGGAACCTCACCATGTCCAGACCCCCGCTACCCCCATTCACCGAAGAAACTGCCCGCGAGAAAGTTCGCCTCGCCGAAGATGGCTGGAATTCACGTGACGCAGCCAAGGTTGCGCTTGCTTACTCGGAGAATACCAAGTGGCGTAATCGCGTGCACTTCGTCACCAATCGACAGGAGGCTGAAGAGTTTCTGACCGGTAAGTGGATCAAGGAAAATGAGTATCGTCTGATCAAAGAGCTTTGGGCGTTTATTGGCAACCGTATTGCTGTTCGCTACGCATATGAATGGTGTGATGATAGCGGCAACTGGTTTCGTTCATATGGCAACGAGAACTGGGAATTCGAAGAAGACGGTTTGATGATAAACCGCTTTGCCTCCATCAATGATTTGCCGATCAAAGAAGAAGATCGCAAGTTTCGTTGGCCGCTCGGACGACGCCCGGATGACCATCTTGGCTTGACGGATTTAGGTCTGTAATTGTTGAGGACGATCAGGAACTTAATTGATGCAACAGATTGATATTGGAATTAGTGCGGAAGATAGGAACAAGACAGCGGGTGGATTGTTCAGACTGCTAGCCGATTCTGACACACTTTATCTGAAAACCCACAACATTCCATAGGAATGTGAGTGGTCCTCAATTTCGTGTACTTTATTTAATGTTTGAGGAGCAATATATCGAACTAGCTATAACGGTCGATGAAATTGTAGAGAGAATATTACCCCTCGGCGATGCAGCGTCTGGCACATACAAGCCTCCTAGGGGCTTGGATTCGGATAAATCCCATGAATACGTTCAATTTCATCAATGATGTTTTGCGATAAATTTATATTGATACTGGCAATATTTTCACGTAGCTGTCGTAGGGTGGTTGC
>Ga0114934_10001799_pt1 | contig 13863 bp, 30 predicted proteins | sample 4SBtaG_2_FD_99695 | JGI IMG/M metagenome (GOLD analysis project Ga0114934, IMG submission 99695) | Deep subsurface microbial communities from Kolumbo volcano to uncover new lineages of life (NeLLi) - 4SBTROV10_white metaG | ecosystem: Environmental > Aquatic > Marine > Volcanic ... | reverse complement strand
TTTAGTTTGTTTCGAGAGTTTATAAATATTCTTGAACAATATGAAAAACAATATTTAGTTTTAGGGTCAAATATTGCTTGTGCATATAAAAATATTTTTAAACTTATTAAAAATAATAAAATGTTTTTATCAAAATTTTTAAGATTGAATTTTTTAAATAATAAAAAAGCTGTTGGGGTTTTCTGGTATACAAATATAAAAAAATATAATTTTAAAAAAATAAAATTAACAAGAACTTATGATAAAAATAAATATAAAAAATATGACAATTATGATGCAATAAATGTAAATAAAACAAAAGATATTCCAAAAGATTATGATGGTCTTATGGGAGTTCCTATTTCTTTTATTGATAAATGGAATAGAAAACAATTTAAACTTATAGATAATATCAATCCTGTAATCAATGATAAAGAAATTTTTCGTAGATTTATAATTAAAAATATAGAGGTGAAACAATGAAACAATTTTTTGAGATTTTATTTTTAGAATTAAGATTTTTTTTTGCAAAACTGTTTAAGAGAATCGAGAGTTTATTTTTCAAAATACTATCACTATCTTTTTTATCTTGGGCTTTGCTATTGTACCTTTGGCAGACAGGACACATCTCTTTCGATGGTATGGAATTTTTAGTTTTTACTGCCAGCGTCATAGGAATAAAAGCATACACAAAAATCAAAGGAGGCAAATAATGAAAAAAATCTTATTAAAAATTTTAGGCGTCATCATTACAGCCGTTTTAATTTTGCTTGGTTTGAAATGGAAATCCGATGCGACTGATAAAGAGCTTGAACGAGTTGACAAATATAAAAAAAGTATTGCCGACAAAAAATTGACAATCAAAAAATATAAAGATAAAATTAAAAAGATAAAAAATAAATACAGTAAAATAATAAAATGAAATATATAATAATGTTTATCTTGATACCTACTTTTATTTTTGCAACTTATATAGTTGACGACGGCGTGAACATAAGAGATTATGGAAGTATTACAAATTATGCAAAGGCAATGCAACAGGTGGACAAGACTAACTCAAAAATGATTAGACAATATGAACAGTTAGGAACGCTCCAAAAAAATATAATCACAATACAGAGTAATGTAATAGTAGAACAGAAAAAACAAATTAGCATAATGAAAAAATCTTTTTTCTATACTCTAGGAATAGGCATCCTATATATTTTATCTTTTTCACTCGGATATTTTTCAAGTAAATAAAAAATATGAAAAAAAATAAAAAATTTCAGTTTTCTTATTTATAATAATTATCAATTAAATAACACTTAATTGCACTTATAATAACAATTAACCATTACAAAAACCGCGCCAACTTGACTAAAACTTTAAAAAAAATAATAAAATAAAAATACAAAAAAAATAAAAAAATGCTTGACTTTTGGTTAAAAATTTATTATATTGTATTTAGAAATTAAATGAAGGAGAAAAAAGATGAAGAGATTAAACAAAAACGAAATTAAAAAGATTGAGGCAGAATGGGAAGGAATGAAAAAAGAGTACACATTCTCAGAAAAGTTCTCTCATTCATCCTATTATCAGGGATTGAAACTGTGGGAAAAATACGGAAAAAAACGTATCTATGTACCTCGAAATGCATATGAACAAGCTGGGTATATAGATTTAATTTCTGGCGACGTAGTTGCAAGCCGTCCTGGAAATACAGAAAGTTTATTAAAATTTATAGAAAAAATTTTAGGATAAGGAGAAAAAAATGAAAACATATAAGATATTTTTTGAAATTCAAAATGGAAAAGGCGAGAAGGTCGCAGATGGGTATCAATGCTATTATGATAATCATGATGGCAATGATACTGTTGTAACAAATTTGAAAAATGATAAACTTGTCTCTATTGATATAGAGACTAAAAACGGCCTGGTTGCTGATGAAGATACTTTCCTCAGATTGGCCGGTGAAGCGACTTTTAAAAGTCTAAATACATCTTTATTCAAAGATGTATTTGAAGATAATTTTGATGAGAAACTATTAGACGGGCAAACCGTCTACACAACAACAAAAGGAGGAATAATTTAGCAAAAAACAAACGCTCATATATTGGGTATGGGCGTTTAGAATATTGGGAGATGTTGAAAAAAAATTAAAAGGAGAATGATATGTATTTAAAAAATGCAACGTTGAAGCCTTTTTATAGGGCTAAACATTCCAACATTAAACCTGGGGTTTTAATTGAACTTGAGATTGAAACAAAATCAAAAGAAGAGGCTGGGAGATTCGCATCTAATTTACGAAAAACTTTTGATAAAGTTGCTTGGAGCTACTTGTATGGCCAAGAGCCTGTGTTTACGAATGATAATATTGTAGATGTTACTATCCCATTGGATTATATCAATGGCGGATTAACAACGATGAAAGATTTTTATTTTGTCATACTTGACCAAAATGAAGTATGGCAAAGAATTGAGTATTAAAAAAATAAGGCTGGGAGCTATTACACTCTCAGCCTTTTTTTCATATAAAAATTAAAAGGAGAAAAAAATGAAAAATTTAAAAGAAGTTCTACAAGATACTAATACTGGTATCTTTTACCACAACATTGAGAAAGTTACTAACTCTCTCAGAATGAGTACAGATATAGTTATTTATATCAATGGATTGACTTATAAATTCGGGGGGCGGAACTCCGATATTATAAGCCATAAGACTTGCAACATTGAAACAAATGAGTTTAATCTAAAGGAACATAAAAATGTGCTTTCATTAGCTAATAATAAGTATTCTATAATCATAATTGAAGATTATGATTTAGATAATTCCTTTTTATCAGTTGAAGGGCAGGCAATGGCTGGCTATTTGCCTTCTGATTTGTTTTCTTTTCCGTTTCCGTTCCCTGTTAAAAAACCTCAATGGTTGATAGAAAATAAAAAAATAATGGGGATAATCCCGGACAATTTTGACGGGTATAATAAAGACGGAAGCCCTATATTTTCAAAAGATAAAAATATTTATGTAGTAGAATCAGAAGAAGAAAGAAGATTTTTATAAATATAAAAGCCTTGTATCTTAATTGATACAGGGCTTTTTTTTTATATATTTTACAAAATTATTTTTTCAAAGGAGGTTTATTATGATATAAGAAAAATATTTTTATATATATATTTTACAAAATTATTTTTTCAAAGGAGGTTTATTATGATATAAGAAAAATATTTTTATATATATATTTTACAAAATTATTTTTTCCAAGGAGGATTATCATGCGTTATAATTTCAATTCTTTTTTTCTTACAGGAACAGTGTACACAGGGAAAGTGTCAGAAAAAAGAATAAGAAAACTAGCACCGAATTTTTTTGAAAAAGTGCTAGATAAGATTGATGAGTTAGATTTATTGTATGAAGACTAAAAAAAATAAGGAGTTACAAAATGAAAAAACAAAACAAGTACATAACAAACATTTCAAATGTAAGTTTGAAAACAGTAGGAGAAGAAAAACTGTATCAGGAGTTTAAAACATTCGCAAAAAATCGAGGGCAAAAATTGTATTTCATTTTGCGTAATGCATTAATAGAATATATGGAAAATCATAAGGAGGATAAACAATGATTGAAATGAATTACACACAAGTATCAAATGAGTTCATTGAAAAAATGGGCGAGTTGTCAGGGAATGCTGTCAAAGTATTCCTTGCAATTTCACGAAAAACAATCGGCTGGCACAAAACATCTGATAGGATTTCTAATAGTCAACTAATTGAAATGACGGGGATTGTATCAAGGCACACCCTAAAAAAAGCAATTAATGAGCTATTAGAAAAAGGCTTTATAATTCAAAACCTCTCCTCGCGTGGATATGTTTACGACCTAAACATCAAAGAGGGGGGGCAAAAATTGCCCCTAGGGGGGGCAAAAATTGCCCCTAAAGGGGGGCAAAAATTGCCCCCACAAAAGAAAGATAAAGAAACTATACAAAAGAAAAAGACGCAAAACTTAACAGATGCTAAAAACAATGTAAAGATAAATGAGAAATCTATACAATACCAAAACTTAACTAATCAATTAAAGCTAAACATTGACGAAATGTTTGGCAACTCAAAAATGACTGATAGAAAATCTTGGCTGGATAATACTTATAATGAAATCAGAAAATTAATTGAAATTGATAAGATGACAGTAGCGCAGGTACGTGAGATTATATCTTACTTGCCTTATAATGACTTTTGGAAAAAAAATATTTTATCAGGGAAAAAATTAAGACAACATTTTTACAGATTGTTATTGGAGTTCAAAGCTAAAGGTAGAATAATAGAGCCGATCAATTTCGATGATTATGAGGAGGCTATCAAATGAATACAAAAAAAATAATATATGAAATGTATGTGAATGGAACAATTTTGAATCTACAATCTATTGCACATATACACAGAAATAAATTAGAACATAGATGGAAAAAAGAATATAAATATTGTCTTGATTTTTTACAGGATAATATTATCATAGATAATCTTATTAAATACTTACATACTGAAAAAGAAATTTTTTTTAATTTTATACAATCAGAACAATTCATAAATTTAAAAAGAATAAAATTTTTGTCATAACTTTTTAGAAAAAATTTAGTATATTAAAAACATAAGGAGAATAAAATGAACTACGAAAAAATAATAAAAAATATTGATAAGATATTAAATAGAATGTATGAACAAATTCAATATGCTGCAGAAGGGATAGGAACATTGGAAGGCGACCAGATTGAAGAAATTAAAAACAAATTTCAATTAATAAATGAAGCTATTAAAGCAAGGAAGTATTTTGAAAATAAACTAATAGAAAAAGAACAAAAAGAATACGACGAATTGTTATGCAAATATTACAAAATATAAAAAGGTGCAAAATTAATGAATTTAAATTTAGATAAATTGATTGCTGATGGAAAAAAAATATCAAAAGAGAGAATTGCTGAGATAGAAAAAAGAAAAATAGAAGAAGACGAAAAACAAAAACAAATCGAATTAGAAAAAAGAATAAGACAAAAAATCCCTACAAGGTTCTATAATTCTGTACCTGATACAAACAGAATAGCAAAAAGTGTAATTGAATATTCACAAAATTTTTTTGATAACATAAAAAAAGGTGTTAATCTGGGGATAGCAGGAGATACAGGAACAGGAAAAACTTTTGATATATTTTATCTCTTGAAAAAATATAAATATACAAACTTTCAATATGTACAGCTTAATGTATTGTTTGAACAAGATGTTTTTCAAAAAGATGCAAAAGTTATATTCATTGATGATATTGACAAAGTACCTACTACAAGGCGGCATGAAATTCTCAAAGTCAACGACTGGTATATCGAGCAGTTATATTATATCGTAGATTATCGATATAGAAATTTGTTACCTATTTTTTTTACAACAAACCAATCAAAAAAAGGGCTTTTGAATTTATTCGGTGATGCGCTTGTAAGGAGGTTAATTGAGAATGCAAAAATTTCAGTGAAAAAAAATAAAAAAAATAGCATTTTGTCATAACTTTTTAGAAAAAATTTAGTATTTTAAAAATAAAAAGGAGTTTTATATGAATAAATTAAAAGCTATTGATGATTTTTCTGATATTGAGGCTTACTTAATAGAAGAATTAGGTGAGGAAGGCAGAGAATTATCAAAAATATTATGGGATACTTTCTATAGGAATTTTCAAAAAAACATAGAACATTCTGACCAAATAAAATTAAATTGTATTGAATGGGTACAATTTAGATTACAACAACAAATAGAAATTCTTGAAGAATTAAGGTTTGAGTTTCGTCATAGATTAGATTATGGAAATCAAGACGAAGAATACTAAAAAAAATTTAGTATATTAAAAATAAAAGGAGAATAAAATGAGTGAAGAAAAAAAAGAAGTGAAATTAAATATCTATCAAAAGCTTTTAGAAGTTAGAAAATCTGTTGATAGATTGGGAAAGGACGGAAAAAATGATTTTGCACATTTTAAATATGTTTCGTCAACAATGGTGCTAAAATCAATAAGAGAAGAAATGAATAACCAGGGGCTTATATTGAAACCAGATATAGTTGAGTATATAGGAAGTAGTACTTTCTATATGACTTATACGTGGATTAATGTAGATAACCCTGAAGAAACTCTTGTAAATCGTTGGTTTGCAAGAGCTGATGATAAGAGGATGGTTGATCAGGCTTTTGGAAAAGCTATGACTTACTCGGAAAAATATTTTATTCTTAAATTTTTTCAAATTCCTACAGACGAAGATGATCCTGACAATACAAGAAACTCTAAAGAGTCGGTTAAAAAAATTATTGATAATTTGGAAAACAATATAGATATTGAAAATCTAACATTTGAAAAAGCCAGTGATGAATATAAAAAAGGAAATGAAAATATAAGAGCAGAGATAAAACAAAAAATTTTCAAACCTTTTGAAGAATTAAAAGCAAAATATAGCCTTCCAAAAAATTATTTAAAAATGACAATAAAACAATTCCAGGAATATTGCAAAAAAGAAGATAAAAATTTAAAGGAGAATAAAAATGTATAAAATAAAAATAAATAATGTAGAAATGTCAATGCCTAGTGTAACTAAAATATTAAACATAAAAGATAAACCTGCCTTAGTTCCTTGGGCTGTGAATAGTATGGCAAAGTGGATAGAACAAAATGCACCACTTGATGAATATGGTCTATATATCGTCTCACCTGGAGCATTACAAAAAGCAAAAAGAGAGTATCGTAATATATCAGATGATGCTCTTAATGTTGGTTCTATTGTGCACGATGCAATTTTGAAACATATAGAAAAAGAAAAAAACAATATAGATAATGAAGAAGCTAAAAAATCATTTGATGCTTTTCTTGATTGGGAGCAGACTAATGCGGTTGAATGGCTGGAAGCAGAAAAGATAGTATTGAATATTGGAAGTGGATATACTGGAAGATTTGATGCTATTGCAAAAGTAAACGGACAGATAACTTTGCTAGATTTTAAAACATCAAAAGGTATATACTCAGAAATGAAAGAGCAGCTTGGTGCATATTGGTTTGCTTACAAAGAAAAAAAAGAAAATTATAAAATTGAAATTCAAGGGAGAGATGAAGATGAACTTTCAGAAGTAGACTTGACACCTAAATACAAAATTGAAAGCTTTGGAATACTTCGACTTGATAAGGAGACTGGATTCCCTGAGTGGAAAACATACACAAAAAAAGAAGTAAAACTGGCTGGAGAAGGTTTTAAAACACTTACAAAATATTATTATCAATCAAAAAAAAGAAGACTAAAAAATAATGTCTATGTTGAAAAGTACTGGGGGACAAAATGAAAAATTTTCAAGTACAGGCTGTGCTGTCAAAAATAGAGACTAAGGTTGACGGTAGTATAAAGATGGTATATATTACATCACTTGAAATGTCCGACAAAGATACAGCAGTATTGATGTCATTCCGTAACAAGGAAGGTTACTTATTATTTGCTGACACAGGTTTTCAAGATGATATACTTGAAGATTTGCCAAAAATTGAACACACACAAAAAAAATCAAAATCTCAAAGACTGAGAGCTGTACTATATCGTATTTGGGAACGTTCAGACCAGACCGAAACTTTCGACAATTATTACAGCCGAATAATGGAAAAAATTATAAATAAATTTAAAATGAAGTTAGAGGGATAAATAAAATGAAAAAAGAAATTATAAAAAAGCTTGACAAAGCAGTAATCGAGTATTATAAAAATCTTGAGCCTAAATGTGCTGTATGTGGTGGGCAATACTCAGAGCTACATCACTGGTATGCTAAACGTCGTAATCTATTCCTAAGGTGGGCACCGCAAAACATAGTGCCACTTTGTACGACTTGCCACGCAAAAGCCGAGACAGATGCTCGTCATTGGAAAACTTATTTCATAGATTATTTTTACAATGATTTATTGTTTTTGCGAGAAGGCAAAAATTATATAATCAAAGACGGATTTGATTATGAAAAACTTTTAAATTACTATAAAAATAAAATTGATATAAACAAAATTAGAAGTTGGTATATAGACCAAATAATTTTTTGGCAATTAGGGACAGGAAGGAGAAAATATAGTGATTAGCAAAAAACAAATTGAAATATTAAATAATATTGAATACAAAAATGCAAAATATGTTTTATCTGATATAGCAAAGTTTAATAAATTTTGTATAAAAGAGAGTAAAAAAAAGAATAATGATATATTAAGAACAATAAGAGATTCTTTAATAATCTTATTTAAGAATGACTTAATATATAATACTGTAAAAAAATATATAACAAGTGACCAAGAAGTTTTTATGACTTTTTTATTTTCTGACCATTTTCAAAAAATAAGCGACTTAAAAAAGTTGAAAAAAATTAGAAAATAAGTATATTAAATAAAAGGAGGTATCTAATGAAAGATATCAATAGTGTAACATTATCAGGGCGTCTCACAAGAGATGCTGAAATTTTTCAAACGAAAACAGGGAAAGTAATGTTGAAATTTTCTATTGCAAACAACAGAGGTAAAAAGAAAATGGGCGAACAATGGGTAGACCAAGAACCTAATTTTTTTAATTTCATTATGTTTGGAACGATTGCAGAAAAACTTGCTCAGTATATGACGAAAGGAAAACAAATAGTTGTAACTGGTGAACTACAACAAAACCGTTGGACAGACCAGCTAGGCGTGAAAAAAAATAACATAGGTATAATTGCAAAAGATGTGCTTCTTGTAGGAGACAAAAAAAATCAAGGATATCAAACAGTAACAAAACAAGAGTATATAGCACCTATTCAAAAACAAGAATATCAAGCACCTATTCAAAAGACACAATATAATGCTCCAGTGCAAGTACCTCAGCAGATAAAAAATGATATTCCATTTGATGATGAAATTCCTTTTTAGGTTTGAATATGAAAAGCATAAATAAATTAGAGGATGTAATAGAATTATTGAGAATCTTAGATACACGATTATATAGACTATTGTTTGATTATGAAAAATTGAACAGTAAGCAAATTAAAAAAGAGATTGAAAAAATAAGAGGACTTCTGAGTGAGTAGAATAAAAGAATTGAAATATGAAATTGAATATAAAGGATATATACCGTCTGTTGACAATATGTACAATTACGGGCGAGGTCGGGTGTATCTCAATAAAGATGTAAAACAATTTAAAGATGACCTGATGTATACATTTCTAGAAAAATATACAAAAAATCCAAGTGCGTCAGATTACTATGTTGAGATTTTTGCAGGTGGTTTGAGAGGTGGTCGAGACGTACAGAACATAACAAAAGCTATATTTGATGCTTTTGAAGGCTTAACATATTTCAATGATAAGCAAGTTGAGGATTATTACGTAAAACGCATAAAAGAAAAAATATTGAAGATTTATTTTTATGAATATAAATAACTTTCCTCCTTTTATTTTTTTTCGATGGGTCGGCTGGCTCTTCCAGTCGGCTCATTTTTCCCAAGGAGATAAATAATGAAAAAAACAAAAGAAAAATTACAAACATTGATGCAAGATTTAGATGAAATACAAAAAAAGATTTTTGAGATTAAAGAGATTACACCTATTGAAAAAATAAAAGACTATAACATTCTAATCGGTGGTTATCTATCATTAGAAAAAAAAATAAAAAATATAATAAAAGATTTAGAAAAACAAATAAAAAGGAGTAAAAAATGAAATTAGAAAAAGGATTAATAAAAAAAATGTTAGAAGAACAAAATAATAAAAGGAAAATATGGACAGAAAAAGACAAGCAAATTCTGGAGGCTTTATTAGACCAAAAAATAAATAATCCTAAAATAATTAAAAAATATGGATTTTTCAAAAATAGGTCTGTTGAGGCTGTTCGTTGTATGATAAGGAGAATAAATGATGGGCGGGATATTGATGAATAAACTATGGGAAAAATTAAAAGAAAAAAGTAAAACAAAAATAAAAGAATTTAAAAATAATAACCAATACAAAGTAAGTTTTAAATCTAAATATATTGGCTTTGCTGTTCTATCGGATGTTCACTTAGGCGGGGAGATGGTGGACTATGAACAGGCAGAGAAGGATGCGAAACTAATAGCAAACACAAAAGATGCTTATGCCATAATAGGAGGAGACACAACAGATAATTTCATAAACGCTAAAATGGTAAGTGCATTAATTGAAAGCACAACGAACATAGAACAACAGATTGAACTATATGAATATTATATAAGCTTATTCAAAGGAAAAGTTATAGGGAGCATACTTGGAAACCATAATGAGTGGACAAAGTTAAAAAGTGGGTTTAATATTTTTGGGTACATTGACAAAAAAAATAGAATATTTCACGCTCCTTATGATTTGTTATTGACTTTTAAATTAGGAAAACAAGATTATAAACTATATCTAAGACATAAGTATCGATTCAAATCTTCGTATAACCTGACACATGCAGTAAAACAGATGTTTAGGTTTAGTGAGTATGATTTTGACATTGGGATGCTTGAACATTATCACGAACCAGCGTTTGAAAAATTCATGTGGAAAGGCAAACAGAGGGTAGCAGTAGCAAACGGGACGTATAAGGTCGCAGATGATTATGCTCGCAAATTGGGTTATGGTATAAATCCAGTAATACAGCATTTCATTATATTACATAGAGAAAAAAGAGAAATTGAAGTATTTGACACTATTGAAACAGGAATAAAATATTTAAAATTTTTGAATGGAGAAAAAAATGAAAGTAAAAATATTTATAAGAGATAATTTTTGTATACCTACATTTGAGGGGGATAAAAAAATGGTAAGAGAGTTAGTATATATAATGGGGGCGACTGATTTTAAAATGCTTAACGATGCAATAGAAAGCATAAACATAAACAAGATAAAAATAAATGATGTCATTCATAACAAAGAAGATATTTTAAAAATTGAAAAAGTAGAAGAGAATTAAAATGCTTAATATTTTAACATGGCTTATTTTTTTTGCTTTAATTTTTGGTTATTTTTCTAACGACTAAAAAATGAATTTTCTCTTAAAATTTGTTGAAAAAATTTTAAAATGTGTTATATTATATATATGAAGTATCTTATTTATATAATATCTTTTATACTTTTCTTAATTTTTAAACACAAAATATCTTCTAATTTAATTTTGGCAATATCTATGGGGTTTTATGCCGTTATAGTTTTTTTCATCACGTATGATTTTAATCGGCTTTTGACTGTTTATAGCATAGGTGAAAAAATAAAAATATTAAATGAATCATATAAAAATGTAATATTAGGAATGCTAAAAAAATACAACGGCACGGCAGAAGAGAAAAAAGCAATAAAAAAAGCATTAGAATAAAAGAGGTATATAATGAAAATTAAATGTGAAACTTGTGGGAAAAAAATAAAAGCCGATTATTTACTATTATCTAAGCGGTCAGACTATGGGCTGCCTGAGCAACATATATTTTGCTCCAAGAGATGTTTAGAAATATATGAAGTTGGAAAAAAGATAAATGATTTGAATGTATTGCGGGAGAAGGTGAAATTTGGCTAAAAGAAAACCAGTAAAAGAAATTAAACTTGACAAAAAGGATAAACTTGCAATAGTTAGGGGTTATTTAATTCAATACCCGGATTATCATAAATATGGCTATAATAAAGCTTTACGTTTGCATATTGCTAAAAAATATGGTATAAAGATAAACGAGGTAGATATATCAAGATATATAAAACAAGTAAAAAAAGAATGGAATGAAGAAAAAAATATACTTGTTACAAAAAAGGAAATAATATCAGCTTTTCAAAACATATACGAAACAGCAAAAAGACCTGATATAAAAATAAAAATATTACAAGAGATAGGTAAGATTGAAGGCATATATATAGAGAAGATTGAGACAGAAGATAAAACAAAAAAAGTAGATTTATCAAAATTATCAGAAGAAGAATTATTAAAATTACAGGAGTTACAAAAAAGAATATATGAAAATTGAAGATTTGCTAAGTGCTAATATTGAATATGAGTTGGCACGTAGGCATCTCATCAATTATCAAAAAATTATGTGGTCTAGTAAAGAACCATATATAGATGGGAGGCATATAAGCGAGATAGCTTTTCGATTGGAAAAAGCAATTGAAGACTATCAAAAAGGAATAAGTAGTTTTCTAGTTTTTTCTGTTCCGTTCCGTCATGGAAAAAGTGAATTGATTAGTCGAACCTTTCCAAGCTGGGCAATTGGAAAACTTAAGGAAGTTGAAATACTCGTGGCTTCATATTCTCAGACGATGGCAAACAGGCTATCAACAGAGGCTAGGGACAAGATTAATTATAATAAATTCTCTGATATATTCGAGGGATTCAAGTTGAAGTCTGATACTAGAAATAAGCTTGATTGGAAAATTGAATATAAAAACTCTGTATCGAGTACACACTGGGCTGGTGTAGGTGGTGCTATTACTGGTTCTGGATATCAAATTGGAATAGTTGACGACTACTTGAAAGGTAGGGCTGATGCAGAAAGCAGGCTGATGCGTGATAGGATATGGGAATGGTTCACAAATGTTTTTCTAACTCGTCGAGCTCCTGTGTCAATTACAATAGTACTTGGTACGAGGTGGCACAAAGACGATTTAATAGGTCGGATAATTGAGAACAAAAAAGATAAACATTTTCCACAGTTTGAAATTAAGAATTATAAAGCTATTTCTGATGATGGAATATATTTATTTCCTGAACGGTTCAGTGAAGAATGGTATCAGTCACAAAAGACGGCTCTTGGCTCTTATGGGTTTGCATCACTAATGCAAGGGGAACCCACATTAAGAGGCGGGGCACTTTTGAAAATCGACAAAATTAATATAGTCGATGATATACCAAATATAAAGTATGTTTGGAGCTGGGATTTAGCTTCGACACTTGAGGGTGATTATACAGTAGGTGTGAAAATGGGAATTGATGGCGATGCTATATATATAGCTGATGCAGTAATAGGAAAGTGGGAAGCACCAAAAAGGAATATGATAATAAAAGAGAAGTCGAAAGGCTATGATGTATATATTGAAACCGTCGGTGGTTACCTGGACGCTGGGAAAATAATTCAAGATGAAATGAAAGGAATTTCAATAGTGAAACTTGTGAAACCAAAAGGCAATAAAGAAGACAGAGCTTCATTATTAGAGATTAAGATAGATGGCGGGTTAGTAAATTTCAAGCGTGGCGATTGGAACGACCACGTATTGAATGAAATGGCAGACTTTCCTACAGGAGCTCACGATGATAGCGTGGATGCAATTAGCCAGGGGTTGAATGAGCTTGTAGGAAAAAAGAAAAAACAAGTTGGAGTCTGGTAAATGGGAATTTTCAAAAAGAAAATTAAAATTAAAGATATAACACTTGAAGATTTGGGTATGAAAAATAGAGGCGGTGTTTACGATGTAAATAATGCTTATAAAACTGTTTCTGCTGTGTATGCAAGTGTGAATGCTATTGCAAGCAGTATTGCATCGCTTCCGATAGATAGTTACAATGTGAATGATGCCGAAGAGACAGAGCCACTAAAAACATCGCAGACTAATGAATTGATATATGGCGACAACGATAATCTAATTCAAGACATAGTTATTTCACTTCTTAGCTTTGGCGTTGCTTATGTTAGAAAGTTGAGAGGGCTTACTGGAAAAATATACGATTTAGATTTTATTAAATTCAATTATATTTCAAAACAAAATGATAACACTTATTTTTATTCAAGCGCTAAGTCATCTTTTATTATTCCTGCTGATGATTTAATAATTTTCAAAACTTCTAACCCTTATGATGATGGCATCTTGTCCCCTATAAGTGCAGCATATAGAATGTTATCGGCCAACAATGAAGCACGAAT
>Ga0114934_10001798_pt1 | contig 13872 bp, 11 predicted proteins | sample 4SBtaG_2_FD_99695 | JGI IMG/M metagenome (GOLD analysis project Ga0114934, IMG submission 99695) | Deep subsurface microbial communities from Kolumbo volcano to uncover new lineages of life (NeLLi) - 4SBTROV10_white metaG | ecosystem: Environmental > Aquatic > Marine > Volcanic ... | reverse complement strand
TCTGTTTATTAGCAATATGGCTATTTGTTAAATAATGTTAAAAATGCTTACAATGCTGTTATTCAGGTATATATGATTTTTATATATCAGTGTATTTTCTGATAAATTTGCAAGTGAGGTTAAGGATGAAATCTATAAAAATGAGTGATATTGCGAAGAAAAATGCCGAAGCAATCTTTTCAAAATTTTTAATTATGAATTGTTAATGGTTAATTATGAGAAATGATATACTAATAATCAAACGAAAGATATATTATTGAAAGATGTTGCACCATGCTAAAAATTATTTCCTTTATACAAAAAACTATAAAATAAAACATTAGTAATTTAATTAGTAATTAGTAATGGTTGCGTTTGATGGAACGAGGCATTTGGGTATTTCCCATAAACCGTAGTATTTTTTTAAGTCAATGATGTTGCCGTTGCAGTCAAGACAATTGCCAAAATGATCTTTTTTGATTATTATGAGTTCGCCATCTTTAATTTTTTGAATAATAATAAATTTAAGTGAATCTCTTGGTGTTTCAGGGAAATCCAGCCCAAGTTGTATGCCGGTGTCGTTATTGACAAAGTCCATATCCGACGATACTTTATCGGGCAATATACCTTCTTCGTTGCGATGCTTTTTCCAATCCAGATAATCTCCTTTTTCGTGGGCATTGCCCAGCTTTTTTGCTCGTCGCCAACCAATTGTCTGTGTCAGCATACTCATCCAGAAGCAATGGCGAAAGGCATCTACTTGTCCCCCTGAGGGGTCGCCGTCTAATAGCGTGTCTTTAGTTAGAGAATCGGCTGATAGTGTAGCGTATTCACTAATTCGATAAGCCTTTTTTGCCACAAACGGATGGGTCATAACCCACCATTTTTCAGGACGCGTTAATTTGATAAATTGCTTAAAGGCAGATTGTGAAAATGCATTTATGCTAATGATTGAAAATGATAATATAAAAATTGTTTTTGAGTGCATTGATGCCGGTTAGTCTTCAAGTTTATCGGGTAAATTCTTTAATTTAGAATGTCGTTTTATATATTGGGTAATTAATAATAACAATAAAAGTAATGAAAAAAACGCTGAAATTCTTCCGATATAATCACCAAATTCTACATAAAATGTGATTTTCTTATTGGTATTAACGGTGGCTCTAAATCCTGTTCTTGACCACCAACCGGTTGTTTTTAATAAGTCGCCGCGTTGGTTGATAATAGCGGAAATGCCGGTATTGGCAGAATGGGCTACATCGCGACGGGTTTCTATGGCACGCAATCGTGCAAAACTCAAATGTTGTTTGTAACCGGGGGTATTTTTCCACCAACCGTCATTGGTAATTACAAAAATGAGTTCAGCACCATTTCTAATAAATCTACTGACAAATTCACCATAAATAGATTCGTAGCAAATGACGGGGGCAATACCTATTCTATCAGGATAGGATTTAAACACGGTGCGTTCTTTCTGAGTGCCAAGGCTGCCGGTTGTTCCACCAAGGTTGATAGCAAATTTCTCCAACGGTTTAAATAGGGATGGATAGGGAATTTTCTCTACACCGATAACCAAAACCGATTTATGATAAAATGCAATAGGGTCGTGAATATTTAGCATAAGTGCGGTATTGAAAGCATCGTAATACAGATTATCGACATCGTCACCATAAGGTCGTGCCGTTGGTGTAACTTCTTTTGGTGTCGTGTATAATTTATATGTCGTGGCACCCAATACAACGTTTATTTTAGGATGATTTTTTATAAATTTTTGTATTTTATTAATCGTGAGGTAATTATTAACTTCTCCTTCCCATATCCCTCCGGGAATAGCTGTTTCCGGTCCAATAACAAATTCTGTACTATCCGTAATAAGGGAGTCTGCTATGTCTAAAAATATTTGCAGTTGTTGTTCATCGGTCATGCCACTGAATTTTTCTTTATAAGGGTCAATATTTGGTTGAACAACAACAACCTCTTTTGGGTTTTTTGTTTCACTATAATGCGTGTATATCCAAATTGAGAATAGGATAGGGACGAATATGATGGTACCTGTACCAATGAGATTATAAATTTTAATGCGTTTGCTACTATCAAAAGAGAAAGAATTTATAGTGTTTATAATCAGGATGTTGGAAAGTAATGCCCATAAGGATCCGCCCAAAGCACCTGTATATTCATACCATTGAATGATTGCTGTGTTGTGTGAAAATCCATTGCCAAGAATGAGCCAAGTCCATGAAATCTCGCCGTGGAGATAAATAAATTCAAATCCAAGCCAGAAAAACAATAATGATATATTGCCGATATTCCGGTTTGTGTTTCGTTTGAAAATGTGAAAGAGCCAAAATATACCCGAATAGAATGAAGCGTTGAGAATAATGGCTGCAATTGCACCAAAATTAGTAGCATACCAAATCCACCATGTTGTGATGGCATTCCAGATGAAAAATGCTAAATAGCTGTGAAAAAATACTTGTACCGATTTATATTGTTGTCGATTTTGGTAATACCATTCTTCAACGATTAACAAAGGAACAAAGGCAAACAGTAAAATCCACCCGAGGTTCCATTCTGTCCACGGCAGGGCAAGGAGTATGCCTGAAAGACTACTGTAAATTATTCGAATATATCTTTTTGAAATCATGATCAAGAATTTGTTTGAGAGAATCTTTTAATGTTGTAAATGAAATTTGTAAGCTGTCAGGCACCGGTTCAGCCGGCGGTGATTTCAACTTGAGTGGGTCAATGGCCCTACCATTACGGTAAACGCGAAAATCCAAATGAGGACCGGTGGCCAAGCCGGTCATACCTACATAGCCAATCAATTCACCTTGTTTTACCTGTTTTCCGGTGTGGATGCCTTTGGCAAATTTCCACAGGTGCATATAAGAAGTAGTGTAAACACTATTATGCTTGATTTTGATGAAATTGCCACCACCATGGTCATAACCCATCCTAATTATTTTGCCATCACCAAGGGCATGAACAGGCGTTCCTTTTGGTGCTGCATAATCAACGCCATGATGAGGTCGGTAAATTTTTAATATCGGATGAAAACGCGAGTTGGAAAATCTTGAACTGATACGGGTAAATCGCAGTGGGGCTTTTAAAAAAGTTTTTCGCAGACTATTACCGGACTCATCAAAATAATGATTGAGGGTGTCAAAAAAGAAAGCATAATAGGGAACACTGTCGTGCATGAAAATAGCCGCATGGATTCTTCCTATTTCTACGGATTGTGAGTCGGTTGCTAATTCATCATAAATAAGGGTAAAGGCATCGCCTTTTTGTAAATCGAAAAAATCAATAGACCATGCGTATATTTCCGACATTTGTAATGCCAGCTCAGGCGACAAATTATTATCCACGACACAATTCCATAGTGATGAAGAGATGATGCCGCTACCCTTTTTTGTTATTTTATGTACCTTTTTTTTGTTAATAGAAACTTGCAATGAATCTGCGAATACGACACGATAATAAATAACTGGATTTATTTCATATACAAAAGCATACAGGTCTGGAATCGTATCTTGCGATAGAAAAAGGGTGTATTTATTACCGGCTTTAATATGTTTTAAGTTGAAAAGGGTGTCAGTAAGCTTTACCAAACTGTCAATTATTAATGGTGTAACACCCTGTTTCAGCAAAATGTCAGAAAGGGTTTGGTTGCGTTTAATTAAATCTTGCTTGATTAAAAAATGTTTTATCGGAATGTCGTATAATTTGGGCTCGGGATTGGGTTTCTGTATTGTTATAAGCGTAGATATTTTTTGTTCATTTTTTTGAGTTGGCGTGTTACAACCTTGGTAAAGAATGGTTAAGAGCAAAAGAAAAGAAAATATTTTGAGTTTCATTTTTTTTAGCTTTGAAATAAATTAAGCTATTGATTTTACGCCAAAATTAACAATTTTGAATAGATAACAGAAGTCCTTAAAAAATATTTAAAAAGATTCACCTTATTTTTTGTTCGATTATAAAATATAATTATTTTTGCACCCTCAAAAGTTATTGTCCGATGGTGTAATTGGCAACACATCTGATTTTGGTTCAGAAGAGTCTAGGTTCGAGCCCTAGTCGGACAACAGAAAGCCCTTCCATGTGAAGGGCTTTTTTTTTGAACTCATTAATCATTATTTTTTCAAGTAGTTTTTGTAAAACATTGACAGTTAACAATGTTATGCTATATTGTTAACAAAAGAGTGAAAAATTTAACCCAATTGATAGCATTTTGGTGTTAATAAAAACATTTGCAGGTGTTAAATTTATTGAAATAGCCATATAAGCAATAATTCCATTTGATATTAATACCGATATGTGTTCAATTGTATAATTTCAGTTTGCTATTGCGTCTGAAATTATATTGAACATCAATCTTAATTTTGAAAGAAGTGAAAAATTAAGCAACTTGATAGCAGTTCGGTATTATGATTCTTAACACGCCATTTCGTTTGAAAATTTACAAATTTTTTTTGATGTCAAGAAAAGCCATGAAGTTCATTATAAAATCAAAAAATCTGTTTACAGAAATTAATTAATAGAAGCCCCCATAAATCTCATCCAAAGTAACTCTTTTTATGAAAGTCGCCTGTTCTTAGACTGAATTCATTATTTTAAATAAAAATTTGTATTTATATTAAATAATAGATTATCTTTGTAATGTTATGCGATTTTTAATTTCATTTCTGTTGTTTTTTTTGGGATTTTTATCTTCAGTATCATCACAACAACAAAACACTGCAAATGATTGGTATTTTGGCTATAATGCAGGAATAAAATTTGAGTATGGCGTTCCTCATGGTGTAACCGGAGGTGCGCTATATACGGAAGAAGGTTGTGCTACAGTTGGCGATGAAAATGGTGATTTATTATTTTATACTGATGGAGAAACCGTTTATAACCGCAACCATCAAATAATGTTAAATGGCAGTGGTCTTTTAGGGAGTTGGTCTGCTACCAGTGCTGCGATTATAATCCCATATCCTCATTCCGATAGTTTATTTTATATATTTACAACAGATATGGCAGGTAATCATTTACAAAATGGTTTACGCTATTCAATAGTAGATATGTCTTTGGATGGTGGACTTGGTGGAATTACTTCAACTAAGAATATTTTATTAGAAACGCCCGTAACAGAAAAATTAACAGCCGTATTGCATCAAAATTTAATTTATGTTTGGTTAGTTGCACATAGATGGAATTCCAATGAATTTATTTCCTATCTAATTACTGACACAGGTCTTGTTGACACACCTATTGTATCGGCAGTAGGGAGTATTCATCAAGGGGGAGCAAGTAGTTGGCCTCCGGCAGATGGTTATGTAAATGCTGCGGGTTATCTAAATTCAAATAGTACAGGGACACAACTTGCATTGGCCATATACCGTGAAAATTTATTTGAATTGTTTGACTTTGATAATGGAACAGGAATTGTGTCGAATTGTCATACATCTCCGGCAAATTATCCCGGTGCTTATGGCGTCGAATTTTCACCTAATGGAACAAAATTATATGTGACACAAGTTGATGTTTCAAATATATATCAGTTTGATATTACTCAGCCATCACCTTTTAGTAACCCTATTCATATTGCTTCTCCCACTTATCAACCAAGTGCAATAAAAGTTGGTCCGAATGGTAAATTATATGTATCGGAAAATGGAAATTCATACTTGAGTGTTATTAATAACCCTAATGCCCTTGGCTTAAATTGTGATTATCAGAGTAATGCAGTTTATCTTGAAGGTCAGCAAGCTAGAAGAGGACTACCGACTCTTTTTTATTATAAAGGGTTTAAATATATTTCAGGGTCAGAAGTTTCAGAAACTATTTGTCAGGGAGATAGTGTAAATATTTATGGAATTTATTATTCAACCAATACAGAAATTCATGATACGATTCATATTTATAGTTGGAAAGATAGTATAGTAAATATTTATGTAACGGTAAATCCATCTCCAAATACACCGACAATTTCAGAAAATTCAGGAATTCTTACAAGTACATATGCCAATAATTATCAATGGTATTTAAATGGAAATCCCATTTCAGGGGCAAATTCTCAGAATTATTTTCCAACTCAAACAGGAAATTACCAAGTTGAAGTCGTTAATTCATATGGTTGTTTAGCAATATCCGATACACTTTATTTTATTTATGTTTCGAATAATAATATTTATATAAAAAATAATTCTATCTGTATTTTTCCAAATCCATCAACAGGTATTTTCAATTTAGAAAATGAGAATTTTAATGAAATTCAAGTATTATCTTTAGAAGGTAAAGTTTTGAAAACATATAATGATTTTCAACATCAAGATAACATAGTTATAGATTTGAATAACCTGCCTAAGGGGCTTTACATCTTAAAATTTAAACAGGAAAAAACGAATTATTTTAGAAAAATTGTTGTTGAATAAATTCATTCAATAAGATCAAAAGAAAGTGGTGTTCCCTTTTCAATATTAGCCTTTGCTTTTTTACCTAAAATTTCAAAGTAATATTTAGGATGAAGCCCTAAACCTGGACGCAATGATCTGATATTGTCTTTTGTAATGATATCCCCTTTGTTAATATTTGATACAGCGTATAAAGAGCGCGTAAACTTAGTTGCTTTATTAATTTTAGAAGTTGCTTCAAAATCCTTATTTCCGATTGCTTGTTCTATATTTCTAATAGCTGTAACCATTTGTTTAAATTCCTGAGGCTCCAAAGAGAATTCTTTATCAATACTATTACTGTTTCTATTTAATATAAAGTGTTTTTCAATGATTTTTGTACCTAAAACAACAGCAGCTATCGGGACTTCAATTCCTAAAGTATGATCTGATAGTCCTACAATTGTCTTATATCTTTCTTTTAGAAATTGTATCTGATTTAAATTGACTTCGTTGTATGGAGTAGGATAAGCTGAGGTACATTTTAAAAGTGCTATTTGATTATTTCCTACATTTCTACATGTTTCTACAGCTAAATCTATATCTTCTAATTTTGCTGCTCCTGTAGAAATAATTATTGGCTTGTTTGTTTCAGCACATTTTTTAATTAGAGGAATATCTGTTATTTCTAATGAAGCTATTTTATAGGCAGGGACATTAATACTTTTTAATAAATCGACTCCTTTAAAATCAAACGGAGATGAAAAAAAGTCCATTCCTAATTCGTTTGCTAATTTCTGTAATTTCAAATGCCATTCCCAAGGCGTTTCACCTTTTTTGTACAAATCATACATTTTTTGACCAGCCCAAGGTGAATCTTTTCTTGTCTGAAACCATGGCTTTTCGCTGTCAAGTGTTATACTGTCAGGGGTGTAAGTTTGTAGCTTAACAGCATCTGCTCCTGAATCTTTCATTGCTTTTATTGTTTCAACTGCTAAATCATAATTTTGCTCATGATTTGCAGATAATTCAGCAATTATATATGTTCTTGAATTTTTGTTTATTTCTGTATTATTAATTTTCATTATTTATTTTGTTTAATAAATCTTCTAATTCATTATTTTTTAATGTTTGTAGAATAATGTAACCAAGTCTATCTAATGAATTTTTAATAGAAATATTTTTATAAGGTTTAATATCAAATTTAATCATTTGTTTATTTTTAGTGTCTATAAAATTTTTAGCAGATAAATAATTATCTTGAGTAATAAATTGAATAGCAGAATACTTATGGTATTTTGTTTTAATATCAATTTCCTCATTTACAGACATCTTTATAATATTTTTAAGCATATCTACTCCTTTTGATAAATAAACTAAATCAGAAGCTATAAAATCACCTCCAAGTCTTGCTCCAATTTCTACTAGATATGCTTTATCATTAGATATTATTATTTCAGTATGTGAACTTGAGTTATTAAGATTAATTGCCTTAATGATATCAATTGTTGTTTGTTTAATTAGTTTCGATTCATGTTTTGTAATGTTAGCTGGTATTTTATGTGAATATTCAACAAAATATCCTTTGTCTTCACCAATTTTATTTTTTTCAGTGATAGCTATTATGTCAGTTTCCCCATTATATGTAAGCGATTCAACGCTAAATTCTTTTCCTTCTATAAATTCTTCAATAATTATTTTTTTAGCATTTGAATAACTTAAGGATATTTCAAATTCTTTTTTCAATTCTTCTTTAGAATTTACTTTCTTAACACCTCTACTAGCTGACGAGTCAATAGGTTTAATGATTGCAGGGAAAAAATCAATTACTGATAAATCATTTATTGTTTTAGCTAAAATATATTTAGGGCAATTTAAATTTGAATATTTTAGCTTTTGTCTTAATAAAAATTTATTGGTACAAATATTTGCTGATTCTCGACTTAATGCTTTTAATCCTAATTTTTCTGCAATCGAAGCTACAACTCTAACGGGGAAATCAGAGGTTGTTAATATGCCATCAATGTTATTTTTTACAGCTTGTTCAAAAATTTTTTTTTCATCATGTGTTGATATAACTAGTTTTATATCGGCATATTTGAAACCCGGTGCTGATTCATCGAAATCAACAACTATCACAAAGAAACCTTCATCCTTAGCTTTTATTATTACAGGAACTTGAATTTCTCCAGCACCTAAAATCATTAGTTTTTTCTTACTAATTGGCATGTTTATTTATTATTTTGGATATCTGAATGGCTTTTTCTTCATTGAATCTAAAATCATTAAATAAATTAATTACTTTAGAATGAAGATGTTCAGCATTAGTCCCTGTTCCATCACCAAAAATTCCAACTAATGATTGATAATGGGAACTTGCAAATAAATTGTTTTCAAAAATTTTCTTTAAAACAAAATCTTTATTATTGACAATTATATTATATCTCCAATTATTATATTTCTCTTCTAATTGAAACTTTTTGTTTATTGTACTTGTATATATATTGTTAATCAGTGATTTATGTTTGTCAACTTTTTTAATTTTTTTTTCAATGTTTTTAAAATATATACTTTCTACTAATTCAGTTTTTTCTGTATCAAGCCAGTTACTGTCAGAATATATAAACTGTTTCTTAGAAGATAATGCAGTATTGAAATCGTGTACTAATATTTCATGATTATTTTTATCAAAAGAGGAATAGAAATGATTATAGTTCAGTCTGTTATTTAAGAATGCAAAACCTCCTTTGCCAAAATCTACATATTTAGAATATCCTGTACTGAATAATGTTAAATCGGCATTAGTTTCAGAAAGATTGAGTTTTGGTTTTAGCAGACAACAATCATTAATTATAAAAATATCCTTTTTAATAAATTTAATTTCTTTGAATATTATTTCCGGATTATTTTCAATACCAAAGCTATGATTATACAAAATGGCACTTATACCTGTTTCATTTCTGAGTATTGACTTTAATTCGTTTGTATCCGGCAATAAATCATTGGCATTAATATCGTAAAATTTAAATTTAGTTTCTGTTTTATGTAAAGTCGCTGGAACAATAGGGCAGATATTAGCTGGTAACAATATTAAACCTTTGTTTAAATTATTAGACAGAATTGTATTATACAATATTGTAGAAGCTCTATTTTCAATTATTGTCTTCATATTAATTCTAAGAGAAAGTTTTTACCATAACAGAAATTTGATTAAAAATATTATTTCTAATGCTTACTTTATTTGCTGATTTTAACTCAATTTTATTATTTATTTCTAATTTCTGTAATTTAGTTAAAGAAATAATTTTATTTATTTCACATAAATAATCTTTTATTAAATCTTCGTATTTAATATTAATTACATTTTTATTGGGGATATTAGATAATTGGTCTTCAATATCATTATTAATACAAATAACTTGTTTCGTGATTTGCTCAAGAACAGGTAGTTTAGTTAACTCTAAATAATTTATAGGCTTTACTCCAAACCATTTAGTTTCATCGTCAAATAACTTTATTCTCGATTTATAGGTTGATTGTATATTAAAGCTTAAATCGCGTTTTAAGTAAATAAAAATTGAATTTGAAAATAAACTATATAATTTCTCAATATTATAGTCTATTTGAATAAGGTTTTTAAAAACCAAAGGAGCATTATTTACGCTTTCCCAAGCAGCTAATTGTTTTTGTAATATTGAATAATCTATTTTATCATACGCTTTCTTTTCCCAACTATCCCAAGGGAACCATTTTTTCCAAAAGTAGCTAAACTCATGTGGCCCTTCTAAACCTTTTGTATATCCTAAATCTGATGATAAATCTAAATTGTTTTCACTTGATTTTTTTATAAGAGATTTATATAAATTTGCTCCAATATAAGGGACATTCCAATATCTTGCAATAAAATTATTTGGATAACTGACTTCAAAAAGCTGAGAAATAAGTTGCATTAATAAAGTTGTTCCGGAACGCTGAGCCCCAATAATAAAAATAACTGGAAGTTTTGGTTTATCAAATTTATTTATTAGTTCTAATTCTTCTTTATAAAGAGAATGATTCATTATTTCCAAAATCTGCTCTTGAATTTCATTTTTTTTGTAAGGTTCGGCTCTATCTTTATCTGAATTATTCATATTGTAAAAATACAAATTTTAAAGTTTTATAATATTATCAATAACCTTATAAATACCATTTACATCAATATTTGAATATAAATTATCTATAATTTTGCTATGATCCTCATTTATGAGTTTGTTTATTATATTAGTTAAATTATTTAAATCAATTTTTTCAAAATCGCTTAAATAAAATCCAAATTTGTTTTCATCTAAATATTTTCCTCCAATTTTTTCTCTTTCGCTAAAACCAATAATAATACTCAGCGATTTAAGAATTCCAGCTTCCCAAACTGTTAATCCTCCGGAACTAAAAACAATATCACTTTCAGATAATAAATAAGGCATTCTCGGCGTGTTTTGATAAACCTCAGTGTTAATATTTGTTTCTTGACAAATTTGTTCTATTTTATCTTTATGCTGATACATTGAACCCAAAATAACAATAATTTTTCCAGGTTTATTTTCAATATTTAATAATGATTTTAATATTAATTCTGTCCTATTTGGTTTATCTACACCACCAAAACTTATTAAAACTGTTTTGTCTGTATTTTTATTTTTATAATGATTTAAATTTTTTGAAATTTCCCGATATTTATTGTTTAAAATTACATTTTTAGGTCCTAAAAGTTTAATTGTATAATCTTCGCAAAAATAAGTTTGCGAAAGAGCCATAATATTCTGATTTAAAATAATATCTGCATAAAAATGATATTGATGAAAGAAAGTTATTATCATTAGTTTTATGCCATTATTTTTAATTCCTAATTGAAATTCTTTTGTGTAAAACTCGTTTTTATCGCTATCAACAATTAAAATATTATTTTCTGTTTTGTTTAATATTTTATTAATTTGATATAATTCAAATTTACTTTCTTTGATTAACTCTATATGAAAGTTTTTAGAAGTAATATGAGATTTATAATTAACAGGAATATCTTTACATAGAAATGTAATATTTATTCCTTTTTCAGAAAGTTTATCTGCAAGAATTTCTGTTCTAACTAAATGACCTGTGCCAATAGTATTATTTGCATCAACTCTTATGTAACAGTTTTTAATCATTTATTAAACAGTAATTTATATTTTAATTCTGCTAGTTTCCAATCTGTTTCATTATCAATATCTTGTGCTTGTAGTTCTGAAATTTCAAATGCACCTTTGTTCTTTGATAAATCTTTATTGCCTTTGAACCAATAAAACTGGCCACTATCGTGGTAAGTAGGTTCTAAATCTTGCGAGCGTTTACTAAAATCACTAATGTTTATTGGTAAAACTTCATTCTTATCTGTTAATCTAAAAGCCCTTTGTATAGGAAATCCAAAACGCACTATAGGCCTAATTGAATCAAACCTACTATTTTTCAATAAGTTTAATCCTTTTTCTAAATTTTGTATATTAATTAAAGGTGAAGTAGGTAGGATAAGGCAAGCAAAATCAAAAATAATGTTTAGGTCTTTGTATTTATTTATTACTTCAAAAACGACATCGTTAAGTGGTGCTATATCGTTAGCTGTTTCTATAGTCCGGAAAAATGGAACTTTTGCCCCAAATTTTATGGCAATTTTAGCAATTTCTTCATCATCAGTTGATACCATAACTTCGTCAAACAAATGCGAATTTAAAGCTGTTTCAATAGAATAAGAAATTATTGGTTTTCCTAAAAAAGGTTTTATGTTTTTCTTTGGAATCCTTTTACTTCCACCACGTGCCGGTATGATACAAAGATTTTTCATGATTGTTTAGATAAGAATTCTAGAACTTTTTCAATTACATAATCTTGTTCTTTATCAGTTAATGAAGGAAACATAGGCAGACTTAAAGCATGTTCGTAATAATTTTCGGCAATCGGAAAATCACCTTTTTTCCATCCAAGTTTCTTATAATAAGGTTGTAAGTGAACCGGAATATAATGAACCTGTGCGTAGATATTGTTTTCTCTCAAATAGTCATACAATCCTTTGCGGTTCTCTATTTGAATGATATAGAGATGATAAGCATGATAAACGGTGTCGAAAACATAGGGTGTTACGATCGTTGTATTTTTAAATGCTTCGTTATATTTACGGGCAATTTCGTTACGTCTTTCTAAATTATTTTTAGCTTGTTTAAGTTGTGATATTCCCAAGGCTGCTTGTATATCAGTAAGTCTGTAATTATAACCTAATTCTTGCATTTCGTAATACCATCCACCATGATTTTCTTCTAATAGTTCCGGAGATTTTGTGATACCGTGAGTGCGAAATAGAAGTAGCTTTTCGTAAAGTGCGTTATTGTTTGTAGTTATCATGCCACCTTCCCCTGTAGCTATATGTTTTACAGGATGAAAAGAAAAGATTTGTAAATCGGAAAATTGTCCATTCCCAACAAGTTGTTTTTTATTTTTTGAATCAAAAAAATAGGCTCCCGGCGCATGACACGCATCTTCAATTATCCAAAGGTTATATTTATTTGCTATTTTTTTTAGTTCCTCAACATCAACGGGATAGCCAGCCAAATCTACAGGAATAATTCCTTTGTATGTGTTTGGAGGTGCTTTGAATAGTTTTTCTTCAAGCTTTTTAAAGTCAATGGTGTATGTTTGCTTATTAATATCTACAAAATCAATTTCCCCACCACAAAACAAAACTGAATTAGCACTGGCAGCAAAAGTAATAGGAGAGGTAATAACTTTATTACCATGTTTTGTTCCTAAAGCTAAGTTACTAAGATGTAAAGCAGCAGTTCCATTACTTACGGCGACCGCAAATTTTGCACCTACATATTTAGCAAATGCTAATTCAAATTCTTTAATTTTTGGTCCTTGTGTAAGAAAATCTGATTTCAGGACATTGACTACAGCGTTAATATCCTCCTGAGTAATATGCTGATGTCCGTACGGAATAGGTTTCATTAAATTGTTACTTTTAGTTGCTCGGATATCATCGCTTTTAGGTCAGAAACAGATAACCATTGGTCATTGTTCTTTGAATTATAAGTATATCCTTTTTCAACTTCAGTTGCATGATAATGCGCTATATATTCCTTTTTCCTTTTCTCGTCCATGGGTGGAAGAACGATATAATAGTCATTTGTTTCAATTGTATGGTATGAATCACTTGTTGTAATCATTTCTTCATGAAGTTTTTCTCCGGGGCGTATGCCAACTACTTCCTGTTTGCATTCCGGAGCAACAGCTGTTGCAACATCGGTAATTTTGTATGACGGTATTTTTGGGACAAATAATTCGCTTCCAATAGAATTTTCAACGGCATGTAAAACCAAATCCACTCCTTTTTGAAGTGTAATATTGAATCGTGTCATTTCAGGATGTGTAATAGGTAATATGCCGGATTCTTTCTGTTTTAAAAAGAAAGGGATAACAGAACCTCTTGAGCCAAGAACATTTCCAT
>Ga0114934_10001797_pt1 | contig 13876 bp, 19 predicted proteins | sample 4SBtaG_2_FD_99695 | JGI IMG/M metagenome (GOLD analysis project Ga0114934, IMG submission 99695) | Deep subsurface microbial communities from Kolumbo volcano to uncover new lineages of life (NeLLi) - 4SBTROV10_white metaG | ecosystem: Environmental > Aquatic > Marine > Volcanic ... | reverse complement strand
CTGGGGACCGACGGCGCGGCCTCGAACAATAACCTGGATATGTGGGAGGAGTTGCGCCTCGCGGCGTTGCTGGCCAAGGTCGGCGGCGACCCGACGGCCCTCCTTGCGCCTGAGGTGCTCAAGCTCGCCACGATCAACGGGGCACGGGCCCTGGGCTGGGAAGATATAGGCCAGATCAAGGAGGGGATGGCCGCCGATCTGATAATCTTAAACCTCGACCGGCCTCACCTCATTCCTCAATATAATTTAATCTCCAATCTGGTCTATGCCGCCAACTCCCGCGACGTGGAGACGGTGATCATCAACGGAAGGATCGCGATGGAGGAGGGGGAGATAAGGACATTCAATGAGGAGGAGGCGAAGAATAAAGTGAAGGAAATAAGCAAGAAATATCGAACGCAGGTTTCACGTTCGCAGGTAACAGGTTCCAGGTTCTTGAACTTGGAACCTGGAACTTGAGACCTGGAACCTGGAAGGAGGAAGCATAGATGGCTCTAACAAAGGAAGAGAAGACCAAGATCATCACGGAGTATGGGAGAGAGCCGCAGGATACCGGCTCACCGGAGGTCCAGATCGCTCTGCTCACCGCGGAGATCCGCCAGCTCACCGCGCACCTCAAGGTCCACCGCCACGACTTCCACTCGGAGCGGGGGCTGATGAAGAAGGTCGGGCTGCGGAAGCGGCTGATGCACTACCTCCAGCGGGAGGATTTGGCCAAATACCGCCAGTTGATCAAGCAACTGGAGATCAGAGGATAAATTTGAGAGGAGAAGAGAGAATGAGAGTGAAAAAAGTGATCGAAGCGAACGAGGGGCCGTTCAGGCTGGAGGCAGGCAAGGTCGCCCGCCAAGCCGACGGATCGGTCCTGGTAACGTTCGGCGATACCAAGGTGCTGGCGACGGCGACGCGCGGGGAGGCGGAGAACCTTGACTACTTCCCGCTGACCGTCGATTATGAGGAGAAGTTCTATGCCGGCGGGAAGATCCCCGGCGGTTTTTTTAAACGCGAGGGGAAGCCCTCGGAGCGGGCGATCCTAAATGCCCGGCAGATCGACCGCCCAATCCGGCCACTCTTCCCCCGCGGCTATCGGGAGAAGGTCCATATCGTGGTGACGGTCCTCTCGGCGGACCGGGACCATCCCCCCGGTGTGGCAGGGATCCTGGGGGCCTCGACGGCCCTCCTGCTCAGCCCCATCCCCTTTACCACGCCGGTGGCCGGGGTGCGGGTCGGGCGGGCCGATGGTAGGCTGATCACGAACCCCAGCGCCGCCGAACGCGAGGAGTCCGATATGGACGTAGTCATCGCGGGGACGAAGGAAGCGGTGACGATGGTCGAGGGGTCGATGAAAGAGCTGCCCGAGGAGGAGGTCGTCGAGGCGATCGAGCTGGCCCATTCTGAGATCAAGCGACTCTGTGAATTCCAGGAACGTTTCGTCTCCCAGGCTCCAACCGAGAAGCTGGAGGTCGCCGCGCCGGAGCTCGAGCGGCTCAAAGAGAAGCTCGCCCCGGCGATCGGCGACCGCTTCACCGAGCTGCGCCCGGCTCCCGATAAGCTGGCCCGTGAGTTACTTATCAGAGACATCAAGGAGGAGGCAATCGCCCAAGTCCTGGAGGAGTCAGCCTTAACCGATCCTGTTGAGGCACTTGAACTGGAGCGGAACCTCGCCGAGGCCTTCGAGCTTCTTTTGAAAGAATACATCCGCCGGACGACCCTGGAGGGGGGAGTGCGGATCGATAACCGCTCCCCGGAGGAGATCCGCCCGCTGAGCATCGAGGTCGGGATCCTCCCCCGCGTCCACGGCTCGGCCCTGTTCACCAGGGGCGAGACGCAGGCTCTTGGGACCTGCACCCTGGGGACGACCCGCCAGGATGAGCAGATCATCGACCGAATGCTCGAGGAGGGGCGGAAGCGGTTTATGCTCCACTATAACTTTCCCCCCTACTCCGTCGGCGAGACCGGGCGGATGGGCCCGCCGAAGCGCCGCGAGATCGGGCATGGGCATCTGGCGGAGAACGCCCTCCGAGCGGTCCTTCCCCCTGAGGAGGAGTTCCCCTACATCATCCGCGTCGTCTCCGAGATCTTGGAGTCGAATGGCTCATCCTCGATGGCCACCGTCTGCAGCTCGTCGCTGGCGATGATGGATGCCGGGGTGCCGCTCCGGCGGCCGGTAGCGGGGATCGCCATGGGGCTGATCGAGGAGGGGAGCCAGCACGTTATCTTAACGGATATCCTCGGCATAGAGGACCACTACGGGGATATGGACTTCAAGGTCGCCGGGACCCACCGCGGAGTGACCGCCTTCCAGCTCGACGTGAAGACCGGCGGCCTCTCTCGCGATCTCTTGGAGGAGGCCCTGGCACAGGCCCACCAGGCGCGGATGGCGATCCTCGACCGGATGGAGGAGGTCCTCCCCACACCGCGGCCGGGGCTCTCCCCCTATGCACCGATGCTGGAGGTCATCCATGTCCATCCCGATAAGCTCGGGCTGGTCATCGGCCCCGGTGGGCGGACGATCCGCCGGATCACCGAGGAGACCGAGACGGAGATCGACATCGAAGACGATGGGACGGTGAAGATCTCCGGACCCAACCGTGAGTCCGTGGAGCAGGCGATTGCGACCGTCAAGGAGCTGACCGAAGAGTTGGAGGTCGGAAGGCGCTATCAGGGGAAGGTGACGCGGATCGAGCGCTACGGGGCCTTCGTCGAGCTGAAGAATGGGGTTCGCGGACTGGTCCACGTCTCCGATCTGGCCGAGGGCTACGTGAAGAACGTCACGGATATCGTCAAGCTGGGGGATGAGGTCACCGTTGAGGTGATCGCGATCAACGAGATGGGCCGCCCCGACTTCCGCCGCATCCCCGAGGAGGGCGAGGAGGTCCACGCCGCTCCCCGGCGGGAACGGCCCCGGCGGGACCGTTCTCAGCCCCGAAGGGGCGAGCGCGGGCAGGCTCACCCTAGTGGAAGGGAGCCTCAACCCGGTGAGGTGCTCACCGGCACTGTAAAAAATACCACTGACTTCGGGGCCTTCGTCGAGCTCGATGAGGGCAACAAGGTCGGCCTGATCCATATCTCTGAGCTCTCCGATGGGTATGTCAGGCGGGTCGAGGACGTCGTCCGGCCAGGCGATCGGGTGGCGGTCAAGGTCCTCAAGCTCGATAACAGGGGCCGGATCTACCTCAAGCGGGTAGTCCGTGACGATATCAAGGTCTCGTGAACAGAGGTTCGCAGGTTCCAGGCTCACAAGTTCCAGGTTTTTTGAACCTGCGAACCTGAGACTTGGAACCTGAAACTGATTGTAAGAATGGAACTCTATCCCGGCTGTCAGATCGCGAGGCTGGAGAGCGGGCTGACGGTCATCGCCGAAGCGCGGGACCGTCGCCCCCTATCCTTAGGCCTGTGGGTCTGCGTCGGGAGCCGCGATGAGCCAAAGGAGCAGAGCGGCGCCGCTCATTTTTTAGAACATCTGTTGTTCAAGGGGACCGCGCAGCGGAGCGCCTACCAGATCGCGGCGGAGATCGACTCCCTCGGAGGGGCGATCAACGGTGCGACCCATGAGGAATATACCCTATATTATGTCAATGTGCTCTCCGAGCACCTGGAGGCAGCGCTGGAGATCCTCGCCGACCTCGTCCAGCATCCCCTCCTGCGGGAGGAGGATCTCGAGCGGGAACGGGGCGTCGTCCTGGAGGAGATCCGACAGGGAGAGGACAATCCCCAGGAGAAGGTCTTCGACCTCTTTATGCAACGGAGCTGGCGGGACGGCCATCCGCTCACCCGGCCGGTCTTGGGAAAGGCCGAGACGGTCAAACAGCTCGCCCGTGCGGACCTTTTAGGGCAGTTCTCGCTCTACACCCCGGAGAACATGGTCTTGGTCGAGGTCGGGGGGATCGAGTTTGAAGAGCTGGTTAAATTGGCTGAAGAGAAGCTCGGGAACTCCACAAAGGAGGCACTCCTCCCGGAGCGTCGTCCTCCCGAGGCCCAGCGCCATTTCCACATTGAGGACCGCGACCTCCAGCAGGTCCACCTCTGCCTCGGCGTGGAGGGCCTCCCGCGGGGCGATGAGCGCCGCTATGCCTTAGAGATAATGAACGCGATCCTGGGGAGCGGGATGAGCTCACGGCTCTTCCGGAGGATCCGCGAGGAGCTGGGGCTGGCCTACGCCGTCGGCAGCTCGCCCAGCTATTACCTGGACGGCGGCCTCTTCCTGATTTACATCGGGACCGAACCGCGAAACGCCCCCAAGACCGTGGAGATCGTCCTGGAGGAGGTCGAGCGGCTGCGGCGCGAGCCGGTCTCCGAGGAGCGGCTGCGGCTGGCCCAGGAGAAGCTCAAGGGGAATTTATTGCTAGGACTGGAGGGGAGCCAGGCGCGGATGGTCCGCCTGGGGCTGGGCGAGCTTTACCAGCTACACATGCCGGTGGAGGAGACGCTCCGCAGGATCGAGGCGGTCACCGCTGATCAGGTCCAGGAGGTAGCGGAGGCCCTCTTCTCCCGCCCACTCAGCCTCAGTGCGATTGGGCCGGGGGAGCGACTGCGGGGGTTGGAGAGGTTCTTCGTCTAAGTTCCATGTTCAACGTAGAACGTCGCACTTAGAGCTTGGAACTCTTGGGGGTTAGATGAGGATCGTTCTGGAATTTTCTTCTAGTGCTGGCAAGCTCCATCTGCCCCTCCATTACAACAGCCTGATCCAGGGGCTGATCTATCGCAATCTCGATAGATCGCTCTCCGATAAGGAGCCCTGCGAGGTGCGGGGGATTTACGACGCCGGTCTTGGCTCGAAGAGCCCTCAAGGGTTTGGGATGGTGGAGGTCCTCAGAGATGCCGGGACGACATAGGGACTGGCTTACCCAGGCGGCAAGGGAGTTACTGAATTAGATGTCCGGGGAACTGGTGAGGGTGGTAACAGAGCAAGGAGGGAAGAGATGACGGTAGAGCGCTACATCGTTTGGTCTAAAGAGAAGGAGAAGCTTGATCTTGCGGACCCCTGGCAGCGGCGGTGGTTTATCAAGCAAGTTCTCCTCCATGGCCGGGCCGAGGACGTAGTGGCGCTCGACTGGGAGGAGATCCGCCAGCTCCTCCCGCAGCTCGATCTCCCGTCGGAATTCCGACGGCTCTGGGAGGAGTATTTCGCCGGTGAAAGTGCGCAAGCCACAAAGTAGAGGGTTGTTGACCAAGGTGCAGCTAGAAACCATCAAGGCGTTTCGTGAACTGCCCGATGCGAATCGCTTTTACCTGACTGGTGGGACCGCGCTCGCGGAGTTCTATCTCGGCCATCGGCGCTCCTTGTCATCCGCCGGCTGGAGAGTTTTGCCGAGTTCGAGCTGGGATGGGAGGATGAGAAGGTGCGAGTGCAACTGGCTTTCGACTCCCCTTATCGCCTCGCTCCTCCGGTGGAGACCCCGCTGGTGCTGGTGAATGACTTTCAAGATCTCGTCGTGGATAAGCTGCTTGCCTTCTCTGGACGGGCGGAACCACGCGATGCGGTGGATCTCTACTTCATCCTGAAGAGCGAGGATTTCTGGGAGCTTGCGGAGCTAGCGGCGAAGAAGGACCTGGTGTTCGACCTCTACTGGCTCGCTCTGGCTTTGGAGAAGGTCCGGGATTTCCCCGACGAACTCGAACGTTGGCCGGTGGAGATGCTTCAGCCTCTCTCCCCACCCGAACTTAAGGAACGCCTCTGGAAGTTCGCTTGGGAGATCATGAATAAGTTAAAAAAGGAAGGAGATTAAAGGCATGAATCGTCGCTCCATTGGGGATGATAGAGAGCGCAAGCTGTTAGAGGCTTTCACGCAGGCAAAGCAGCCCTATGACTTTGAAAAGGCCGAGAACGGTCAAGGGTTGGGGGCGGAGGAGTGTATAGCTCATGCCAGAAGTTTTCTCAACTTTGCCAGAAGCATTATCACCTGAGCAGACCTTGCGGCTCTCGCGGGTGCGCGAGCGCTACCCGGCGTTCGGCGAGGTCGAGGAGTTCGTGCGGAAGGTCGCGGCGCAAAAGCCGTTGCTGATTCTACTCTTTGGATCTCTAGCCACCGGGGAGTTCACCCAACACAGCGGCTTCTTCCAGACTGAATGGAGAAGCGAGATCGTGTTCAGACCCCTTGAGCCAATTGAGGAGACGATAACCGGAAAGTTTAGCTCACTCGACCTTGCCGATCTGGAGCTGGAACTGAGCACCACAGACATAACTTCCCTCAATTTCGATCTGGTCACTCTGGAAGTAGCTTCGGACTAGATTAGCTTGGTCAGCGAATGGCACTCGGAGTTTGATGAGACCTGGTATTGGGTTGACATACCTATTAGCTACGGTGACTTGGATCTGGATTATCAAGGCGCCTTTATCAAAGGTCAAGGACTGACCGACATGCTATTAGAGGGAACGGTAGAGCTGGGGCCTTATTCCAGCTTCGGGATAATGACCGTCTTTACTGACGGACCGACACTCAAATGGGAATTGGCTCAATTTACCCCACAGAGCCAAGTGGGAAACCTTGACCTGGAAGCAAACGCTCTATTCACAGATACAATCACCGCGATCGATGTCTTGGCCGATAGCCAGGGTAATGACATCATTGACTACAAGATCTACGAGGGCAGCGTAAGAAGGGGCAGGCCAGTTCCCTAAACAGCTTCAGCAGCATCCGGATAGCTGAAGGTGATCTAGATCACTTTCGCTGCAGACCGAGTGGCGCCCGGTGGTGAACGGCCTTCCTTTCCCCGCGGCGATCGGGAGGCTAGCTTTAGCCCATGCGCTACGCCAGGGCCCTCTCCGAATCACTCCGGGTAGAGCTGGCCGAGGAGGTTGCCCGCTATCGCCGTGGGGAGTTCATCTATCTCCCCGGTGACCCCAGTGATGCCGTCTACCTCATCCGCCAGGGACGTGTCCGCCTCTCCTTCATCGATGAGCAGGAGGAGCGCCAGACGGTGGCGATCCTCGGCGTGGGGGAGCTCTTCGGCAAGCTGCTCCTTGACGGTGCTGGGCCTCAGGAGTTCAGCGCCGAGGCCCTCACCGAGACGGCGGTCTCGGTCATCAATAAGTGGAAACTCCTGCGGCTCATCCGCCATGAGCCGGAGCTGGCCGAGCGGCTGAGTGAGCTCCTCGGATACAAAAAAGACCTGCTCTTCCTCTACCAACGCTAGTTTGCTCCATCTCCCTTAGAGCCCCATACTTCTCCTTGTCTCGAGCGATGTGAGCTAGGGGGGCTTGCGCTGTGGCGAGCAGTGGGCTATAAAGAGGTAGGATGAGCGAGCGGATGAGGAAGCGGATCGAGGGCTGGCTCAGGGAGGAGGGGCAGTTCGCCAAATATTTAAAAGACGAAAATGCCAACTGGATCATCCTCGCCAACCACCCACGGAATCAACCGACGACCATTACTATCTTCAATCCCTTGGCCAGCCCCGCGCGGGTGGTCCTCCAGATGGTCCTCAACATCGCCGGCGACGCCCAGGAGCCCTTCCGCCGGATGGATAAAAAGGAGCGCGAGGCCTTCCTCCTGAGCTTGCGGATGGAGACCAACCGCCGCCCGACGGAGTTCGGGATGGCCCATCCCGAGGGGGTCCTCCAGCAGATCACCTTCTCCTATGAGATCTTCGAGGATGGGCTGACGAGGAACGAGCTCTTCCGCGGGATGCGCGAGGTCTATAAGTCCCTCCTCCAGGCGCAGTGGTTCCTCCAGATGCGGCTGGGGGTGGCTCGCGGGAAAGGGAGGGAAGACCAGTCAGGGATCGGCTTCCGTTAGCCTACTTCCACCAGAAGATCAGGGCGCAGGCGATAATTAACCCTAAGGAGACAGCCACCAAGATCGGGAGCCAGAAGGAGGCGCGGCGGTAGAGGAGGTTCGTTAGAAAGAGCCCGACGAGGGAGAAGATTGCCCCGATGAGGATCGCCGCGGTCGGCGGCACTAGCTCCCTCCCTGGGGAGCGATGAAGAGCTCCTGCGGGCCCTCCTCGCTCTGCTTGGCTTCGTCCAGTGGAGATGCTGCCAGCTCGCGCTCCACGAGCTTCCCTGATTCGATGAGGTAGCGGTAGGCCGAGAGCGCTGCCTGGGCCCCCTGCCCCGCGGAGATGACGATCTGTTTATCTAAACCCTCGACGACATCTCCCGCAGCGAAGACCCCCGGCACTGAGGTCTGGTAACTTTTATCGACGATGATCTCCCCCCGCTTGTTCAGCTCGACGAAGCCCCGGAGAAAGTCGGTATTGGGAACTGTCCCGATCTCGACGAAGATCCCCTCGACCGCCAGTTCCTGGCGCTCGCCCGTTTTTAAGGCCTCGATGACGAGGCCGTTGGCGAACTTATCTCCCTTGATCTCCACCACCTTATGCTCCTGGTAGGTCTTGACCTTCTCCGCGTTGAGGACCTGCCGTTGCAGGATCGGATCGGCGAACCAGTGGTCGGCGATGTCCACGATATGGATCTCGGTGGCGATTGGCATTAGATCTATGACCCCCTCGAAGGCCGAGTTCCCCCCGCCGATCACCGCGACCCGTTTGTCCTTGAACAGGGGGGCATCGCAGGTGGCGCAATATGATACCCCGCGGCCCGTAAACTCCCTTTCACCGGGGACGCCGAGCGGCCGCGACCGCCCGCCGGTGGCGATCAAGACCGTCTTGGCCGGGGTTGCCTCTCCCGCGGCCGTCAGGATCTCAAAATCGTCGTCCCTCTTTCTGATCCCGATGACCTCCGCGCCGATCCGCTGTTCCACGCCGTAGTGCTCGGCATGTTTTCTAAATAATTCGGCCAACTGGAAGCCACCGATCCTGATCGTCCCCGGCCAGTTCTCGATCTCGCGGGTCAAAAGCAGTTGACCCCCCTGCTCCTTGGCCAGAATTAGCGTCTTCAGGACCTTACGTGCAGCGTAGACCGCCGCGGTCAGCGCCGCTGGCCCGCCGCCGATGATCACTAGATCGAACATCTGCTCTTACCTCCTATCTCGAAAGTCGATAGAGCCGCTAACGTTAGGATTGTATCAATCAAACTGGGCTCATGCAAGGAGCTGGTGCTGCGTAAACTTTAATGAACAACCCCCCTTCCCCCGTCAAGGGGGAAGGAGACAATAAAGCAATAGGTTGCTCAGCCGAGGAGCCCCTCCCAGGCGACGTGCTCCGCGATCAGTTGTCTTAACAGCTCCAGTTTCTCCTCCTCGGCGGAGAGCTGGGGCTCGATCGCCTCAACCCGCCGCGCGGTGGCGTAGGTGTCCTGGGGAACGAGCAGGACCGGGATCTCCAGCTCGTCGGCCTTGGCCAGGACGATCGCGTCGGGGTAGACCCCGCCAGTGAGGACCAGGCAAGTGGTCGAGACCTCAAAGGCCGCAAGCTGCATGTCGGCGCGGTCACCGCCGGTGATCAGCCCGACATTCCTATATCTTCTTAACCCCTTGAGTGCCTGATCGACGGTCATCGCCCCGACCAGGGTGCTCTCGACTCGCTGATCCAGCCCCTCCTCGCCTGCCAGGATCCGCGCCTGGAGCGCCTCGGCGATCCGCCGTGGGGTGAGGAGAGCCAACTCCTCCATGTGGGGGACGATCCCCAGGACCTCCAGGCCCCGCTCCTCCAATGCTGGCTTGGCCACCCCTGCCATCTCCTCCCGCTCCCCCTGGGGGACGGAGTTGATTACCACGCCGCGGAGCTTCGCGCCGAGGGAGCGGACGAAATAGGCAGCGGCGAGGGTCTTATCTACCACCACCCCCAGCCCGCCGTTGGCCACGAGGAGGACCGGGCTTTTGAGAGCCGCCGCAAGCTCTCCCGCCGAGAGTTTTAAAAAACTGCCGTAGGAGTAGTTCCGCGGCCCCTCGATCAGCATCAGTTCCTTCTCCGCCGATAATTCTTTGAACCGCTCGAGCACCGCCTGTTTTAAGTCCTCACCGCGGCGATCCTCGATCAGAGTGGCGTAGTCGTGGACTAGCGAGAGACTCTCTGGTCCTTCCTGGATCTCCAATGCCGCGCGGAAGAGTTCCGCATCACAGTCATAGACCGCCTCCCCTCGCGAGGCGATGCGGTCGGCCAGCGGCTTGAAGTAGCCGACCTCCCTCCCCCCCTCGTGGGCGAGCAGCCCCAGGCCGAGCCCGACTGCCGTCTTCCCCGCTGAAGTCCTAGTGGAAGCTATTAAGATCTTCATCTCTTCACCTCACTTATCGTCATCCGCGCATCGAGGACGAGGCAGCCCTCTCCCTCCGCCATCACCCGCAGCGGGTTGATATCAAGTTCGCTGATCTCCTCAACCTCGACCGCCAGCGCGCCGACGCGGTAGAGCGCCTCGGCCAGCGCTTTGATGTCTCCTTTAGGCTCGCCACGGACGCCGCGCAGCAGAGCCGCCGACCGGATCTTCCCAATCATCTCCCGCGCCTCCCGCCGCGAGAGGGGCGCGACGCGGAATATTACATCTTTTAAAACCTCGACATAGATTCCCCCGAGGCCGAACATCAGCGTCGGGCCGAAGGAGGGGTCGCGGGAGGCCCCGACGATCACCTCCGTCCCTCCGGTGATGAACCTGGTGACCAGGACCCCGCGGAGCGGTGCGCGCGGGTGGCTCCGTCCGACGGCGGCGATCAGGGTTTTATAGGCACCCTCGACCTCCTCACGACTCCGCAGGTTCAGCCGGATCCCCCCGGCCTCGGTCTTGTGGATGATCCCCTCCGAAATTATCTTTAAAACCACAGGGTAGCCGAACTCCTCTGCGGCCCCGACGGCCTCCCTTAAGGAGTGGGCGACGCGGTATTCCGGCACCTCCAGGCCCAGGGTCTTTAAAATGGCTTTCGCCTCGGGCTCGAGGAGCTGCAGCCGTCCCTCCTTTCGTGCCCGGGCGATGATCTCCTCGATCCTGGCCCAATCGACCTTCAGCTTTGGCTCTCGCACATGAGCTGGCCGTCCCCGATAGCCCTTCCAGCGGTAGAGCGCGGCCAGCGCGCCGACCGCCTCCTCCGCCTCCTCGTAGGCCGGGATCGCGGCACGATTGAGCGTCCGGACCGCCTCGACCGTCTCTGCCCCACCGAGCATCGCGACGACCAAGGGTTTTCCCCCTTCATACTCCTCGATGATCGCCGCGGCGAAGTCGTGGGGGACCTGCTCCGCCCCCATGCTGTAGAGGAGGATGATCGCGTGGATCCGCTCCTCGCCCAGTGCTGCCCTAAGGGCCAGATGGTAGTCCCTGGGGGTAGCCATCCCCGTGAGGTCGATCGGGTTTTTCAGCGAGCCGAATTCGGGAGTGGCCTCATGGAATAGTTCTTCCAACAATTTCAGATCGTCGAGGAGGTGGAGCCCCTGATCCTCGGCGGCGTCGGTCGCCAGGACGCCGACCCCGCCGCCGTTGGTGATGATCACGCTGTTCCTTCCTTTAGGTAGGGGCTGAGAGGCGAGGGCCCGCGCCCAGTTGAAGGCCTCATCGGCAGAGTTGGCACGGAGGATCCCCGCCTGTTCGAAGGCCGCGGAGAAGACAGCATCGCTCCCGGCGAGCGCTCCGGTGTGGGAGGCCGCAGCCCGCGCTCCACGCTTGGAGCGCCCGGCCTTGATCATGATAATCGGCTTCTCCCTTACTACCTCTCGCGCAACCCGTAAGAACTCCCGCCCCCGTCGCGTCCCCTCCATGTAAATTATAATAACCTTGGTCCGCTCGTCCGCGGCGAAGAACTCCAAGAGCTCGACCTCATCCAAGTCCGCCTTGTTTCCCACGCTGGCGATCGCGGAGAGGCCGATCTCCTCGGCGATCGTCTTCCCCGTGAGCGCTATTCCTAAAGCCCCCGATTGGGTAATTAAAGCGATGTTACCGGGGAGGACCTCGGTCGGGCCGAAGGTGGCGTTCATCTTCGCTGGGGCATAATAGATCCCGAAGATGTTCGGCCCCACGATCCGCGTCCCATACCTGTGGGCGATCTCCACCAGCTCCCGCTCCTCCCGGACGCGGCCGACCTCGGCGAAGCCCGATGTCAGGATGATCAAGAAGGGGACCCCCTTCTTCCCACACTCCTCCACCACCTGGGGGACGACCGCTGCGGGGACGGCGATGATCCCTAAATCGATCTCATCTGGCACCTCGAGCACCGACTTATAGCATTTATATCCCAGGATCTCCTCAGCGTGGGGGTTGATCGGATAGATCCTGTGGGGGAAGCCATTCTCTACCAGGTTGTAGACGACTTTATGGCCGACCTTCCCCGCGGTAGCCGAGGCCCCGATCACGGCGATCGAGAGCGGGTTGAAGAGTTGCTCCAAATTCGCCGTTAATGTGCGCTCTACATAGCTCTTCCCTCTCATCGGCGCCAGTATAGCGCTCCCTCCACTGGCTGTAAACCCCCGCTTGACAGCAACCCAATTCTTCAAAGCAGATGTAACAGAGCACTGGGGCGGCCTCTTCGGCCGCCCCAGGGGTGAGAGGGTTAGCGTGCTTGGCCCTGTGGCTTTCGCCGCTGCCAAGCTCGACAGCTCTTGCATCACTTACCAAGGCCAAGCCTAAGGAGGTGATACAGACCAAGCATAGCCGCTCAGGACGAGAGAGTCTGTAATCCAGCTCACCTTCACCCCTGATGCTCCTTGAAGACGCGGTCGAGGATCCCATTGATGAAGATGTGGGAGTGCTCCGTGCTATACTTCTTGGAGAGCTCCAGCGCCTCGTTGATCGCCACCTCAGCGGGGATCTCGCTATAGAGGATCTCGTAGATCCCCAGGCGGAGGATATTGCGATCGACGGAGACCAGCCGCTCCAGCTTCCAGCCGACGGCCTTCTCGGCGATCAGCCGGTCGATCTCCTCCTGATGCTCGATGATCCCCTGGAGGGTCCGGCGGATATAATCTTCTTGATCACCAAGGGAGTCCTCGGCTAGCAGTTCTTCTAGGGAGACGGGGCGGAAGTCTCGTTGGAAGAGGAGCCGCAGCAGGATCTCGCGGGCCTTCCTCCGGCGCATCGCTAGCGGAAGAGGTCGAGGAATTTCTCCCGGATCTCCCTGCCTGACCCCAGATAATAGCCGACGCCGTAGCCGATGAGGATGATGACCGCGACGACGAGCAGCCGCCAGCCAGCGCGGGGCCAGAGGATAAGGATGCTGATGATGAATCCGACGATCGCCCCCCAGATCCTGGGGCTGAGCTTATTCATTGTGCTCGACCTCCTCCGGGGGCTCGGCCTGCGCCTGCCGGACGACCCCAATCGCCCGCGTGAAGACCTCCACCTCGGCTACCCCCACCCCGATTCGCTCCTCCACCCGCTCCTTCAGCAGTCGTTGGATCTTCTCCCCAACCTGGACTACGCTCTGGGTTCCGCCCAGGTCGGCACTCACCCTGATCTTGAGCCCCTCGGGGGCCCGCGCCAGCCTGACACGGAACCGCGGGAGGCCCACTTCCTGCTTGAGGATCTCTCGCACCAGGTCCTTGATCGCCCAGGGGGAGATCTGGATCTGCCCTCCCGGCCCCTCCTTGACCAGCCGTCCCCGCTGAATGTGGGCCCGCAAGATAAGCACGAGGAAGTAGAGGCCGGTGAGCAGGAAGGCGGCGGCGAAGGCATAGATCACCCCCGTCCCCCAGAGCCTGGCACTCATTCGCTCTAGGTCATTGAAGCCCATCGTCCCGACGAGCGTAGCGAAGAGGGTCCCCGCTCCGGCCCAGAGGAAGACCAGAGCCAACCAGTAGCCGATCTCCGCGAGGTAACTCTCCAATCGCCTCATCTCTCCTCCTCTTCCGCCTCCGCAGCCGCCTCTTCCTGAGGGAGCTGGAGTCGCTGGATGTAGACATCGACCGCGCTCACCTCAAGCCCCGTCATCTCCTCCACATCGTGTTTCACCCGCTCCTGAACCCGCCGCCCTAGCTCATGGAGTGGGTAGCCATACTGGGCGGCGATCTTGAGGCTGATCTTGACCGAGCCATCGCTCACCTCGGTCTCCACACCCTTCTG
>Ga0114934_10001796_pt1 | contig 13877 bp, 32 predicted proteins | sample 4SBtaG_2_FD_99695 | JGI IMG/M metagenome (GOLD analysis project Ga0114934, IMG submission 99695) | Deep subsurface microbial communities from Kolumbo volcano to uncover new lineages of life (NeLLi) - 4SBTROV10_white metaG | ecosystem: Environmental > Aquatic > Marine > Volcanic ... | reverse complement strand
AGCAGTGACAGTGTTTTTTCGTCCAACAAATCTACTCTCAAGAGCGGTTCTGAAGTTGAAAGCAACAATATCTGCTGCGTAGATAACGTTACCACGATTAAAAACCCAGTTTCCATCACGACCGTAAGTTGTATTGTCAACTACTACTCTGAATCCACCAGTCTGTGGAGCTTCCATGAAGGTAATACCTGCTTGGATAGCGTCATCTGACTGCAAATCAGGATCAAAGTCTATCTGAATATCCTCTTCGGCAGTAGACATTGGCTGTCCAGTTTGACGAATACCAGAGTTGTTAAGGAACTTGAACGTCATTGGCTCACCAATTGGTGCACCAGCACGAGATCCAGTTAGTAAGCAAGCAAGTGCCCAAGGCTGGAACCACTTGATTGTACCTTGTGAATCAGTCTGCCGAATATCCTGGATAGTCAACTGAATTCTTCCGTCAGCAAGAGTAGATGCTTGCTCTTTACTCGCTAAGTAAGAATCTTTCATTGAAAGATAACCTTGACGCTCTGAACGCTTCTTAGTAGTCTTCATAAGAGAAAGATGCGTCTTAACCGCTTGATGGATACCTGCAATTGTGTAGGTTGATCCAGAGTCAGTAAGTCCGTCAGCGATATCGTCAATTGCATCTCTTGAGAAAAGAGGAAGCACTGAATTCACATGGAACTTCTGGAACTTCTCTAATGCGTTAACAATATCTAAAGGAGACGTTGATCCTTTAGTTCCGCCAGTAAGAGGTTCTTCAGCTCTCGCGTCGGGTAGTCCAATGACTGACTGATCTTCAAGAGTTGCTAGGGAAGATAGTGCAAAGAACACAGCTACATCGTAAGCATCTTTCTTGATTCTAGCAGGACTATTTCCACCACCAGACATTGCACCGACGTCAACTTCATCTAAGACAGAGAGCGACAACTGGGCATACAGTGAATTAGATAAGGCAGCAGACCATCCTGAGTACACAGAAAGGCTAATTTCATCAACTAAGTCTTGAAGGATTGTAAAGGATTCTTTCAAGAAAGTGTGCACAGTATTTCCGTCTTCCTTCAGAAGGATGGAATCACTGGTTATTTCTACTTCAGCTGATGCGATCCCACCAGATGTATCTCGTCCAATTTCAAGAACGATTGCGGAACCTAAAGTATCTTCTTCGACAATTAGATCTCGCTTTTGGTTTAGCGTGATTGATGTACTTGGTTCAACTTGGGCATTCTGCTGTCCAGCGGTAAGACCCATATCTACAAGAGCAGTACCAGTGCCTTCAACTAATTCAAAATTACGTCCCCAACCTAATTGGTTAGCGGTCGCAAGTGTACTCATGGTGATAGTTAGTACAGATGCTGTATCAGTACCACTAACAGTGATTAACGCGGCAGCAGGAATAATAGCTCCTGACCAGTTAGCAGTATTCGCCATTTCAGTGGTAAGAGTTGCGTTATCTACAAGACCACCTACAGGAACAGTGAAAGTGTGTTTTACACCATTTTCATATAGATCCCAGGTTTCTCCTGCAGATGCTACAGTTTCATCGAAAACTGCACTTGCTGTCATCGCTGGAGTTTCTCCAATTAATACTGATTTGTATGTTAGTCTGTTACCACCAACACCATATTCTATTGCTTTAACTGTTCCATAAGAGCTCGCTAAAGCTAGCTCTGCCTGTGTTGAGTTGTTGGTCTTATAGAACCAAACTGTTTGCGCCCCAGAAGGAATCGCAGCGTCAGCAGCAGGTGCGAATAAGAAAGCAGCAGAATCAACGATGTCACCACTTCGGTACTTATCACGAATGGAAACCAACTGGTCGCCACCGTATCTATTGTCCGCTATGTTGATTTCCTCAGCGCCAGGTTTCCCAGCGTCCGCTTCACCGATTACAGCGATAAGGCCAGATGGTCCAATTGGGAATCCACCGTCCAGATCTATATTTGTTCTGGAATAGGCACCAGGCTTGAAAATCGTAGCGCCATTAAAACTTACATTAATTGCCATGTGTTGTGGCCTCCTAGTGTGTAAAACGTGTTTATATGTATATTATAGCAGGTAGCTTAAGTTAGAACTTTAGTCCGAATGTTCTTAAAGCATCATCAAAACGCTCTATTGTTTCTTTATCGCTCAGACCTCTACCTTTAAAATCCGCCTTGACTATTTCTTTCATCCACGGCTTCATATCAACCCTGCGGTTAATATCCATCCACCAAATATCAAACTCTCTTAAATCAGAATCTTTATCTTCAGTAATGATAGTAATTTTAGCCTTCTTAAGAGTTTTTTCTCTCTCAGCTGTCTCTGCGGCTTTGATTTTTTGATGTAGCTCTAATTCAGCAGAAACATCTACCTTCGAACCACTCTGTGTTGGCTTCTTTTCCGTCTTTGCTTTTGCCATAATAATCTCCTAGTTATATAATAACGTGTTGTTTACCCTAAATCGACTTGTTCGTTTTTAGTTACATTTTCAGCATCTAGATCAATCTCAAGACTATCGATAACTGTACCAGGCTCTGATTCCCAGAAGTTTTCGATGGTTGCTCTAAACCTAATGTAGCGCTCCCAAATGTTGTCTGCTAATTTAGCACTATCCCTTGTATAGTCGGTTGCACTAAATGTGTGTAATCGTAGACCTAATTGTTCAGCTCTTCTTTTTCTCTTAAAAAGTATATAGTTAACTATATAGTATAGCCACAAAACTTGATCTCCATTTCTAGACGTTCTTATAGAAATATCTAGGGAGACTACAAATGCGGCAACCCCAACGTTACCTTCTTCAAAATCACCGAAATGATCACCGATAGCTGCCTTAGTCTCATCTTCCTGCTCAGTAGCTAATTTGATAGATATCTGCGGTACCTGCTGAGGATTATTAGCCCAAGCTTGAACCGTGGGGATCTTAGTATCTGTAAACCACTTCTTTATTTCATCAATGTATGACTGACCATAATCAGTATCCATTCCATCGCAAGTATAGAAGTTAAATATCTCATCCAAGATATCGGGGTTATCTTTTAGTATTTTTATTCCCTCTTGGATAACTCTTTGCAGAGATACCTGGGGCATTACATGCGCCATTATCCGAATTCCTTTTCATAGCTTTCAACTATAAATATAACTGATGAATAAACACTATCCTGTATTCGCTTATTCATATCCATTAGGTATCCAGTCATATCAAGTTCTTTCGCCGGAATAACCCAACTCTGGTTCTCATCCTGCTTGTCAGACACTGTCCTAAACTCTGGAGTACCCCTGACTTCAGTTTTTCTATCTTTCAGGGCAGCCATCCGCTTATCTAATTGCTTAGCAATTATTCCCCTAAAGTGACCGGCCATAGTTTGAGCTTTAGCAGATCTGCTCTCTAACCCCTGTTGGTTTATGGCTTGCCTTGCCTCCTGTAATACAGAGTCTCTTTGCTGCAAAACAGTAAAGATATCGCGAGGCTGTGTTACAGTAGTTTTCCCGCCTACTGGGACTACTTTATACCTATCACCATCTTCGCTTATATCTGCATTCTTAAGAAGATCATTAAGCATTTTACGCTCAGGAGTAGAATAATCTGTTTTACCTGAGTGAGTGGTAATTATGAATCCCCCGCCAGATTCTATAACATCCATGTCCTCAATAAACTCTTCAGCTCCAAGATCCATAGCATAATCAGTGGCTTCCGCTACTGCATTTGATACTATATCTAGAATTATCTCGTTCATATCATTGGTTGCTAAGTCACAGATATCATCAATCTCTGTTGGCATCCAACCCTTATTACCTAACCAGGATCGCAGTCTATTTATTTCTGCATCTGGGTTTATCATTACTTTTTCGCTTGTTGCTTGATTGCTCGGGCTTTCATATCATTGAGAAAATTCCCGCGGTCGAGAGATGTCCAGTCAGAGTCAAACGAAATTTTTATGTGGCCATCTGGTGAGATAGAAACGCTAGGGCGAGTGAGATAGGGATAGAATTCAGAATGGACTCTCTTATCATCGGACGGTGAACTAGAGAAAGCACTAACTGTAACTGGTTGCTTACTCATTTGCTCTATTCTCTCCTGAAGTTGCATTAGCTTATTTTCAAGAACATCTACAGATTCACCTGCATCGTTATTTAGCGTGTTGTGCTTATCTACTACAGTGAGAAGAGTACTCTCAAGCTTGTCAAATAACTTCATCATTCTTTGCTCGACTTGCTGTATATCTACAACCATGCCGTGACGAAGTTCCTCCCTTATATTCTCCATTTCTGTATAGATATTTACAATATTGTGCCTTTTATAGTTATCAATTAGTTCGTTCAAACCACCTTCGATAACACCACCATCCAAATCAGTCTCGTCTACGATTTCAAGTTCTTTTTCATCTTCAGGTAGATACCATTCAAAAACACTCATTAGTTCTGCTGAGACAGCAGGGAGTGATTTATTGGTAAATTGGTGAACTTGCTTAACTCCGTCAGTTATTCTCCCGGAATAGACATCGCTTACATGTCGTCTAATGTGTAATGTGTAGTTGTCCACTTTGAGCTCGCGGAATTCTTCATCTCCCATATCTTTTACTGCATCACGGAGCATTCTGAAAGTTCCGTTGCCAATGAGACGAAGCGCATCGCCATGCGTAACCTCGTAGACCGTGTTGTGCGGAGCACTACCTGATCTAACGATGTTCTTTTCTAGCTCTTCTATCGCAATCATATCTTTAAGCTTGTTTGATTTACTTAGCTTGTCTTTAATAGCGGCGCAGATAGCGTCGCATGTATAGTCTGTTAGTTCGTCCCAAGGAATATTATAAGGATCAAAGAATTGGAGACCTAACATCTCGCCATTCCCTTTAAGTCTTCCTTTGTAACTAGTAACAATAAACTGCTTCGTTTCGTAACCACGATAACGACCCGCATTTAATTCTACGCAATCCTTAGCAACTAAGCCTGTCTCTTCCCTGAGCTCTCGTCTCGCTGCTTCCTCGAAGTTTTCACCTGGATCTACGTGACCACCTGGTGTTGCCCACATACCATTGTCTGATCTTTTACCTAAAAGTATCTGACCATCTACATTAATAACTAAACAACCAGCACCTTGGCGGTTATTCTTAATTAAATACTTTTCTAATGATTTTCTTAAGTGTGCTTTCTTCTTCTTACGTTCTAATCTATCTTTATTTACTGATGATTTTGCTTTTGCATGACCTTTTTCACCCCATTTTCCACCTTCATGCTCTTTTCCCTTACTTTCAGGTGCAGAGTCAGAGGTTCCGGAGCCAGCATACTTACCAGCAACAGATGCAGGAACACGATCACCGCGAGATGATGTCTTTCCTTTATCTTTGCCATGGACAATCGCCATCATATATCTATATTGTTTTTTACTTACCGCTTTTGGGATAGCATACCTCCGTTTTATCCTTATAGGTGCCAGAGTATCTATTGCTTTTTATCATATTTTTCTCTCTCACCTCTATTATAACTTACTCGTCGGCTGATGCTTCAAGTTCTGGTTTATTGAACAAAAAGTCTCTTTTAACAAGCACTTGTTGCGGGAGGCGTATTGGAACCTTAGTACCGTTAACTAATTCCTGTGTAATCCTTAGTTCACGCATATGCTGTAAGACATTGTACACAGGGTGGGCGAAGTAGACTACTACAAAAACATCGCCACGCTCATTTATGTTGTCGTAACTAGGTTCTTTGCCAGCAATCCAATGAATGCGCCCATCTACTATATTATAGTCTACCCCTAGTTGATAGGGTATCAGTTGGTTAGATTCAACTGAAGCTATATAATCTACTGTTTCAATTGGATAGCGCATTTGTTGACCATTTGGCCTAGGTTCATATTCCTTGAGTTCCCACAATCTAACTGTGAAGTCAGGAATAACTAATTGATCGAATGTGTTGAATTCAGCGGGAGAGCTATCTGGGTATTGTGTTGGGAGTGTAACTACAGCAGTTCCAATCTCCCAAATTCCTTGTTGTTCGAAGTTCTTCTCCAAGGAATTACTATAGAAGATACCTGTAACTTCCTTTTCTCTGTAGTACATCATTCCGTTTCCATCGCATATTGGACAGTTCGGATTATGACTATTGTCGTGTAGAGCTCTGAGGTTGGGACATGGAGCAGCCAGCTTATGAATAAACTTAACTCCACGGTTATTAATTAATTGATCAAAAGATTGCCCTTTCAGACTAGGATCAGGAATAAGTGCTTGCATTCCATTAGGGAATGAAAAGTTACCCCCATTAAACCCGTTACCGTTATTTCCGCCATCTATACCCATAAACTATCTCCTTAGAGTCAATTATACCATTTGTATAATCAGGATAAGGTGTAAATGAATGAATGAACAACAAAGTAAAATACTAGAGAAAATCATATCATTAGATGGTGATTGCCTGACTGCAGAGATATGCAAAGAGTGTCCATTCGCGAGCAAATGTTTACCCCAATTCCTCCACGGCAAACAAAAACGACCCTCCAAACAAGAGCGCCTCAACTTAGCATTAGATGTTATAGCACAAGAGGTTTTATTGGATGACAAGTCTCTTTAGATCTATAAGTATAATGGTATACCGAGTCTCCTCGTTGTTTTGGTGTGAGTCAAGCGAGGCGCTTGAAAAGGGCCCCCGGGCTGTAGAGTGAAAGTATGAGTGAAAAAATATGAGCATATCAAGTGCAAAGCTAGCCAAAGAAATAGTCGAAACCCAACGATCTATCATCATTACGAATTTCATTCGTACCCTCCAAAAATTAGACTTAGTTTAATAATTATCGCGGTATAACAATATTGTGAATAAAAAATTAAATTCAAATACATTCAAGAGAGTGGTACTTAGTTTCATAGAGACAATGATGGTTTTAGAGCTAGCGGATCCAGATAGTTTACATTATAGAAATATCTGGCAAGAACTGGATCTATTTTATCTGGATTATGTTGCTTCATACGTAGAGAGAATACCAGATGACCAAATCTAGTACCATAATAGTATTTGCAAACACTGTTAAAAAGTTTATTGCTTCTCTAGGTACACTTGGCCTTGCTGAGCCAGAAGAATGCCACTCCATCTACGCAGAAGATCCTAAAGAATTATTCGCTAGATTCATGCAAGCTCGTATAACTAGAATACGGGCGGTGGAAAATGAAAAAGTTTATGACAAGAAAAAACAGAAGTAAGATAACATGTCTAATGCGCACATTGTTGAGATTGGGACTTATGTCAACGAAAGAGTTCGAAGAGATGGATAAAGCTTTAGAAGCTTCAATAAGAACTCACACTGTATCCTCGCGCCCAATGAGTATGCCTCCATATAGGGTTAAAGATAGATGATATACCCAACACCCGATATGAAGCGGCACAACAAAATATTACTAGACTTTCTACTCCTCTTAGAGAAATGGGAATTAGCCTCTAAAGTAGAAATTGATGAAGTATTATGCGAATTAATGGAGCACGGTAATGGACAGACGAGAGAGAAGAAGACGCCGTAGAAAAGGTGAGTGGTGTTACACGCGCAAGCAGAAGACCCTCATGAAGAACTTCGTTTTTGTAATGAAGAGATTAGGGCTTGCTAATATGGAAGACTACAATGCTCTACGAAATAAGAACTATCCGCGGCCCCAGGTTATCTGGAGTAACTGGGCCATCAGTGGAGCATCTACTACCCCCAATAACGTTGCTCAGAAGCAAGACAAACAAGGCGATATTATAAATAGAAGTGGTGGAATATGGAACGGAGACCTATGAGCAAAGCCGTAAGTCGTAACTTCGGCTTTGACTATCGGGCACGAAATCACGTTGATGGGTTCGTATATGCGTTGGCCCAGTTGGGCCTGGCAGAATACGAGTGGGTCAACGAAGCCTACGTGCTCAGGAGACAAGCACTAACTACATGATAAGGGCGACAGCCCAGAAGTTGTATGGCGATGGTGAATAAATACTTAATGCTTAAGAGGGGAACCGTGAGTAAGGTGTATAACTTTAAGTCGCAAGTTGCGAGTGAAGACCCCGAGATCAACTGGAGAGTGATCCAGGATTTCGTGGTGACTCTGTGGGTGTTAGGGCTAGCAGAAGATGAAGATACCCAGGGAGTTGATGTGAATATAATGGACTGTAGGCCGGAGGCGAAGTACTTATGAAGATGAGTCAGAAAGACCATGATGTGTGGTGGAACTTCATTGAAATAATGATATTCTTTGGTTTTGAAGATAAGGATTGCATATGGGGAAGATGTATCTAGTTGCATATGTACTGGTGAATGCCCACATGGGGTTGAAGTGGTGCGCGTAGGCGTTAGGCCGTTTGAGTGTGATGGGGAGTATAAGATAGTGTGTAGATATGAATAAAATTGAGAGGCACGCGAGCCAAATAAATAAAGAGCTTGAAGATATGGAGTTGGAGCGGAAGAAGCAGGAAATGATAATGGCGTTTATGCAAGCGCTGTATGCGCTAGGGTTAGCGGATGTATGCGCTAGGGTTAGCGGATGTATGTGACGTTGGTGAAGATTATGCAATGGTATGGAGACAGTACCACGAGCTAGTGGGAAGTTTCCACACATCGTATGGTGACGTGTTGGGTGATATGTAATGCAAGTGAAAGACGTTAGGTTGGTTATTAGGTTTGCCGCAGCAATGGTGAACATTGGATTAATAGAGCGGAAGGAATTACATGAAGCACTCCTATGGGGGATAGGTGAATGTGAAGATAGGTATTTTAGCGTAGTTTAGAGAGTGGTGCGTGAGTAAGCAAATATTAAAGCCCGAGCAGTGGATGAAGACGATAGGTGTTGGGATGATGAATCCCTGTGATCAGAAAGAGGGTAGTAGGCGTTTATTAGTTTACAACAAGAAGGAAGCATGTATGCTAATGGAGTTCCTAAATACATGTGCGCGCTGGGGTTGGAGTGGGGGAGAGCACCGGATGACAGGATTGAATTGTGGTAATAGGGATAGGTACGCAGTGTGGAATAGGAGATAAGTAAGGTTCAATATAGAGGGGAAGGTACCGGGGCGGCCAAGTGGGCGGCCCTTTTTTAATTGCCCTATAGAGAGTATAGTTAAGTAGCAAAAGTGCGCTATTTTATACTATATAAGGGGTAGTTGAATATTTGGTGAAATATTCTCTCTCGGAGTAGACGCGCCGCGTGAAGCTACCGATTCGAGGTACTAGTACATTAGTTGAAGGGTAGCGGGCCATGACGGTGCCGGCCACCTACCGAGACGAAGACCATACATAAGGGGGAACAGTTATGACAAAGGTTTTAATTAGGTTGGAATTGGGGGAGTATTCGGTAAACGAACTCATCGCCATGTGGAAGCTCAACATACTGACTCGAGAAGAGGTCAGGAGTGAGATGATGGAGCGTGGAATGAATGAGCTCAAGATCTTATCCATCCTACGAGCTGGTTGATTAATAACCGATACGAGTATGATGTGTCGAATGGTTCGGCGCACACAACAAGTTTTATTAAGAGGTGATTTTATGAGTAACTACAATCAAAAGAATGGTGTATTCGCAGCTGTCTGTTCTGTGTTCAACCAAGAGTCTTTCGACAGTGCGGTCGAGTGCACGAAAGAGCAACGAGCGACGATCATCGAAATCGTAACCAAAGGCTTGAGCGAAGGTGAGATTGAGATGAGTGATGCAGCGCGAGCGAAGTACAATACTGATGCGAAGATGAAGACGTATACGAACGGACTAGTGAGCAACTGGTTACGTAAAGATACGAGACTGAATGGCGGTGAGAAGCACGTTATCAAGAACCCTGGATCTCGCGCAGGCTCTGGCGATAAGGTAGTCAAAGAGCTACGCAAGCTGAAGTCCACCTTCACTGATCCTGAGCAAATCGCTGCTGTTGATGCTGAGATTGAGAAGCGACTCGCTAAGATCAAAGCTGAACGAGCCAAGTCTGTTGAAATCGACATGTCCTTAATCCCCGATGATCTTAAAGATTATCTCGGATAAATCCCCTCTTTCGGGTGAGTGACCTTCGGGTTGCTCACCTTTTATTGTGACACTGCTACGCCTGACCACCGAGCTCCCTACTGCATACCGATCCGAAGTATATATGTAAATAACAATAACAAAGGGGTTTATTATGGGTTGGTTTATCGGTGCATGTATGAGCATAATCATGTATATGACTATTATCATAGCAATGCAGACTATAAATGGAGTATCACCTAAGAAGGTTGAAGCAGCAATGGATCAGAAAGTCAATGTGCCTGTGAGAATCAACGGGTCTAACTAATACTCAAACCGATCCGAATTATATATGTAAATAACAATAACAAGGGAGGCTTACTATGAGCAAGCATGAAACTGTTGAAGAGTTCTTAGCAAGAGGCGGACAGTTAATTAAATGTGAGCAAGGGAGTGCGCAGACATCCACAGCCTCTCAACTAATTAAAAAAGACAGGAAACTCAGAGCATTAAAAGTCCTACTCAAAGAAGTGGAAGACAAAGAAGGAGAGCTTTACGCGAGAGTACAGAACGCTATTGATGAGCAGTACCAGATACTCAAAGCCTGTAACTAATCACTAACTCTGCTCACTGATGAGCTATTTAATAGGGGAAAATATGGAATCAGTTACCACTTATATATCAGTGTGCGGATATTATATGCTTCAACAGCATAATGGGTATTGGGTTGAGTACTATAAAAATATCCAAGATGGATGGACTCTACAAGAAGACTCACTGATGGAGGCTAAAAACATCGGCTTACCATTTAATGACTTCAATAACACAGATGAAGGTGCGATCACTTACATTAAGCCTGCAGTCTAACTAACTCGTCCACCCTCTCACAGGGTGTGACACTGCTACGCTCCCCATCTATACCGATCCGAAGTATATATGTAAATAATGAGGGACAATACTGATTCACTTAATACTTTGACTGAACTTCCTGTTGTTTCACCGACCCGAGTTATATTTGTAAATGACAATAACGTCATAACTTTTTAATTGGAGCTTTTTATGCTAAACCAAAAAACAGCAGTATTCAATGCAGTATGTAGTGTTCTTGAGCAAGAGTCTTTTGACGAAGCGATCGAGTTGTCTAAAGAAGACAGAGCGACTGTGATCGAGATGGTCACCGAAGGATTCGCAGCTCATGAAGTAGAGCTAAGCGATGGAGCTCGTGCGAAGTACGATACTCCAGCCAAACTTAAGACTTACACAAATGGTCTTGTAAGCAATTGGGTTCGCAAGGATAAGCGACTTAATGGCAATGTTCAACACACTATCAAGAACCCAGGTTCAAGAGCTGGAAGTGGTGACAAAGTTGTTCGCGAGTTGAAGAAGCTCAGGAGCACATTCACTGAGCAAAATCAGATCGATGCAGTCGATATTGAGATTGAGAAGCGGATGGCTGTTATTAAGGCTGAGAAAGCTAAAGATGTCGAAATCGACTTCAGCTTGATCCCTGACGATCTTAAAGATCTGCTTGGATAAAGCAAAAGCGGACTACGGTCCGCTTCATTAACACCTCATTATGGGCCTGACTCACACCGAGTCGGGCCCTTCTTTACTGACACTGCTACGCCTGGAGCTCCGATCCAAACAGACCTCACACTTACCGCTTATTACGGTAGTAGTCAGTCAACAATACATAGAACGATTCACTCACATTATCTCCCTCTATACCAGTATCCTCAATACTAATCAGCACCGAAGTAAACTCTTCTATATCAATAATACCGAGACTAACCAACGCAGAGATAAACCCAACAGTCTTATACCTATCCTTATCATTTAATTTAATACTCAATATCTATATCCTCTATGGGGGAAGGGGGAACAATCATACCTCCATCATATCCCATATAAGCCCCAATATTCTACAATATTCCCCTAGAACTTCTCTCTAGGGGGTAGGGAAACACGCGATATCTCTGGGGAAGTATACTCATACGCTATGAGTGCGCCGCAACACCCCTACCCTTCGCCAAAGTGGCGCTAGTAATATCTGTAGGTTAGAGTGTTTGGAAAACAGATTCGATAATATCTCAGGTTATAACATCGTCTCCCCTTAGTACTATAGTGGATGTAGTTATAGTCGCCCCCTATAGTATGTATAGAGTATTGGTCCCGGTAGTAGTTTTAGTGGGGATTAGAGTATAGGGAGAGGTGAGGCTTAAGTGACACTTTTATTGAGGAGTATATTATGAGAGACGCATGTAAGACGATCGTATGGATGATGAGGGATGCTGGTCAAGCAGTCTGTGACCCTGTTGAAGTGGATAGCTGGAGTGATGAAGAAGTAGAGTATTTATACTCTAATTATGCGAGTAAATACCTTAACAATAGCTATGCAGATAGACAGTTGAATAAGGTGATTGCCCTAGTCCAAAAGATGAATGAGCCAGGAGGAGCAAATAATTTGGATGAGTATATCAATGCTCTTGAGCTTATGAGTGGACACATTAAGAACTGCCTAGATATAGCATATGACTTGAAAAATAAAGAAGTTAAATAATGGATATACATAAACTAATAAGTATACTCTCTAGACTAGCGGGTGAGGGTGTATCTGATGTATATGCTATAGATGACGAGATCGGTGTAAGTGAGCTGAGAATAGTCAGTTATGGTGAAACTGTAACTATTGAGCATGTCAATTGCTCTACTACTGGAAAGATTGAGGAGTGAATCATGAGAACAGCTGTAAATGATTTTATAAGACGTAAATATGGTATGTCTCTTACTGAGTATGATGGCATCGAAGAAATGACTAGAACAAAAATCGAGTGTGATAAAACTCCAACTGCTTCCATTATCAATGGTGTATTCCATGTTAATAGAAATTGGTGGACTAGTCTTGATACTGATCAAAGAATAGCGGTATTAAGACATGAATATAAGCATCTCACTTATCAAAATATTCCACTAGGAGACCATATTATTATGACCCATGATCGACTGCTTAGTTGGTTTGAACCAATTAAACCTAAGTGTGAATGCGGTGCGAAACATACTTCATTTCCTGATATTCATAGTGACTGGTGCCCTAACTGGGAGAAGCAATAGATGATTGTGAGTTGTTAGAAAGTATTGGCAATAAGGGCAGTTTATAAGCTAATCAAAGTAATAGAGATCCTAGAGGGATAAATTATGGATAAAATAGATATAAACGGCAATGGTAACGGTTACATTAACGGTTATGGTAACGGTGATGGTAATGGTAACGGTCGTGGTGATGGTTATGGTTATTGTAATGGTAACGGTTATGGTTACGGTCATGGTGATGGTCGTGGTAATGGTAATGGCCATGGTTACGGTAACGGTAACGGTTATAGTTATGGTTTTAGTAATGGTAATGGTCGTGGTGATGGTTATGGTAATCCATCTGAGGGATAAATTATGGATAAAATAGATATAAACGGTAATGGTAATGGTTACGGTAATGGTAGTGGTTACGGTAATGGTAGTGGTGATGGTTACGGTAATGGTTACGGTGATGGTTATGGTAATGGTCGTGGTAACGGTAATGGCCATGGTTACGGTAACGGTTATAGTTATGGTTATGGTGATGGTGATGGTAACGGTAACGGTAATGGTTATGGTTATCCATCTGAGGGATAAATTATGAATAAAATAGACATAAACGGCAATGGTAACGGTTACGTTAACGGTTATGGTAATGGTAATGGTAACGGTTATGGTTACGGTGATGGTAATGGTTATGGTTACGGTCATGGTTACGGTAATGGTAACGGTAGTGGTGGTGGTGATGGTTATAGTTATGGTTATGGTTATGGTGATGGTGATGGTAACGGTAACGGTAATGGTTATCCATCTGAGGGATAAATTATGAATAAAATAGACATAAACGGCAATGGTAACGGTTACGTTAACGGTTATGGTAATGGTAATGGTAACGGTTATGGTTACGGT
>Ga0114934_10001794_pt1 | contig 13901 bp, 3 predicted proteins | sample 4SBtaG_2_FD_99695 | JGI IMG/M metagenome (GOLD analysis project Ga0114934, IMG submission 99695) | Deep subsurface microbial communities from Kolumbo volcano to uncover new lineages of life (NeLLi) - 4SBTROV10_white metaG | ecosystem: Environmental > Aquatic > Marine > Volcanic ... | reverse complement strand
TGAGAGATTTTGCTGTATTCTCAGCTGTTTTCCAACTTTTAATTGCTTTATATGTATTAGATGTAAGTTTATCTGCTGTCCATAATCCAGCTCTTAACCAGAAACTTTTTGCTTCATCAGCATTCTTCATTGTTTTTAGTAAAGCAGATGATGCGTTTTCTGCATCTTTAATCCTTTCACCAACTCTACCTAATCTCATAAGATTATATGCTGTTCTACTAGCTACAACTGGGGTAGCTCCTCCAAGTGTTGCTACTTCAAGTCCAGCTAATGCAAGTTCTTCTACAGCAATATTAGATAATATACCAACAGTATATCCTGCATTAAGTACAAGATTAGTTGCAAATCCTCCAACACCTCCTTTAGAAGTATTACCAATACGCATTGCTTCAGCAAAATTATCAGCTCCTTCTACATCTGCACTAAGATAGTTTCCTTGCATTGCATCACCAAGAGCATGATATGTACTTAAAAAACCAGTACTAAATACTTTAGACCATTGTCCCCACATTCTTTGATGATCATCCCACCATGTAGAATTTTCATTATAATACTCTTCATTATTTCTATAAGGATGAAAACCTAACTTATCAAAGTTTGGATGATTATAATATCTATCAAAGTTACTAGACTTATATCCAAATGTTACAACATTATCAGGAGTAAGTTTATCACTAGTAGTAGAAGGTTGTGAATATACCTGATTCATTAACTTATATATATCATCCTGATCATTAGTAGTTTCTATATCTTGAAACTTTTGTTCTGGAGTTAAATAAGTTGGAGTATATCCTGTATTAATATAACTACTTGCAGCATCCATATTAGCAGACCATCCTGGATCTACTTGTGCAGCAAGAAAACTCATATCTTGATCACCAAATAATGCTTTATCAACATCATAGTCTTGTGATAATTCTAAATCTAATTGTGATGAATCTGTTATTCCTGCAAATAAATTAGCATCAGTTGCTAATGGATCAACAGTCTCCTGTGGAATAGAAGGTGTTGTATTCTCAGTTGTTACATTGTTTGGAACAATATTTTCTTCTGGTGTAATTTCCTCTGCCATACTATGGTTTTATTTCAAATTTTTACCCTGCGTGATTCTATTTTTGTTGGCTAAGTTTTCCAAGTGTTCTCTCTGAGTCCTCATCATCTCATCAATCTTTGACTCACCAGGAGGAAGTGCTACAACTTGACCTGCTATTTCTTTATATTCCCATTCTTTATCATCATTTTGTATCCACGTTCCTTGTGTCATTTGTGTATATATTGTATGTCCATCACTACCCGTCCAAGCTCTAACATTACCACCTTGAGGTACAATATGGCTATATGCTCCATTATCTCTTATTATTCTTCTTGTGCTAGACATGTTCATATTTACTATATCAAGAGGATTATTTAGTAAACCTTTTTCTACATATATTGTAATTGTATTCTTATCATCTGAAAATAATTTATCAAGTAAATTATTATCTATAGAAGATGATGATCTTAGTTTTTTCATATACTCTTGATCAAACTGAAGTGTCCAACCAGATCTACCACCTAAATTCTCATTATATGTAAGCTGTATATTTGGCATATTAGTAGCAGATGCCGGTTGTCTAAGATCTGTTCTTATTTGTTTTAATATTTGATCCATACCTTCACTCCATTCCAGATCTGTCAATCCTCCTTTATCAATATGCATTGATGGATCACCTAATCTTACAGTAACTTGTGACTTATCTAACTTATTGACTGCGTTAAGAGCCATTATTAACTGATTTGATACTTCTGGATCTTGTTGACTATGTATATATGTACCATGCCAGTTATCAGTCATTGCAATACTTCCATCATTTATCTGATCTTTTAACATAAATTCATTTCTTGCACTAAATGTTGGGAACCCAGAACCTGCAACTGAATTAGTCATTCCTTGATTCATTGCATCATATATATTATTATATGCAGTCATAGTATTATCATTTAGACTATCGTATGTTCCACCAAATGGTCTCCAATCTTCATTAGAATGTCTTACAACATTATCTTGTAATTTCATAGGGAATGTTCTTCCATATTTATCTGTAAGTCTACCTGATGTTAGATAATTCTTTGTCATATTATCCATAGCATTATCAATACTTCTTTGCCAACTTTCCTCAGAAGAACCTCTAGGATTATTATTTCTTAATTGAGCCATATCTACTAGATAATGTTCTGCAATTGCATCACTAACATTATCAACACCTAATTTCTCAAGAACATCTGGAGTAAAAACACCCTGTATATATTGACCAAACTTTTGATAATCTCCACCAAAGTCTTCAACACCTTTTAATGTAGGTGGTAATCCTGCTTCATCAATATTTGTTCTCCATGTTTTAGCAGCCATTTCTTGATATTCTGATAAGTTTAACATTTTAAAACCACCTTTACCATCTTCCACTAGTGGAGCTCCATGTTTTTTAAAGAACGCTTTTAAAGAAGGATCTGCTTGTGTCATTATCATATCATAAGCAGCTTTATATTTTTCATTTTGTTTATCAGTTACATTTAATATATCAGCTTTACCATTTGTAATCTGACTTTCAATTTGAGATATTTGTGTATTTAAGTCATTAAATTGATCTGTACCTAACATAGGTGCAAATGCACCTTCATCACCTAATGAAACTTGATGATGATATTTTTGTAATATTTCTTTATAAATATCTTCAAGATCTGATTGATTTCTTCCTGCACCATTAATTAAATATTCTCTTGCTTCATTCCAATGTAAAAATTTCTTCTGCCATTTACCTTTTTTATTAGTAGGGTTAGTATCTTTCATATATCCACCATCATCATATACAAATACTTCTACTTCTATACCGGTTGGATCTACTTCATAACCTGCACCACTCCAAATAGTAGCTAATTGAGTATACATATTTTCAACAGCAGTAAACATTGGTAAGTTGACCTGAGTTTTCATTTTCTCATTTATATAATACTTATTATCTGCCATAAGATCATTAGTATTTTCATATGAACTAAGATTAAGTTCTGCATCAGGTGCACCACTCTCCATACCAGGACCATCAAGCATAAGACCTCCACCTCCTTCAAGTGATTTTTTATAATCAGCTAAAGCTTTAGCATCATTAAACTTTTGTTGTTGTTCAATCATTCTATATTCATGATCCAGCTTTTTTGATACTAATGGGTTAATTTCTTTCTTTGTAACCTTCATTGTTGTAGTGGCATACTCATTAGCAGCTGATAATATATCCTTGTTAATAGAAAAGTTCATATATGCTTGATATGCAATATTTCTCATTTCATCAAGATCTTTATATTCTCTACTTATATCTTTAATAGTTTGATTATCTTTATCTATACCTTTATCTATTGCCACAATTGAACCAAGAGTTTCTAAGTAAGTTTGTGTTGCTTTATTATTTGCTTTAGGATATTTTTCTAAATATTTTTCCCACTCATTTTTTGTTTGTGTTAATTTATCTTTCTGTTCAGTCTCACTTTCTATTTCATTTTGTATACCAGTCTTACTTTGATTGATTATTTCATTTAGAATATACCTTTCAGCATTTTCTTTACTTCCATACTTTGCAATATTATCTTCATTTTCATAGAACTTTCTTGCTTTTACATATGCTGCTGTAGCATAACCTCTTGCAATAAGAGGATCATCTAGTATAGTTTTAGCAATAATATTAGCTGCAGGATTATAAGTTCCCATTTCACCAGTTTTTTCATTTACTACACCAGTTGGTCTACTTGTAATAACAGAACCATTTGTCATTGTTGTCATCCAAATACCTTTCTCATCAAATACAATATCAGTCATCTCTAACTTCTTATCTTTACCTTCATAGTTCATTAAGTATTCAATACCTCTTTCTATTAGATCAGGATCTTCAACATACTCAGGTAATCTCATAGACATAGTTTCTTGAAGAGAGCTGTTTTTAAAGTCCTCCATATACCAGTTTAATCTATCTACACCATCTTGCCAATATTTATCTCTTTCTTTTGCATCAGAGCTCTTTCTATAACCCTCAGCTCTCTGTGATTCACGGTTAAAACGTTTAGTATAAACTATATCTCTAACTACTGTTTCATCTTCAAAGAACGGTTTGAATAATGCTCTAGCTGCATCAGCATTCTGCTGTAAAGAAAAATCTGTACCTGTAAGTTGTTGAATCTTAGGTACAAGGAGATTTGCATATTCATCTCTTTTATGAATATTATCTTTATGAGATAAATCGGCATGGACAACTTTACCATATAAATCATTTAAATGTTTATAATTGGTATTATATCTGTCTTGTCTTCTACCTAATGTATCTGCTAAAAACTTAAAGTCTGGTGTATATGCTTTAGTTTTAGCTATGTAGTCATTACTATTTGGAAGGTATGTTGCCATATTACAAAATTACTATATTTTTTTAACTTTTATTCATTTAAGTATTAAATTTTTAAAGTTTATTAAACTCCAAATATCCAATCTCTTAGAGCTTTCTTACTTCTTGCTAGCTCTTTTTTTCTATCACAAGAAGAACAACCTACTTCATTACCATGTTTTGATTCTGTAGTAGTTTCTACTTCTGTTTCATTATCCTTGTTATCAGTAAGAATATCACTACGTGTCTTTTTAGAAGTTGGTGAACCTTGTCCCATATACTGTTCAATACATTTAAGCATTTCATTTGAACCATCAACAAAGCCCATATCATTACATGCTGTTCTTGCATTTGCCATTGTCATTTGTTCTGTAGGCTTATTAGCTTTAAGATCATCAGGATTATAGAACATATTCATATGATTCTGTGCATCATAATAATAATTAGGATTTTCCATATTTAATGCATATAATTTATCTGCATGATCCATTCTATCTACCTGAACATCTGTAATATTTGCATTATCAGCAATCATTGTATTATCAAAATTATTTAATGCTGTTGCTACTCTTGTATTATACTCATCTCTATTAGCCATATTTTGACCCATTGCCTCATTTAATATTGCAGATTTTCTTGCTTCACTATTATCAAAGATTTTAATATTAGTGTTTGCTACATCTGAAATACCTTTATTAATCTTATCACTAATTTGTCCCATATAATAAGAAGCATTTTCAGGATCAGCTTTTGCTAATTGTTGTGCCATAGCTAAGTTAGCTTGTATCATAGCTTGAGGATCTTGATATGCTACATCAGGAATAACAGGATCTACATTTTGTCTAGTAGGCATATATAAGTTTCTGTTCCACTTTTGACCAATAGCATTTTGAAGTCTAAGATCATCTTGTGGGAAAGTCATATAAGGAGGAATATCTTTATCTTCTGGATCTTCAGGTTTTGCCTTACAAGCACATTTTGATAAATCAAATTCTTGTCCTTTCTTTAAACAATCAGCTGCTATTCTTTTTTGTTCTGCTTCATCACATTCTATATCTATTACAATTTCCTCTTCATGTATAGGATTCTTAGCAGAACTCCATTGACCAGCCGTTGTTCTACCAATTATACCATCAATATCTGACATTGGTAATTTAGTACGTTCATCTATATGTTTTCCACCTCCATGATGTGCTCCTTTTAAATCTAAATGAATATTACCAAAAAATGCATCTGCTTCAGGTATATTACTTTCCTCATTCTTCAGATCTTGCATTGCTGTAAACATTCCTTGGAACATTTTAGCTTCTTCTGCACTATAATTTTCACAATCTTCTTCCCATCCAAACTTTTTACAAATGTCTTTATATCCTGGTTGTATTTCTCCTTTTGAATTTTTTGTAGCAAAATCCATTGGTTCAATACCTGCATGTTTAGCCTCAAGAAGTCTTTCATTCATCTTCATATATACATTAAATAACTCCTCTTGAGATTTATTTCTTACAGGTTCATTCTTTATAATCTTTCTTAATTCCTTCCAACTAAGTGTTGTTCCTTCATTATTTTTAAGACTTTTCTTATTTTTAATAGCATCTAAAATCTCATCCTTACCTCCATAACCTGAAGCAATATCATCCCATCGTTTAACTAAAGCATTATAAGCATTATACCACTCAGTTCTAACGTCATTAAAGTCCTCACTCATAACATGATCATAGAACTGCTTATGTGCATTTCTACCTTCATTTCTTAAATCATGCTTTTTATCATTATGTTCATCAGTATCACTACAATCATCACCTGTACATATAGGTTGTCCTTTTTGCATTATTGGTAACTCCATACCATTTCTTGCCATCATCATACTTGTACCTTGCATAGTAGGATTAGAACCAGTATACATTGAAGGATCTGCAACCTGCACATTTGGCATAGATTGATCTATATCCATTATTGAGCCTGCTAATACATCTCTTCTTTGAACTTCTCTCATTTGAAGTTCAACGTCACGCATTTGTGCTTGAAGTTCATTTAATTGTCTTTCAAATTCCTCTTGTGCTTTTTTCTCCTTAAACATGTGAGGATTTTCTTGATGATATTTTATAGCATTAGAATGATCTTGTTGCATCATTTGTAATTGAGAACCAAGAGATCTATACATAGGATTACTTGTATATGAAGGAGTAACTGGATCTAATGTAATATCAGTTGGTTTCTCCATACGTATACCCGTATTATCTTGTCCTCCATAAACAAATTTACTTAATGCACCACCATTTCTCATTCCCGGTAGACCAAGAGGGTTTTGATCTCTTACATATCCTTGAGGAACACCCATTTGTGGAACCATAGATTGACCTGTCTCAGTACCATATCGTTCCATAGGCATAATACTTTTATTCTTAGGATCATCCATCATAGGCATATTAGGCATATTCCCATAAGGCATGTTTTTTAAATTCTCATGACCTGGCATTATTCTTGTGTCTGTCTCAGGAGCTTTCATTTTATCAAGAGCTTTAGTTTTATAGCTCTCATACATAAATCTTACTTCTGGAATATCTTTTAATCTGTATGCAAACCTCCACTCATCATATGTACATAATTCATTCTTACATTTTGTAGCTAAATCAAATTCAACTTTAACTTCTTCTTTCTCTTTACCTTCTTGAAACTTTGGAAATGGATCCATAGGAGCTTCAGGTTCTACATCTCCTCCATACATCATAGGACCTTTATAATTCTTATTTACATCAGCAGCTGCTTTCATATCTGCACTTGGGGGTGGATTTCCAAATGCTGGACATGCAGTAGTATCATATTCAGAAACTTCTTCATTATTTTGTAGATTATTTTCAACTGGAGCTACACTATAACTTGATCTTTTAAATCCGCCAAATAATAACTTTCCTAACGGAGTATTTTCTAATCCTTCTGAAGCAACCATCATTTGTTCAGCTTGTCCTGTTGTAGGTGGTTGAGGTGGCACCATGCCTTGAGGCGGCATCATGCCTTGTGGTGGCATACCTCCCGGTGGAGGACCCATTGGTGGAGCTCCTTGCGTCATAGCTAATCCTTCTTCATGTGTTGCACCTGGCATTACAGTACCATCGGGCATTGTATGTGTTGGCATTCCTTGTTCTGTACCTTGAGCAGGTGCATTCTTTTTTGCATTAACTTCATCAATTTTTGCTTGGAATTGTTGTGGATCAACACCTTTACTCATTAGATATGGAAATGCAGCTAATGGTAAACCATTTTTAAAATCTTTTTTAGATTCTTGAATAAATGCTATTTGAGATAACATTATCTTATTTTTATTAATCATCTGTTCTGCAGTTTCAACTGCAATTTTATCAGATGTTTCATCTTCTAATATTTCTATATACTTATTTAAAGGAAACTTTTTTGCAGCTTTAGCAGGAGTAAGTCTTTTCTTTTGATCTATACCTAAAGATTTCATTTCATCTTTAGTTAATAGCATCCCTCTTGTGTCAGAATAAATAAAACTTTGATCAGGTAAATTTAATGGAGTACCTCCTTGATTATGTCTTTTACCACCTATATCATATAATTCAAATACACCATCACCTGATGTATCGGTAAGTGCCATTTCACCTTTCTCTGCTTCTAAGTTAGCAGCTTCTCTATCAATAGGATTTAATGTATTACTAACTGTAGCACCACCTGCTTCATAAGTTTTTATTACTTTACCATTTCTTACAGTAAAGCCTTTAGGTAGTGAATTTTTATTTTTAAGTTTTATTCTTGCCATAATTATATAATTTCTATATCAGCACCCGCTTTAATTAATTCTTGTAATATTTCATAATCTACTTCAACTTCTTTTCCATATTTTGCCTTATCTTCTTTATCATCTGTTTTCATAAAAGAGAATTTAGGTTTATCTTGAGTTGATACTTTTTTATCTTTACCAAAATTAAATTTACTTCCAGTAAAATCAAATGATTTTTCTTCTTTATCACTACCAGTGTCTTTTGCAAAAAGTGGAGTTTTAGATTCACTTGTAGTAACTTTAGGAGTAACTGGAGTAACTGGTGTAGTTTCAGTTTTACTTGAATCTGCAACTGCATCAATACCTGTATGAGTTCCTTTTTTAATACCTGATTTAACTATATTTTTAGTAATAGTACTTTCTCCTATATTTTTTGCTATCTGATTACCTGTAGCTTTTGTTACAGCTTTTACACCTCCTTTAACCAGGTTTCCTCCTGGTACTGTACTTAATGCAGCTGTAGTACCTGCTTTAGCAAGTTCTGATTTCATTAAATCAGTATCACCAGACTTATATGCTGAATATGCATCACCAAGATCTATAGCAGCACTACCATATCCTGCTACTTGACTTACACCAGGTATACCTGTCATAGATACAGCATCTAATCCTGTTTGTACCGCATCTTTATTTTCAGTATAAGTTTCTGTAGTTGATTTTCCTTTATAATCAGGAATAATTCCCTGCTCTCCTTTTAACCATCCTGATAAATTCCAACTAGATGTTTCACTTTTATCATCACCTTGATAAGTAGGAAGTTGTCCACCATAACCCATCTTAGCCATTATCTGTTTTTGATATGCAATAACTTCCGGACTATATGAAACTTCTACATCCCAAGGATTAGTTCCTGTGAACTCAGCTAATGCTGCATAATTAATATTATCTGCAACAGGTTGTGCCATTTGTTCTGGATTACCACCTGCTTGTACTACTAATGGAGCTTTCATTGTATTACCAGAATATATTTCATCAACTTTCTCATTAGTAAATGAATCACCACTATTAACATCATGTATACCTTGTGAAGATTCTTGAACCATAAACTGATCTTCTCCTGTAGTACCTTCACTTATAGCTTTAGCTTCTGCAACATCATTTTGCCATCCTTCTAATAATGCATTACCAAAGTCAGCCCACTTTGTAGCAGCTCCACCCCAATCACCATATGTATTTATAGTTCTATCTAATAAACCTGTTTTAGTAGCAGCATGAAGCTTATTATACGCACCATCTACTCCTTTACCATAACTTGAATCAACTACTCCTGAATCAGCAACAGTAGTTTCATCCAGTTCATTCATTTCTTCTTCAGACAAAACAGTTTCTTCTTCTCCTTCTGGACTACCATCACCTTCTGGACTTCCCGCTGGACTTCCCGTTGCATTTGCATTAGGATCAGTAGCATCATCATTAGCATCTTCATTTGTATTATCTACAGGAACTTCTTTCTTTTTTGAATTCTCATCTGTTGGAGGATCATCTGGACCATCAGATTTATTTTCATCTCCATCTTCATAGAAAGGTAACGCACCTCCATCTCTATAGAAGTTTAATTTGTTTGCACGTTCTTGATCATCTTGCATTAACAACTTATGTAACCATTCTCTATTAAGTTGTAGTTTACCTGCTGGACCCATATTAGATTGATGTGTTTGATCTTGCCCTATAAAGTTTCTAAGCCAAAAGCTATTATCTAATGAATTTTCAATAGCAGTACTATCTCTTGTTATTGCATCTTGTAATTCTCTTGCATTAAAATCACCAGTATAACGTACATCACTTGTTCTTGGGAAGTTAGGGTGATATTCTAAAAAGTCATGTACTTTTTCATCTCTCCAATCATTTTTTCCATCTTGGTATTTATTTAATCTCTTTGGTCCTCCATATACAAACATTTCTAATCCCATACTAGCTTCTTCATTTTCTTTTTTTCTTTTTCTTTCTTCGTTTTTATTTTTTTGAGATGATACTGGTGTTTTAATAATCTTTGTAGAACCATTAGTATATTTAATTGTTACTGTACCATCACCATTATCAGTTCTGCTTTCTTCAACTAAGCCATCATCTTTATCCTTATTATCTTCATTATCTTCATTATCATTTCCTTCTCTTTCTTCTTTCTTTCTTTGTTCATCTGTTTTTACTATTTTTTTAGTAATATCAGAATAATCACTCTCTGGATCATACGCTTCAATTTCTAAATCCGTTATATTACCATCTGTTCCTATAACATTAGGATTTGATTGAGGTCCTGTTCTTACTAAACTTGTTACATCAGCATTAGGATTAACTAATATATCAGTTACACTATAATCTTTAGTTTTATCTCTTGCTATATCAAAATCTGTTTTATCACTATCTGGATCAAAAGCTCTAGTCTTTGTCTCAGTAGTAGTGATAAATTCTGGTATACCTTCTAAACTTGGGTGTCCTTCAAGTTCTTCATCAAAAGGAATGTTTTGTATTGCTGCAATATATTCTGGATTTCTTGTTTCTACTTCTTCATCATATGTTATATCATCATATGTTATATCTCCTGTTACACGGTCCATTGTTTGTCTAGAAGCAATGTCAGTAGTTTCTAAATGTCCTTTGTCATGATAATCTTCAATTAGAGCATCTCTATGATCTTGAAACTCATTAAATCTTCTAGAAGAATGCATTCCTTGTGTACCTATAATATCAGATAATACCATATCTTTATCACCACTCTCAATAAAATTTTGTAAATTAGCATCATCCCAATATAATTGTGCACCGCTTTCATTAGTAATCCCACTTGTATCAAGAGTAGTTTGTTTAAAATCTGCCTTTGTATATGGTTTACCTGTCTTAGGATTTATTGATTGTCTTCCAAATCCTTTTATTGCTCTCTTTGTAGAATCAAATGCATCAGCTAAAAGACCCCATTTAGATGTTGGAGTTATTTCATAATCAGGTAATCCTTTTGTTTTACCTTTTCCAAGATTATGAGAATAAATAATATCCTCCATTTCTTTCTTACTGATTATACCATTCTGATAATCAGAAATTGCTTTTTGTTTTTCAGTCTCTGAAGACTCTTCAACCTCTTCTATACATTTACATGTATTTGGATCTGTTTTAAGACCTTTCTTAGCACACTCTATATATACTGAATCCTCACAATCTGTATTGTATTCCTCACCCTCTGGAGATCCATCACCTTCAGGACTACCTTCTCCTTCAGTACAAGTACATGCTTCTGCATCCCAAGTCTTTCCTATATCTAAACAATTTTGTTTTGTTTCTTCACTACAATCAGCATCTGAACTACCATCTCCTTCTGGAGATCCATCTGAAGTATCAGGAGCATTTGGATCTAATTTTTCACCACAATTTACATCAAATCTACAATCTTTTCCTGAAGCATAATATTCAGTACCTGCTTTCTCATATCCTTCTGGACATGTACATTTAGTTTCTGCACCTCTAACTTCATCAGGATTAACAGGTTCTCCTTTATCAACATCTTTAGCATCTGGTTCAAAATGGCTTTTTGGTGGAACATTCATAGGTAAATTTAGTTCTTCCCATTTTGCTTTAAGTTCTTCATATGTATCAAACTCATAAGTTTTATTCTTTGCTGTAAACGTATAGTGCTTCTTCTTTTCAACAGGACCTTTATCTTGATACCATGGCAACTGTCCACCAGTACGCATAAGATACTGATATTGACCTAGATATGGATAAACGTTAAAAGTTTCTTTTTTATTGTTTTTCTTATTTCTTGCCATGTTATTATTTGCTATGCAATATTATATATATAATATACTAAAAATCAATCACATTAACTAACTTTTAGTCAGTGACTTCATATATTCAATAGTATCTAAACCTGCTTTTTTAGAATCTTGATAATAAACTCTATTAAGTTTATCATATATTCTTTTTAACTTTTTTTCATATGGAGTTCCTTCTGCAGCACCACTTACATGTGCCATATATAATGCTACCTGATCATCTATAGGTATGACTTTATCATCTCCAAGCGTTACATTTTTTATATTTTTATTTACGTTAAGATCTTCAAATGTTATCTCCTGATTAGAAGGAGGAGGTATACTTAATGCTTCTACTTTAGGATCTTTTACTTCTTCTTTAGGTATCATTCCTAATGAACTTAAATGTTTTAATCCTGAATATGATAATTTTTCTCCTGCTCTATATTTTTTTATAAGTGTTCTTGTTAGTTCTTGAGCTCTATTCTGATCATAGATCTGCTGTGCAACATCAATTATTTGGAAACTACCTGAACCATCTGCATCATCTTTATCATAATAAACTCTATCATCTATATCCTTATGTCTAAAATTTATATATGGTAACTCTCTTCCTTTATCAAAATCTTTCTTGATAACATAGTTACCTGTAGGTGTTTCAATTTTCTTTTCAGAACCCATTTTAAATTGAGGTAAGAAGGCCCCATTACGCATCATATCAGAAATTACTCCATCTTGATTCTTAAGAGCAAGTTTTTCCTTATCATAAGGAGATTGTTTAACAGATCCACCATATTTTGCAAGTTGTTGATCAATACCTAAATCATCACCACCAATCTCATCAGTTGCATCTCCCCAGAATTCATTCATATATTGAAATATATTACTTTTTCTTTCAGTATCTTTCTTTTTTTCTTCCACAGATCTATCATCTACCCACTTAACTGTTCTATCTGTATCCGGAAAAATGATTTCTTTGACACCTATGCCAGCAAGATAATTTTGTGAATGCTCACTTAAATTATTATAATCTTCTTGAGACATATTATATAATTTTTCTAGTGCGGCATCATCAAAAGACCCTTCATTAAAATCATGTATACCTAATGTTTTAAGTTCTTCTTGTAGTACTGTTTTATGACCATGTCCTTCACTAGGTTCTAAATAATAGTCACTAATACCTCTATGTTCATAATCACCTAAAAAATTATAATTTTTACTACGCCCATGATAAGTATCATTCTCTTTATCATCTACTTTAGGAAAATAACTACTTCCATATTTTAACATGCTCTCTAAATAATTTTTTTCTGTATTGTAATCAGAACCTTCACCTTCAACCTTTCCATATTCATCTTGTACATATAGATTTAAATATGGAGTTAATTCAGTTGGTTCAAGAGCATTTATTCTATGTGTTAATTCATGTAATGCGGTTTTTTCAATTAATTCAGGATTCTCTTCAATTGCTTCTGGATTATACATAATCTTTCCCATATCCTCCATTTTTCCTTGACTTTGCATACCAGCAACCATAGAACTAGATCCTCTTTGAGTATTAACATCTTCTGAAAAAGGAGTCATTACTGATGCATCATATGTTGCATCTTTTCCACCTTCTTTAATTAGTTTTATTTGTTTATTAATAACCGCATCCCAATCCCAATCTGGTTTAGATCCATGTATATTTTCATATTGAGCATATACTTGTTCTTTAAATCCAGGTGACTTTATTCTTTCAATTAGTACATCCATTTGAGGACTTAAATCTATACTAGTTTCTTTTCCATCTTGAGCTAATGGTATTTCTCTCACCATTGTTGTATCAAACTGATGTAAACCAGAATTAGGTTGTAATATAACATTATTAGCAAGTAAAGGCATACTTACACCAGTCATATCTATAATACCATCTGGTGTATGAATATCTAAATATGGTTCTTCCTTATAAGGAGAATCATC
>Ga0114934_10001792_pt1 | contig 13906 bp, 12 predicted proteins | sample 4SBtaG_2_FD_99695 | JGI IMG/M metagenome (GOLD analysis project Ga0114934, IMG submission 99695) | Deep subsurface microbial communities from Kolumbo volcano to uncover new lineages of life (NeLLi) - 4SBTROV10_white metaG | ecosystem: Environmental > Aquatic > Marine > Volcanic ... | reverse complement strand
TGTATCTTTCCGAAATGTCAGCGTCCTCGTCAGGCGAATGGGGAACGCTTTACGCACTGGATCTATCGGGTTCCATTCTGGGAGCCATTTTGATTGCAGCCATTCTCACGCCGCTTCTGGGCCTGCCCACGACGCTACTTTTTCTTTCCGTTCTGAATGGTCTTGCGTGGGTTACGCTGAAGGTCTGAGGTAGATTCTCATTTCTCTGAACCGAACTCAGTGTTCATTGAATTCTGTGGCCGACTCTCTTAACCTTAGAAGGCAAGGTGAACGCGGAGAAAACAGGGAATTCCGAAAAATCGCTCATTCACTCTTCGCCAAAGACTTCAGCTGAGTAATAGAGAATTTCCGTGTCCGGGTCTTTCCAGGCATTTTTGGGAAGGCCTGCCTTACGGCAGGTTTCTTCCACAAACTCAATCCGATTCCAATGGTAATCTGTTGCAACCTGTGGAAGAAGAATGCCCTGATAACCGTCTTTCCGAACAATTAATCCGTCTCTTCCAATCTTGATTCTGGAGAGGTCTTTATTTTTCAACGGCTTTGGAACGGTCAAGACGGAAATTTCAATTTGCAGATGCGGCAATTCATTTGGGCGAATCGCCATAAAACGAGGATCGTGGAGAGCCGCTTCTTCGGCAACCTCCCGCACGGTCTGGTACAGCGGTTTAACCGGGAGAATGTAACCGATACACCCGCGCAATTGATGGTTCTTGTTGATTGTAACAAACGCCCCCCGTTTCTCCTTAAGTCGATCCGACTTGACATCGAACTTCGGAACAGGTTTTCTCTGTACCACATTCTCAATTGTCACTTTGGCAATATGCAGGAGCTCGCGTTTTTCGGCCTGCGTCAGTCCCAAATCCACACCCACCGACGCTTTCTTTTTCTTCAAATCCGGTTTGTAAAATACAGCAGACATGTAGCCGACCACCCGGGATTTATTTCCCGCTGTGTCGCCGGAATTTCTGTAATCCAAAATTTTCACTTTTCCTGCCCCCAGTTTTCTGGCGGCAATCATAGTTGCTACAATCGGGCCTCCGCCACAGGCTTCCACTTCGTGTCTGTCCAGGGCCCGCGCCAATCCTTTGTAATCGTATCGCTTCACGTAATCAATGAGCTTATGGTCCAATTCCTCCGCCTGTTCGTAGGGATAATAATGGGATAAATCGGAACTCGCCACAATGAGTACATTCTTTCCTCTCGCTGCTTTGGCTATGGCCTCCCCCAAAACCTTGCAATTGTGATAATTTTGATCACCCACAATAATCGGGACAATTTTAAAGGGTCCGGTCAGGGCTTTGATCAAAAAAGGAAGTTCCACTTCTAAGCAATGTTCTTTATGCGGCAAATTCGGCTGCAAATGTCCCCTTGTGGAAAGGCGAATACTGCCATCGTAGTCTGCAATTTTTCGAGCCATTTTTTCATTCACCCTTAAGACACCCAAGGGAACGCGGTAGCCGCCCCTGGGATAAACAGACGTAAAAGGAAAATATTCCATATGCGTGGGACCAACCAGAATGACGGTGTCATAGTGCCTGCCAACAAGCTGTTTGTAAGAATAAGCCGCAACCCATCCGGAATAAACGTAACCGGCATGGGGCGAAATAAGCGCCACAATTTTGCCCCGAATATGCGCATCCCTGGCCTTTTGCAAATACATGTCGATTTGGTCACTTAATGCTTGCGAATCGGCAGGGTAAAACTGTCCGGCTACTCCGGGCGGTCGAATTCCCTGAGCAAAAGTTGAAACAAATGAGGCAAAAACAAGAGCAATAAAGAATCCCCCCACTCGAATAAAATACTTCTCCGCTTTCCGATTCATTTTATCTCACCTTACTCCGAATGATTTGAATCTGTTTGGGGTCAGCTGTTCCGAGGTTGTGCTCGGAATCGGCCGCCGTCAGGATATATTTAGGCTCCCGATGCACCGTTTTTAGCGAAGGCAATCCCATCTCGTGCCGCTTTTCTTCGATTATCTGCCACCCCACGTAATCGACCGCCACCGGATCGGTGGAAACCATGAGTCCGTTAAACGGCCACGTAAATTGCGGAATAAACGGCGGCCCTCCTTCGTACTGTGCATTAATGGCGTCGAATATCGTCAGCCGCAATTTGTCCTTAATTAAGGGATAGGAACACAAATCCGGCACGTACGGATCCCCCACATTGAGATGATATTTATTTGGATTGTGAATCACTCCGAAGAAATTTTTGAGTCCTCCGCTAAAGCCCACAATCCCATGATCTTTTAAGACCGGGACATTCACGATAGCCGTGGCGTAATCGGTGAGCACCCGACTCATCAGACTCCCAATCGATCGGTAGACAATCAGATCCGGGGAATAGCCAAAGGAATCATTTCCCATGCAAACAGCACCGGGAGGACGTTTGTTGATTCTGAATCCGGCCCTCCTCAGGTCCTGATCCAGGCGATCGAACAGAATAATGTGTTTCTCCGGAATGCCAACCGATTTAAGCCCATCAACAATGGCTTCCACCAATTCAGGATGCGGTGACAATCCTTTACCGGCTAAACAGTTCAATTTAACGGCAACAACGTCACTCGGCTGAAAGAGTCTTTTCCAGACAGCTGGCTCCTGCAGGCCCGGAAACAATTGTTCCAAAGCCGTCCCAAGCATTTTTTTTGCAATTGCCTTGTGAATCTTCCAGCCGGATGCACGAACGGAATTGCTTTTAACAATAACAACCCGCGACTTTTTTGAGCGACTTAACGGGACGATAGAATGAAATGGCTTCAATAAAAGGCCGCTGCCCAACGCAAGACTTTCTTTAATAAATTGGCGGCGTTTAAGGGGGGATAGTGAAATATTTTTTCCTTCCATGGCTTCCGGTCTTTTTGTTAGTTGGCCTCCGAACGAAAACCGATACTCATGAAATCTTTTTCTTTTTGAGGCGATATCGCGATTTGTTTTTTGATTCTTGCAATCACATTCAGAACAAAGAGCTCTCACTCATTTTTTATTTAACCGAGAGAGGCAGCCAAAGGTTTCCACAATTTCAAATAGCGCGCAGCAGAAAAATAGTTCTGGCGAGAAGACGCATGCCCAAATAGGCATTCGGGTAGCCGCACGTTTTTACAAATTAATCCTCTTAAAGAATTCCCTCAGCTTTTTGCCATTTCCATTACCCGCTGTTTGGGATTCTAATTTAAGCCGCAATAATTCATTCTCTTTGCGAAGCCAGGTGTACGCGATTTTATTCTCAATGGCCACACCAATTGTAGACGCAATCTTTTCAATAATTTGAACCGTCTCCATATCAGGCTTTTTATGGTTTTCAGGATCATCCAGGATAAATACCCCCATTATCTTTCCCTTGCGCGAACGAATGGGCACCAGTAAAACGTCCGGATAATACCACACCTCCTGATCTTGGTAGGTACTGATCGGCAAGCCATAAATTCGTTTGATCAAGTAAAATGGGTTATCCTTTTGTGTGACAAAATAGGATTGATTCATCCTGTAACGCCTAATCAAATAATTTGAAATTTGGTCCGCTGTGAAGCGAAGCCGCGAAAGAATCCGCCCTTTCTCACGATTTTCAACGGCAACGGCTTTCAATTCCAGGCGATGGGTGGAATGGCTGAGAACGCCAATCATGACCAAATTAAATCCCATTGAAAACTTTACTGACCAAGCCACCTCCTGCAGCACATCTGTTAGTGAAGTGTCTATGTGAAAAGTTCCAAAAATTCTAAAGAGTTGTTTCAGTCGCCTGTGCTTGTTATGGGCCTCTCTGAAGCGATTGTTCCCCTCAAAAAGTGCTGAAACAAATATTGAAAAATTTTCAAGCTGAGAAAGCACCCACTTGGGAGGAATTTTTTGGCTTTCGGGTGATTCCAGAATCAAGAAACCAAGAAGCGTACCATTAGAATCCCGAATTTCCAGGAAAAGTCGATCTCCCCTTTTCCATGGCTGTCCGCTTGTCCATTCAGCTTCCTGAAAAAGTCCGGCGCCATTTTCTCCGTAAACCTTTTTACGACTTTCGTCAGAAAGCAAGCTCTGATGGACAAATTTCACAAAAGACGGAGAATCATTCAGAAATTGAATTTCTTCAGGGGAAAAATATTCCGAACGCAAATCTTCCCGCTTCATCGTTTTTTCGTTCTGAAGAGATATTTCTTTCTGAAAACGATGATTAACCGCATCCCAAAGGAATAAATACACCTGTTTAAATTTAAAATAATTCATGGGAATTTCCGCCACCTTCATCAGAAAAAGTTGGTGCAATCCCTTTGAGAGATATTTGTTCAAATTGTAAATTTCATAATAAAAATTCTGAGTATCATACGATTCTTCTACACTCTCCTTTTTTTCAAGCGGCTCCTCGGAACTCAGTTTCAGGTACCCCCGAAAGCCCGAAAAATGCTTTTCCAATTCGTAGGGATACAAGTGAAGTTCAATGGGAAGAATCCCCTTTTCGGGGTGAATAATTTGCGTGCGCAGATGGAATCCTTCTTTCTTGTCCAAAACGGCTGCACGCCACCGGTAAAACTTTTCCTGATCATTTTCCGGCAGTAGATCCGTCAGGTAGGTCTTGTACAGGTCTTTTTCATCCAGCCCAATGAGTTGAGGCAATTCCTCATCAAACGTAATAAAACGCCCGCTTTCATTGATCTCAAAAATACCTGTGGAAATCTGTTTTTTGGCTTCATGAGACTCTTGTTTTTCTTCTATCCTAAAATCAACCGGGCGTTTTTCCATTGCCTGATCAATGGCAAACGGCAAGGCAGATAAGGCACCATCCACTTTGACCAAATAATCAAATGCACCCTTTTTTAGCACTTCTTCTCCCAAAGCACGATTCTCCTCATCCAAAAGAAAAATGAAAGGCAATTCAGACGCTAATTTGTAAATCTTCTCTATTGTTGAAGGATTCGAATTCCTGATCATTCCGGAATCCAAAAGACATACCTGAATGGCTTGTTGGCTGGCCTGCTTGTTGAAATCTTCAAAAGAGCTAATTGTTAGAACATTAGAATTTGGCAGGCTCTTTTTTAAAATTGATTGTACATTGGACGCCAATTTCGAATCTTTGACCAAAAAAAGGATATTTTTTGTTTGAACAGGCATTGTGTGTTCGTCAATTCTGTCTTATTAAGATGGGATAGCAATCACAAATTAATGTAGTAAAATATTGAAAAAAGAGTCAATACTTTTTTATTATTTTGGAATTAATTTCAAATTTGTAGTTTATTTCCCCTTTAATCCCAATAGCGATTCCCAAAATAATGAAAAAGGCTCCTAAAATTTTAATTGGAGCAACGGATTCGCCCAAAATAAAATAGGCCAGAATTGTAGAACCAATGGGTTCCCCCAGAATGGCAATGGCCACAAAAGAAGCCGAGAAAAAACGAAGAGACCAATTAATACTTGTGTGGCCAATCATTTGCGGAACAATGGCCAGCAGCAATAAATACACGTAGTCGATTCGACGAAAACCGACAAACGGAGAGGATGTTGCAAGCGCAAGCAGAATCAGAAAGACAGCAGAAACGGAGTAAACAAGAGTGGCGTATCTGAAAGCGTCCATGCTTCTGCGCAAAATTCGCCCGGACAATAAATAGCCCGATCCCCCGATGGCTGCAAGCAGGGCCAGCACATCTCCAAAAAGCTGAGAGCTTTTTACGCTAAAATCATGTCTCCCGATAACGATCGATCCAAAAATGGTCAAAAAGATAGCGAGAAGAAGCCATTTATTGACAGGCTCTTTGAGGTATAAAACACTTCCGAGAGCCACAAACAGGGGATTTGTCGTCACAAGAACAACGGAGCTGGCAACTGAGGTATATTCGAGAGAAGAGATCCAAAGGGAAAAATGAAGAGCCAAAAAGAAACCGGAAATAATAACCAGGCGAAATTGGTAAGGAGACAACCGGTCAAAAAGCGGTTGCCTTCGAAACAATGAAATAAGCAGAAAAAAAACAGCCGCAATCAGCATTCGATACGCCGCAATACTCAGGGCGGGAGCATGGCACAACTTGATAAAAATAGCAGCAAAGGAAATGGCCGTAACCCCCGTCGAGAGAACGCCGATACCCAGCAATTTGCCAATATTCTCAATGTGCGTTTCCGTTGAAGGGTTCATGTTTTGTCACATATTAAAACAAAAATGGTTGTTTACCTTAATTCATTTCAATACTTCCAAAAAGGATGTCCAATCGCTGAAATCCTTAAAAAGGAAATCCGGTTTTTCTGCCTGAAGCTGAATTAAAGAATAAGTGCCGGTTGCTACGCCAACTGTCCGTACCCCGTGAGGCTTGGCACTTTGAATATCTCTCGGGGTGTCGCCAATCACAAAAATATTTTCTTCTGGCACCGGGTCATTGTAAAAACGTTCAAATCGTTCTCGGGCAAAGGGAAGAAGTTTTTCCCTGTCAAGAGAATCATCGCCGAAGGCACCCAAATTGAAATAATGGTATAGGTTGAAATGACCCAATTTCAGGGCTGCCCCGTGCTTCCAATTACCCGTCAGAAGACCCAGGATAACATCGGACTTTTCACTTAAATGCGGAATTAATTCCTCAATGCCAGGCATGAGCTGTTTCTTTGGATTCGGTTTTTCAATCTCTTCTTTCATCAGTTCAAAATATCTCTGCTTGAACAACTCGGCCAAATCCTCTTCAAGTGGGAGTCCGGCCCGGGAAAGGGCTTCCTTCAGAATCATGGGATCGGTTTTTCCGCTCATGTGAATATCGTGGAACCCGTTGGGCACACCGTAAACATCCTCAAAGGCTCGGATCATCGAGCGTTTGCCGGCCCCCCCGGTATTTAGAATTGTCCCGTCAATATCAAAAAGCAATAATTTAGTCATAAGATTTTTTCCCGGTTCCGAATAGCAAAATATCCCTAATCCTCATTAATCGGGAAAATTACCTCATTTAATTTATGTTCCACATATCGAATAATTAACATGGCATCGGCCAGCGGATTGACAGAAACTTCCTGCTTGCCAACCTCATATTTGTAAGTAGTCAATCGTTTCGCGGCTGCACGCACATTAGGATGAATGTCTTCATCTGCAGCCATTGCCTTCAGGTGACTCATGTACGATGTTCCGTAGTCTTCCGATCGGTGTTCTTTTTCCAGCCAGTAGCCAATCGCCATACCCGAAGCGCGTCTACCACAAACGCGTGCCATTCCGTAATTGTGAATGCGTGTGGCGTATTCCAGTTTTTGTAATTCTTTGGTTACGGATATTTGAATGGATGTTTCACTCATTTTTGTCTCCGAAATTATTTTAAAAATTCATCGCTTCAAGCTGAAATCAAAAACTATTAACCCCAAGAATTCACAAATTCTATTCAAATAGAAAAAGCAATCCAACCATTCGCAGTTTATCTTTTGCAAAAAAAAGATTGGATTTGTGAGACGACGAATGGTACAAATGCAAACCAATTGAATTACAATTTAGAAAGGAAATCGGAAATAATCAAATAATTATTTTTTTGGAAAGTAATTTATTTGATGGAGCTTAATCAGGCAAAATTTTAAAGTCCCTCATTTTTCATTTTTATTTTCTGAAGATAACTTTCCAGTTGTTGAATCATCTGGTCCCGAAACTCGTAACTTAATCGGAAGTTTTTCGACTGCAAATCCTTGACTGCATATTCAAGATATTGTTCCAAATAGAGTTTTGCCTCAGGAGCATATTCACTGTTGGGAAATCGTGTCACAAAATCGTCAAATAATACAAATGGTGCGGAATAGGCACTCTTAAATGAGATCCACCTTTTCCTAATCGGCGGCTCTACAACATCCAAAATATATTTATTGTAATTTCGCCCCGGATGATCAATTAAAAACTCCGCGAAATCCTTGTATTGATAAAACAATTCTTGTATCAACTGGTTGCGTTTGGCTCCTTTTGAGTGATGAATTTCCCTTTCCAGATTTTCTACTTGCACCTTCCATTTTGGTGGATCAACCTGTTGTTTCTTAATTCGAAAAATAAGCGTCCAGCCTACCCATACCTCTTTGGGCTTGCCATTAATTCTGGCGGGTCTGAAATGCGCCAACCGCGCGATTTGAAGAGCCGCGTCATCCAATATCGGGTAGCCGGATGTCCTTGCCAATTGAGCATCCTTTACATTTCCATCCGTTCCGATGAGAATCGACAACCCTACTTTTCCTTCAATTCGTTTGGCCCGGGCCTCCGGCGGATAGATTACGACCAGACTTTTTTTGTCCAGTTTGGGAGAAATATTTTTCCCCAAATAGCATCCGGAGAAGAAAATAACAAAACTTAAACCCAACAGGGCAATTCTTTTCATAGTTGTTCTCTTTTGTTTTACTGATAGGATAAGAAAAATATCATTCTAAGGCAACCGCACGCTTTCGACAGGCTCAGCGACCGAAAAGCGGACAAAGAATCTATCCCCTTCACCGGAGATTCCTTCTACCTGAGTCGGACAGGCGACACGCTCAAAATGGCATCCCTTTTTAAAATTTGCCAATCTACAGTTTTTATATTTGCCCGAAAGGCAGGCTTTTTAGAAGAAGAAATTCTTTCCGTTTCCGTTCAATTGTACGGAATTAAAAAACTTGTGTTCCAACGATTAATCGGATTCATTTCAATTCCTAATTTAAGTTATTCAATGAATGTCTGGAATGCAACTTTTTCCTTGCATATTTATCTCCGATTATCTAAATTATAAAAGACATAATGGATAAGCTATTTATGAAATCACTTCAAAGTCTAAGCTTTCGTCTTTTTCTGTTGATCTTTGCCGTGCTAGTGCTGGTTTTTTCCTTTCACACCTATATGAGCATTCAATTGCAAACCCAGCAATCCAGGCACAACATCAGGCTTTGTGCGCGTCGAATTTCTGATCTTATCAAGAGTTCAACCCATTATAGCATGTTGATCAATCAGAAGCAGGAGATTAAAAATATTGTTACCACGGTGGGACGTGAACCGGATATTGAGGATCTTTCAATTATTAATCACGGCGGCGAATATGTTTACACGTCAAATCCGCTGAATGAACACAAGATTATCGACGAGCACTCCCGAATTTGCATCCAATGTCATTCGGGGAAAACGCCCATCGTCTCAGTTTCAAAAAAGCTGACTATCATAGATTCCCCGAAAGGGTATCGAATTGCGGAACTGACCCGCCCCATTCTCAATGAGCCCTCCTGTTTTAATGCGGCCTGCCATGTCCATCCAAAGAATGAAAAAGTACTTGGTTTGATGAATATTCAAATTTCCCTGAAAGATATTGACGATGCCACCCACCGAAGCATCGATATTTTGATCATCCTGTCTATTGCTTCTGTTACAATTATTATTTTGGTTCTCTGGCTTTTCATCAGACGGGAAGTTATCGTCCCCGTTCGGATTCTTCACAATGGAACGCGGGAAATCGGCCGCGGCAATTTAGATTACACAATCTCCTTTCCTTCAAAAACAGAGATAGGCGACCTGGCCAATTCCTTCAACAAAATGACCCATCGAATCAGGGATGCTCAGAAGGAAATTACGCAATGGTCGAAAACACTTGAAAATCGTGTGGAGGAAAAAAGCCTGGAATTGAAAAATGCTCAAAAACAAATGATGCACGTGGAAAAAATGGCGTCGCTTGGCAAGCTCTCGGCAACCGTGGCTCACGAAATTAACAACCCTCTCGCTGGAATCCTAAATTACACAAAACTGATTGCTAAGAGAATCCAAAGAAGTAATCTGAATGAAGAGACACAAAAGAATGTTCTCGAGGAATTAGGCATCATTGAAAGTGAAATCAAGCGCCTTGGAAACATTGTTAAAAATCTTCTCACATTTGCAAGAGGAAGCGGAGAAGAACTCGTTGAATATGACATCAATAAAATCGTTGAAAAAAGTCTTTTGCTGGTGAATCATCATTTCCAGATGCATAACATCACGCTGGAAACACGATATTGTCCCAAAGCCTGCATCGTTAAGTGCAATCCTGACCGCCTTAAACAGGCTCTCATTGCTATTTACGTGAATGCCGTGGAAGCCATGTCGCCAGGTTCCAATGGCGAAGGAGGCATACTTCGTGTGGAGGTTTGGAAACTTGAAGAAAAGGGACTCGTGCAAATTCGCATTTCTGATACGGGCATCGGGATTTCCGAAGAAGACTTGCCGCACATTTTTGAACCATTCTACAGCACCAAAAATAAAACCAGCGGCGTGGGATTGGGACTATCAGTGGCTTACGGAATTGTTAAGAACCACGGAGGCACGATCCGAGTAGAATCAAAAGCAGGAGAAGGAACAACTTTCTTCTTTGAATTCCCCAATATTTAAGACAAGGATAGAAAAATGGATCCATCAAAAATTGGTATTTTAATTGTAGACGATGAAGAATCCGTTCGCAGCTCGCTTTACAAGTGGTTTATCGAAGATGGCTACCGAACGGATACGGCTGCCGACGCCAAGGAAACCCTTAAAAAGTTAGAAGAGCAATCATGGGACATTATTCTTCTCGATATTAAAATGCCGGGAATGAATGGACTGGAGCTTCAGGAACGTATCCGAGATATCGACCCATCGATCGTCATTATTATGATTACGGCCTACGCCTCGGTGGATACGGCTGTGCAAGCGCTAAAAGCCGGTGCCTTTGATTATGTGACCAAGCCTTTCGATCCGGATGATTTGGAGCACCTTATTCGAAATGCAATTGAAAAGCGAAAACTTAGCAGAGAAAATCTTCAACTGAAACAGAAAATTAGCCAGTTGAACCCCGAGGAAATCGTCATTGCCGAAAGTCCTCAAATGAAGCACGTGCTGGAATTAGTGGACACGGTTGCTCAAACAGATTCCACGGTGTTGATTCACGGTGAGAGCGGGACGGGAAAGGAAGTAATTGCCCGAACCATTCACAATCGCAGCAGGCGGCGGCTTTTCCCAATGATTGCCGTCAATTGCGGGGCGTTCCCCGAAACGTTGTTGGAAAGTGAGCTTTTCGGTCACGAAAAGGGAGCGTTTACAGGCGCACAATATCGCCGGAAGGGAAAAATTGAGCTTGCCGATGGAGGCACGTTGTTCCTCGATGAAATCGGCGATATCAGTCCCAAAACGCAGTTGGATTTACTTCGTGTTCTCGAAACTAAACAATTTACCCGATTGGGAGGCAACCGGGTCATTCGTTCCGATTTCCGATTGATTTGCGCAACCAATAAAAATCTGGAAGAAGAGGTTAAAAAGGGAAATTTCAGGGAAGATTTGTTTTACCGAATCAACGTCTTTTTTATTCTGATTCCTCCTCTGCGCGAGCGGCGGGAAGATATTTCCGCACTTGCTCACTTCTTTGTTCAGAAGTACTCCCGCGCGATGAACAAACCCGTTCACGATATCTCTCCGGAAGCCATGAAACTACTCAAGGAATACTCATGGCCCGGCAACGTCAGGGAATTGGAAAATGCCATCGAACGAGCAATGGTTGTTGGAAAGACTCCCACAATTCAACCGCAGGACCTGCCATTTTCGCAGGCACCGGCCTTTGATCCGGCAAAAGTGGAATCCGATTCCCTCGAGGCTATTGAAAAAGCGCATATTTCCGCCGTTTTAGCCCGTACCGGTTGGAATATTAAACGATCGGCCGAAATTTTGGGGATTGATCGGGTCACGCTCTACAACAAAATTAAAAAATTTAATCTTAAAAAACCTTGAGAAACAAACTTTACATCGTACCCATACACCATCCAAAGGCAGTAAATCTTGAATTACTTCGGCAAGCACTTTCCGAAGTCTTTCCGCTTAGCATAGAATTTCTGGCTTTGGATTTGGATATTGAATCCGTTTTTAACGCCAGGCGGCATCAGTACCATTCAACGGAAATTCTTGCAAATTTACTCCGTCAGATGCCTGACGACGCCGAACGCATTCTGGCCATAACGGATTTGGATTTGTACATTCCAATTCTAACCTTTGTTTTTGGTGAAGCCCAACTGCGCGGACGTGCCGCAGTCGTCTCCTGCCATCGCCTGAAAAACGAATTTTACGGCATTCCTGCTGACAACGACATTCTGGTGGATCGATTAATAAAGGAGGCGGTCCACGAACTGGGACACACCTACGGTCTCGTTCATTGTGAAAACTATTCCTGTGTCATGCATGCTTCAACCTATGTTGAAGAAATTGACACTAAGGATTACCACTTCTGTCTCGATTGCCAGGCTCAACTTGAAAATCCCGAAATCCAGATCCCCTAAACTCGGGCTATTTTCTCTGACTTTCGCGAATCATCTTTTACAGCATATACGCCAGACCTGCATAAATTGAAAGGAACTTGGATGGCTGTTCATATTTTCCCGCAGGAACAATCGTCAATTTTCCCTCTCCAAATGCCTGAATGGGTAAAATGGGTAACTTCAGCCGAAGTCCCAATAGGGCATGGCCGCCGTAAACCATTTCCTTGGCAATATCTTCCTTGAGAATTCCATCAACATCCAGCTCTTCTGCTTTCGTTTTCAGATGATCGTAAATAAATTTTTCCGAAACCAAGGGTGCAATGTAGTGCGCTCCCGCTCCTACTCCGGCATAAATTGTAATCGTTTTAAGTATCGGTGGAATGGTGATCAGATTTTTCTTAATTGTGACGTAAACTCCGACCCTTCCAAATGGAACATCGTATTTAGTGGTGTCCTGATTCAACGGATGCATTATCGTTGGATTTGGCCGAATATATTTTACCGGATAGGTAATTTTTGAACCGTCCACACTGATTTGAAAATCGATTACCGGAAGGGTGTTAATAAAAATATCAATCCCGCCCATAATTGGATTTTTCACTTCTTCCCTGATGACACTCACCTGTGTTAAGTCCATTAATTTTACGGAGCGCTCTAACGAAGACACCGTGAAGCGATCCATTCCTCCGTGAATGCCAACACCGACTCCAAGTCCGAATTGCGCCTGGCTATTCGAAACAAAAACACTTAGTAGAATAATTGACCCGAAAACAAGCGAAAAGCGTTTCATAATTCCTCCTCTTTTTAGAATTCCCGCACGTTATTTAAGCGATGATTTTTCTGCCACCAGCGCCACAATGGTGGTGCAACAACAAAGGGAAAAAGAATCAGAAATTCCCTAACCATTCCCAAAAAATTATGACGGACAAAAAGACTGCGCAAAAAAGTACCAGAATTAGATGTTTTCTGCACATCTGAAAAAATAAGAATCGGTGAAATCAGGTACCGATGCGAAACAGGCCAAAACAAGGGTTCACCAATCGGAAGTCTGGTATCAACCGTTAAATAATCCAAAACGAGGTGAGAGAGGTAAAGTAAAAATAAAAGCAGTACCCCTTTTTTGTACGAACCGAGATACTTTGAAAATATCCAACCAAAAGCAAAAGCCACAAAAATACCACTTCCCAAACTGTGGGTAATCCCGTGATGGTAAAGATTGGGATTGCCTGTAAAGAATCCTGGAATAAAATCCAGGTCGGGCGAATTTGCAAAAAAAATACTCCACAGATAAAAAGAAATAATCTGAGATCGCGTAAGCGAGGTTTGCTTTGTTTCTCCAAGGGCAATTCCCGCCAGCGAATGGGCTATCGGGGAAGGCATTTAATTTCCCCTCCCTTGTGGGTTGACCAGAATTTTAATGTGCTGATCCCTGTTCAGTTCCAACTCCAGAAATCCCTTCGGAATGATTTCATCCAGCGAAATTTTGTCCGTGATAAGTGGATCCAAAACCATTTTTCCGGAGGCGATCAGATGAATTCCCTCTACAAAATCCTTGGGTTCAAAAAGCCAGGCGGCCGTTGTTTGCCATTCAAAAATTAAGCGCTTCACAAAACGAAAATAAATCGGTTCATCAAAAACGCCCAAAATAATGGTAATTCCTCGCTTTCGTGCTGAATTAACGGCCCGGGTAAAGGAATTTTCAAAAAATCCGCTATGCCTCCCAC
>Ga0114934_10001791_pt1 | contig 13907 bp, 9 predicted proteins | sample 4SBtaG_2_FD_99695 | JGI IMG/M metagenome (GOLD analysis project Ga0114934, IMG submission 99695) | Deep subsurface microbial communities from Kolumbo volcano to uncover new lineages of life (NeLLi) - 4SBTROV10_white metaG | ecosystem: Environmental > Aquatic > Marine > Volcanic ... | reverse complement strand
GGATGGTGAAACCGGATTGTATCATGCCGACTATTATCAACCGGATGCCATAGTGCTGGATATGGGTTTGCCCGGAATTGATGGGAAAAATGTATTGGAACTGTTGAAAGAAAATCCAAAGACACGCTCCATTCCGGTACATGTTATCTCAGCCAAAGATTTCGACATCGATGTCTTAAAAATGGGAGCCGTTGGTTATTTAACCAAGCCGGTAAACCGTGAGCAAATTGATGAAGTTTTTGAAAAGCTGGAAAAAATTTCCACCCAAGCCTTAAAAAAATTGTTGGTGGTCGAAGATGAGGAAATTACGCGGAAAAGTATTGAAGAATTACTCAAAGGTAATGATGTTGAGATTCTTGCCGTTGACAATGGCTCCGAGGCTATTCAGCAGCTCGAAAAGGATCATTTTGACTGTATGATTCTTGATTTGGGATTAAAAGATATGAGCGGCTTTGAGGTACTTGAGAAAATTCAGGATAGCGAGCAGGCTCGAAAAGTTCCGGTGGTGATTTATACCGGACACGAATTGACCAAAGAGGAGAACGACAAGCTGCAAAAGTATTCCCAAAGTATTGTCCTGAAAGGGGCTCATTCGTTTGAACGTCTGCTCGATGAGACTACCTTATTCTTGCATCAGGTTGAAAGTGAGCTCAGTAGTGAGAAGAAAAATACGCTGAAGCAGGGACAAGGCAGCGAAAATATTCTGAAAGGAAAAACGGTGTTGCTCGTTGATGACGATATGCGAAATGTTTTCGCACTTTCCAGTGTCCTCGAATCGTATGCCATGAAGGTTATTGTGGGTAAAAATGGTCGTGAAGGTATTGAAAAGTTGGAGAAACATGCTGATGAGATCGATTTGGTGTTGATGGATATTATGATGCCCGAAATGGATGGATATGAGGCCATGCGCGTAATCAGAAAGAATAAAAAGTTTGAAAAATTGCCCATTATTGCACTCACGGCCAAGGCCATGAAAGGTGACCGTGAAAAATGTATCGCTGCAGGGGCCAACGAATATTTATCGAAACCGGTTGAAAAAGAAAAATTGGTTTCGTTGCTCAGGGTTTGGTTGTATCAGTAATGGGAAATACGGGTGAATACATAAGCAGCGGGTTCGACAAACAAGCGCAGGAGTCTACTGAAAACTTAGAACTTGAACTTCTGTTGCAAGCCATCTTTTTGCAGTATGGATACGATTTCAGAGGCTACAGTCGTGCTCATATCAAACGACGCGTGCGACATCGAATGGTGCAAGCCGGCGTGAAAAGTATCAGTGAATTACAACATAAAATTCTGCACGATCCGCTTTGTTTTGATGCCTTAATTCGTGATTTCAGTATCAATGTGACCGAAATGTTCCGGAATCCTGCTTTCTATCAAAGCATTCGGAAAAATGTGATTCCTATCTTAAAAACGTATCCTTTCATAAAGGTTTGGCATGCAGGATGTTCTACGGGTGAGGAAGTGTATTCGTTTGCTATTTTGTTACAAGAAGAGGGGTTGTACGACAGGACACAAATCTATGCTACCGATTTCAATTCACACGTTATTCAGCAGGCCAAAAAAGGAATTTATCCCATCAAAAACATTAAGGATTATACGGCCAATTATCAGCAGGCCGGGGGAAAAGCTTCCTTTTCGGATTATTATCATGCCAGCAACGATTCGGTCATTTTTAATCAATCACTGAAAAAACAAATTGTTTTTGCGGCCCATAATTTGGTTACCGATACCGTTTTTGCGGAAGTCAACATGATTATTTGCCGGAATGTGCTCATTTATTTTAACCGGGATTTACAAAACCGGGTATTGCATCTTTTTGACGACAGTTTGGTGAAAGGAGGCTTTATTGGTTTGGGTTCAAAAGAGACCTTACAGTTTTCTCCCATTGCCTTAAAATATAAAACGGTCGATTCGAATATGAAAATCTACAAAAAGAAAATTGAATAAGCATCCTAAATACCGGGCCATTGTTATTGGCGCTTCTGCAGGCGGTTTAAGCGCATTAAAAACGCTGTTGCCGGCGCTGCCAAAGGATTATCCGTGTCCTGTCCTTATCGTGCAGCATATCAGCCCTCAATCGGATAGCTATATGTCGACCATGCTAAACGAAGCTTCTCAAATACGGGTAAAAGAGGCTGACGAAAAGGAAAAGGTTTTGCCGGGGACAGCCTATATTGCGCCTCCCGACTATCATTTGCTTGTTGAATATGATCATACTTTGTCGTTATCTGCTGATGAAAAAGTCAATTATTCGCGACCTTCCATCGATGTGCTTTTCGATTCTGCAGCCGACACTTTTGGGTCGTCGCTCATTGGGATTATCCTTACGGGAGCCAATTCCGATGGCGCCGAAGGATTACTTGCCGTGAAAAATAGAGGTGGATATACCCTTGTTCAAGATCCGGAAGATGCGGAAAGCAAAACCATGCCTTTGGAAGCCATTAAGCTTGCCAAACCACACAGTATTTTAACATTGAACGAAATCGTTCGCTTATTGCTTAAACCCGGTATTGTGTTACCGGCTAAATAAAATAACGCCAACCCAGATAAACAATGGTAAAAACTACAAAGAAAAGAATGCCCAACCACGAAAGTAGTTTTAAGAACCAACCCGGTTTGGCCTCTTGCGGAAAATCTTTCCCTGTTACCACCCGGTAATTCAACCATGCCAGGGCTGGTGAAAAAACAAAAGACAGGGTTGTGGCCATATCCACCATTCGGTGCATCGAGGTAGCAAAAAACAAAATAATTACCAGGGTGCCCACCAACATCAGGGCAAGCCATGCCCAGCTCATCTTATTGTCGTTGATGAATTTCCATCGGGGAATAAAATAACGGGAAACCGGTGTGAGTACACGTGAATATGCGTCCAGCACCGTAATGGTAGTACTCAACATTGTGGTAAAAGCAGCGATAGAGATAATCCAGTACGACCATGAACCAATACTGGTGGTGTACATATGAATAAGTTGTCCGGCAAAGGTGGTTCCTTTGGGTGAAAACTGTTGACCGGTTCCGTACATAATGAGTGCTCCCAAAGCTAAAAATCCCATGGCTAATACGGCGGTACCGATATACCCAAACCGAAATTCCGCCAGGGCCTCCTTCAAACTGGGTGTAAAGCCTAATTCCTTTGTTTTTTCAAGATTCCAAATGGATGACCAAACCGAGATGTCAATGGGGGCCGGCATCCATCCCACAAAAGCAATCAGAAAGAAAATGTCTGCCTTGTCGGTCCATTCAAAGTTTACTAAAAAGTCGGGTTGGATGGTTTTGTGAATACCAAGGGCGGCAAATACGGCAACCACCGTGGAAATCGATAACAGAATGATAATGAATTTCATCAACTTATCGAGAAACGAATACTTTCCGAAGGCCAGCGTAAGGATGGCCAATAGCAGGATGATGGCGGTCAGTGCGGCGATACTGATATTGATGTGAAAAATATAGGCAAACAACCCCGCCGTTACTACCGTGACGGCCGCCTGGATGATAAACATAGATACAACGGTCAAAAGTGTAAATAAGATCACTGCCCATCGCCCTATGCGGGCATATCCATCTACCAGGTTTTCGTGGGTAGCCGTGGCATACCTGACGCCGAAATCAAAAAAGGGATATTTTAATAAATTGGCGGCAATCAAAACCCAAAGCAAGTCAAAATTAAACATGGTTCCTGCCCGTGTCGATTGTACAAGATGTGAAACACCAATAGCAGCTCCTGCGTACAGCAATCCGGGACCTAAAATTTTAATAAATCTTTTCATGGTTTGTGAACAATTTATTTTTCATGTCTACTGGCTTTTTTCTCTTCCCTTTTTACTTGTCTTTGCTGCTTGTTGTTAAAACCAAGAGTGGATAGTATACCGCTTAAGTTGCTTTTCCAAATATAATTGATAAATGATTTGCGTGGATCGCGTTCGTAATAAATGATGCCCTTTCGGGGATGTTTCAGGAATCTGGTGTTGTTCGATCGGATCATAAGGTTGTTGAGCATAAAATTAACAAACGGACTACCGATTCCCTTATTCATCTTTGCCTTTTTCCGGTTGTATAAGCGTAGCTTTAAATTACGATAGAGGAAATACATACTTCCTTTGGCAAATTCATCATTTCCGGTAACAAATGGAATTTCAACATTCCCTTTTCCTGATACAATCCCAATTCCCGTGGTGTTTTGCGTCAACGAATTGAATTGACTAAAATCCACCGGGCCGATGTGTGCCGAAAACCAAAACTGATGTCGGGGTGCGAAATAGGGCATAACCAGAGCAAAATTCAAATCGCTTTGCTTCATCATTTTACCTCCGCCATGTACTTTGAGAACCAGGGTGGAATCGATATGTGCCAAATCATTGGTAACGTTGAGAAAGTGTAAATTGAAATTGTCAATGAAGAAAATGCCGGGTTGGCGCGATTTTGCATTGTATTCGTAATAGGAGAGCTGACTGTTGCGCAACTGGATAGAGTCCACATAAAATTGAATGGGAATACGTTGCAGGCTTTCTATGGGTAAAGGTTTGACCACATCAGCCAAAGGATATGATTTATCTCTTTGGAACAGCATATTAAAATGGTCGAATTGTAAACTTCCCAAATCGAAGCGTTGCCTTTGCACTATTTGGTTCAAATCGAAATTATTAAACGAAACACTACGTCCGTAAACCGTCACGCGGTCGGTTTGGTTAATCGATTTTTTAAAGAAATCCTTTCGCCCCAATAAGGGAATAATTGATAGCGAATCAAGACGGATTTGCCTGTTTGGCAGGTCTATCCGGATGTCACGGGTTTGGAACCTGTACAAACTGTCACCACTGATAATTCGTTTTCCATTGAGGTCGATCATCATGGTGGAAAATAGGTAGGGCGTTTTTGTGGCAATTTCATCGGCGCGTACCAGCTGGATGTTTCTTGTGAAGACCTTTAATTTATCAGCCTGAATAATTTTAGTGCGATGTTGGTACTGGTATGAAAGATTCACCTCTGCAAAATGGGTGCTGTCGATGTGGATGCGGTTCAGGAAAGTGAAATTGGATGGAAGGTTGATGCTGCCTAAAAAGGTTTTGCTTTTGTTTTGCTGATTCTGCTCGTTGATAAAATTATACCAAAGACGTGGGATTGAAACGGTTTTAATGTTCAATTGGTAATCCTTCGTACCGTTGAGGTTCAGTCCGTTAAGTTGTATTTTTTCAAATTGGAAATGCTGATAAAGACCTGATAAGGATGCGGCTGAAATACCGTTTGCAAAATTGCTTCCGACCAATCGCCGAACAGATAATTGATTGGCTTTTGACTGTAATTCAATCCGGTCGGCAACCATTTTGAAATTCTTTAGGGTATCTGTGAGGATGATTTTACCAAGAGAAATGTCCCAGTTTGAGAGCAGGTTCGACGCATCATTGACTCTCTGGAAAGGATGTCGCAGATAGGGATGGTAAAACAGATGAAGTTGTTTGCCTTCAATTTTGGTAAAAGAACCGGTACTCTCTTTTGTGAAAGTAAAATTAGCATGATTCAGTAATAGCCCGTCATAGCTTAAAACCCATTTTGGTAATCCGGAAGAGGCGTTTATTTGCCCGAATTGAGGCAGGGGAAGGGTGATGCGGGCGTTTTGAATGGTTAATGTGTCAAAGGCCAAAGTGTCGGATGAAAACAAAGTGGGCAGGTCTATTTTTTTAAAGTCAATTTCGGGGAGGCTTACATGGAACAATTTGGTGGACATTCCCTGTTTATTAAACGTTAGGTCTTGAATATTAAGACGGTTCTCACTGCTGTTGCCATTCATCTCGCTGATACTTCCGTAAATCCTGCCCTTCACAAAACGAGTATGATACAGTTTAAAATCCCATTTCATTGGTTTTGAGAGGGTAGTGTTTCCGTATCCCCAACGAAAGCGGTGCCATTTCAAATCCATATCCGATTGAAAAAACAAGCTGTCCCCTCCACTGACGCTGTTTGCACGATAGGAAATATTGCCTTTCCTGATGCGCACATAAGCACAGTAAATTTTTAAAGGAAGCCGGTCGATGGTTTGTTTAATAAATTGAGAAGTATCCACAACCGAGAGGCTGTCGTTCCGGTTTAAACGCAAATGAGGTTTGTAGAAATAAGCCCCGCCGGCCAAAATTTTATGATGAAACAGAAGGGCATTGAGGTTCAGGTGGGTAATGCTTGTAGCCGGAATTCGAAGGCTTTTTTCCAGTTGAACCGAATCGTGCAGATAAATAAAATTCTTCAGCGAAAGTTTTTTATTTTGAAATTGAAGGTTTTTCGCCGAAGCATGCTGATGACTCGAATCGGAATCAAAAGTGCCTTTTTGGGCTTTGAAAGATATTGTGTCGTATACCAATCCGGGATTGTCGGCAAACAATTGATCGGATTTAAAACCGTCGAGATACAAATTGAGGCCATCAAAATTGATTCGGCTCTGCTTCGATTCCAACTGCATCTTGCTCTGTTTTATTAGCAGTTGCTGAAGTTTTAATGACTGTAACCGGATGGATGATTTACTTTGCCTGGGGGTGGATTTCAGACTGTCAAGGTTAAAATCAATAAAGGCATGATCGAGAATAAGCCGGAGCTGTTGGTTCCGGTTTTTTTGCAATTTTTTTAAGGAAAAGTTTTTGGCCGTTATTTTGTTTGCACGAAATAGCGTTTTGTGATGCTCCGGCTTGGTCCATTGAGGGATTTCGATGGATAAAACCTGCCCCTTTTGTTGGTATGCAATCTTTTCACCTATTAAATTCCAATTTCGGTCAGTATCCTGATAAAACCATGATTGTGCCCTGAATAAAAGGTCATCATATTGTAGGTTTTGAAAGGGGTTTTTGAAAAAGGCCCGGGTAAGTTTGATTTTGTTGAAATCGAAATTCATCCGTTTCATCCGTAACAGGGTATCCTCATGTTGATTTAATTGGAACAAGTGAATGTGCTTCCCAATCAGGGTGTCTAAAACAATTCCCGTATAGGATTTTATTGCGTTGGACCAGGTTTTTCTCTTTTTGCTTTTTTCCAAAGGGGTTTGTTGCCAGGTGATGGTTCCCCCGATAAGTTTTAATTTTCGAAAATGGATTTCTTTGGCTTGTGGATTCAGCTCGTTAAGGTGCAGACCGATAAAATCGATCCAGTTAATTTGCATGTTGACTTTAGGCTGTTTCTGCTTGCCTTTTTTTAGTGTCGAAAAGTGAAAACCTTGGACGATAAAATGTTTGTGTTGTGAATTATAATAGGCTGAATCAATCTTTAAATTGAGGTTGCCTTTTACCGAATAGCGATGCAACTTATGGAGTCTGATTTCCAACTGATCGTATCTTACCACATTTAAGCTGTCGGGTGTTTCTTTGTCGAGGGGCGTTCCCAGATTTTTAATGGAAATTTTATATTCGGTTGAACCGTGCTCGTTTTTCGATTGGTTTTGTACCAGTTTAATCTTTCCAAGATCAATTTGTATTTTCTTTATGAGAAATTGAATGCCAACATGAGAAATCTGTTGTGCTTCGAGAATGCTTAATACTGATCCGGGATCAAACGAAGGGGCGGTCTTTAGTCGAATCGAATCGGGCTGGTGAAGAACAAAATCGGGCTTTTCTAATAATAACTTTTCACAAATAATCTGTTTGTTTTGAATAAAATCCCAAAAGGAAATCTTTGAAATGCTTAATTTTTTAAAAGAAGACTGCACCAATTGCACCGAATCTTTCGTGTTGATGAAAACATCTTTATAGTCCAATACGGGTTCCGTCAGGCTAAGGTGCTCATGAAAAATATCCAGTTCAATTTGTTTGAAGGAGAGACTGACTTTTCCTTTGCTTTTGTCAAAAACCTCCTGTTTGATAAGGTATCCCACCCATTGATTTCGTGTGATGTAGGCCGATAAAAGCATGATTATCAATACTAATCCGGTAAAAAGTAAGATGGTAAATGATTTTTTCATGGTTCCGCTGTTTTGGTAACCATCAGGTCCACAAAAATAGGGAGGTGATCACTAAAGCCACCATGGTATTTAAATCCAACAAAAGTTCGGTTTGGTTTTAAGCCCATATTTTTACCGTCTTTTTCCAAAAGGAATGAAGCATCAAATATATAAAAGCTTTTGCCATTTACACGCATTTCGCCACTGTTTTTCATTAACGACTTGCTAACAAATATTTGATCGAACAAAGCCCATTGGCCACCTCCTTTTATACTTCCGTCGGATAAGCCATACCTGCTCTGTGGTTTTAGCGGAATCAACCGGACTTTGTTACCGCTTTGAAGGAGGCTTTGAACTGCTTCATCGTTTTGATTTTCGTTGAAATCACCCATTACCAATGTCATGGCTCCGGGTTGCTTCAGCGTGATCGAATCGATGAAATGTATCAATACGTTTGCTGCTCGTTTTCTCTTTTCGATGGTTTCCATCAAACCGCCGTAGCGTGAGGGCCAGTGGTTGATAAAGAGATGAAGCGTATCGGTTTTAATGTGAATTTTCAGGTAGAGAATATCGCGGGTCCTGAAGCCCGGATGACCTATGCCAACTTTGATGGCTTGGGCAAAGTCAACAGTCAGCCTTTCGGGACGGTAAATACAGCCCACATCGATGCCCCGTGGATCGGGCGAATCGAAATGAATGATGTTGTATTGAATTTGTGCCAAGGGACTCTGATGAATTAAATCGTCAAGCACATGACGATTTTCTATTTCTGCAAATCCAACCAAAGCAGGGGCTTCACCTTCTCCTACCGCTATCAGGGTTTTAAACAGGTGTTGAATTTTTAAACGATATCGTGCTGTTGTCCAATGGCGTGAGCCTTGCGGCGTAAACTCATCGTAGTGCAGTACTTGATCCGGCTGAGGATCGAAGAAGTTTTCCGCATTGTAAAAAACAAATCGCAGGTTTTGCCCCTCTTGTGCTTGAGCACAAGCAGGTCTTAAAAAAATCGACACACCGAAAATGAAAAACCAGAATAAAGGCACCGATTTTGCAAGGATAGGAATTTCTCTTAGGCAATTTTCAAACAATTGCCCTTTCATCAGGCGACGGCTTAAGCCAAAAGAAACAATTTGCTTTTTATTCATCACATGCATCATTAAAGCACCCTTGTTAACGCAAGATACAAAATATATCAAAAACCGGTGATTAACTTTTTTATGATTGAAACGATTTAGTGTGGTTTTGTGTAGCATGCAAAATTTTGTTAGGTTTGTCATGGAATAAAGAATCAAAATTGAGCCACATGAAGGGAACCGACAACCTAAAAGAATTGGTACGTGCCGGTGTGTATATGCTCGTGTTGACGGCATTGGGTACACTGTGGTATGCCTTTTACGAGGGCTATACCACTTTGGATGCGCTGTATATGACCATCATTACCATGTCAACGGTAGGCTTCGCCGAAGTACAACCGCTCTCTGACCCCGGAAAAATATTTACCATTATTCTGATTCTTAGCAGCTTGGGTGTGGTAGCCTATTTCCTTTCTCATATTACCGAGAATTTTATGCGAAATCAAATTGGCTTCTTTTTTGGCAACTACAAAAGAAATTTAAAACGAAAAAAAATGAAAAATCATGTGATTGTGTGTGGTTACGGCCGTATTGGAACACAGGTGGTTGAAGAGTTGAAAGCCTATGGTCAGACTGTTGTGGTGATCGATAACAAACATGAGATTATTGTGAACCATATAGACAACCCGATTCCTTTTATTGAAGGCGATTCAACCGAAGATGCTGTTTTGATCCAGGCCGGAATTAAAGATGCCAAGGCCTTGATAGCCACACTGCCTGTGGATGCCGATAATTTGTTTGTGGTTTTGACAGCCAGGGCATTAAACCCGAACATGAATATTATCAGCCGGGCCTCCAGCGAGAGTTCCGAACGTAAATTGAGAATGGCCGGAGTTGACTCGGTGGTTACTCCGGAAAGGGTAGGGGGTGCCCATATGGCTTCGTTGATTGCTCAACCCGATGTGCTCGAATTTTTGGAGCATCTAAATGTTCATGGAGATTCCCCCGTGCAGTTGATGGAAATTATGTGTTCTAACCTGCCCGAAAAGTTAAGCCATAAACCCATTAGCGAAATTGAATTCAGAAAAAAAACCGGCGCTAACATTATTGGTTATAAAACGGCCACCGGAGAATATATTTTAAACCCTTCTCCGTCCACCAAACTGATTCCCGATTCAAAACTGTTTGTGCTGGGAACGCCAAGGCAAATTGAGGATATGCGTGCCATCTTACGGGGTACCATTGCTGAAGTGGATCACCTGAACATGTAAATATTCTCATCGTGAGACCCCATATTTTAGACTATTTTTGTTGCCAAATTTAAAATTCATGTTGATTACTTATTTATTGTTTGTTGCCGGTTTCGGATTGTTGATTGGTGGTGCCCATGCATTGGTGAGTGGCGCCTCCAGCATCGGCCTGAAATTAAAAGTGCCGCAAATGGTCATGGGGTTAACGGTGGTTGCCCTGGGAACTTCTTTACCCGAGTTAATGGTGAATATTTTTGCCAGTATCCAGGGAAATATGAATTTGGCCATTGGTAATGTGCTGGGAAGTAACATTACCAATACTTTGCTGGTGGTGGGTGCTTCAGCCCTCATTGTTCCAATTCATATGGGTCGAAAGACGTTGACCAAAGATATTCCTTTTAGCATTTTTGCCCTTTTAGTCCTGTTCATGCTTGCCAACGATTGGATTTTCGGACGTGCCAATGTAATCGGCAGAGTAGACGGTATTATTCTGATTTTATTACTGGGTTATTTTGTGTTCTCACTGATAAAAAAAGAGGAAGCGGTCGATCCGGTAAACGATGAATTAAAAGCATATTCATACTTGTTGTCAGTGGTCTACATTATGATTGGCTCGGTAGGGCTTTACTTCGGCGGTAAATGGATTGTCGACGGAGCCCTTGATATCGCCCGGGTAATTGGAATTAGCGAAACAGCCATGGGATTGACGCTGGTAAGTGGAGCCACTTCATTGCCCGAGTTGGTTACCTCCATCATCGCTTCGCGTAAAAACAATGCCGATATGGCCCTGGGAAATGCCCTTGGCTCAAATGTGATGAACATTTTGCTGGTGTTGGGTGTAACCGCCATTATTCGTCCCATTCCTTTTGTTGTTCATCTGAATGTGGAAATCGGCCTGGTATTTCTGGCTGCTTTGCTTCTGCTTGTTTTTGCAAAAACAGGAAGGACGAAGAATACACTCAACCGAATGGAAGGAATGTTGCTGGTGTTGTTGTATTTTGCCTTTATTTATTTCTCCGTAATCTATCAATAAACAGAAATCATTTACCGGTTTTTGTGTATTGATTTGGTATTCCGCTCAATTGAACAGGATAGGCTATGGCTTGTTTTCCGGTTTCTTTATAAAATGAACTTAGAACCTTCTCCGTGAAGGACCTGGAGGTTTCCTTTTCTACCAAATTGAGACTGTATCCGGTAAAATTGTAAGCCATCATGCAGGCACCAAGGACGCCTTCAGTATCTTTGGCCAACCTGACCAATCGATCAACTTCGGGATCGGAAATTTCAAAATCCAGGATGGCCGATTCGTGTGCGTCAAACATTAATCGCCCGAATTCAACCAGGCTGTTTTTTTGTAGGAGCTCCACCGCCCAATCGACCCGGGTGTTTTCGTTTACCACATGTCGCAGCCTCTTTTTTGCCTGCTCATCCTCCAGCAATTTGTCCAACCAATCATAATCAGCCCCCTCGAGTGCACCTAAATACGGAACTTCAAAATATTGATTGATTTGTTCTTTGGCTGTTTGAAGTTCACGCTTTCGCCGGTCGATGAATAAGGAATCGTTGGCCGGTGATGGGCTTGCTTGAATGAGTATCCAAGCGTATTTATCCTGCTCAAAGGGGAGGTACGTATGAACAAACGCATGACAGTCGAGATGCATGATATTTCCGGGTTTAGCAAAAACGACTCCGTAAAGATTTGAAAAACTAAAAAAGTGTTTTAGGTTGCCGGCCGCCTCACGCAATAGCTCGTAGAGCCTTGGTTTATCCAGTTTCAAATGAAAAATTTCATTAAGCCCGACTGCCAGTGCGGTGCCCAGGGTGGCAGCAGTCTGATGTATATCGAGGTTGGGAAAATCGCTGAAAAATTTAAGCCTGAGGCCATGAAAAGGCATCCCCTTGTCCAAAAACCGTTTGATGATTTCCAGTGGGAATTCTAGCCGGCTATCGGTGGCTTTTTTCATGAGCCTGTCATGCGTCAACGCTGTTTTTAGGTTTTCGTACTCAAAAGAAAGCGTATTGGTTTTATCCAACTCAACATACAGCCAGATACCCTTTTGAATGCCGGCTGATAAAGTTTTCCCTCCGGTATAGTCTGTATGAAAGCCCAACAGATTGATGCTAAAAGGAGCAAAAAAAAGAAAACGGTTTACCCCGTCCACTTGAGATTGGTATTGAACGATTGCTGATCTATTTTCCAATTGAATATATTTTTGACAAAGCTATAAAAGGAATTGTGAACCGTTGCATTCTTCAATGAAAATTTTTAAAACATGCAAAATTTAATCTTTTCTTAGGGAAGTTATTTAAAGTTAAAACTCAGTGGACAAAAAAATGCTAAAATCAGACAATAAATCCCTAACATCCCCTTTTGGAAGGGCGAAAGGGTAGGTCCATTAAAAAAGTTGTTTATTGTCTGATATTTAGTAATATACATATCAAAAAATAATTTGACTTTAATCAAGCTCAGGTTTATATCGGTACAGTGACAATAAAAAACAGGTTATCAATGGGATGTGGCTACGTGTCATTGTGGTGTTTTCCTGTTTTGCCGGAAATTGATTCCTGAATTTCAGCTTTCTATTTGAAAAGAAACCAGCTTCATATGGTGTTTGAACCTGGGGTATTGCAGGTCCCGGTGAAAGGATTAAAAAAATTATTGCTAATTTTTAACACAAAATGTTTTTAATTTAAAAATGGTTTTATCTTTGCATTGTGAAATGAATAACAAAATACAATGAATAAAGAAACAATCAGAAAAATCCCTCATAAGACCATTGAGCGGTTGAGTCAATACCGAAGGGCATTGTTGTTGGTGCAGGCGAAGGGTAAAACGCATATATTTTCGCATGAAATAGCGGAAATACAACATATTACGGCTGTGCAGGTTAGGCGCGATTTGATGTTGATTGGTTATTCGGGTAATTTAAGGAAAGGCTATAAGATACAAGATTTGGTCGATTTGATTGGTCAGATTATCGATACGCCGGAGGGACAACGGGTGGCGATTTTTGGACTTGGAAACCTTGGAAGGGCATTAACCTATTATTTGAGTGGCCGGCGTGAGAACTTGTATGTTAAAGCTGCTTTTGATGTGGATCCTGATAAAATCGGAAAAAATTATGAGGGCATACCTTGTTACGGAATCGATAAAGTAAAAGAGGTTGTGGCGCGCGAAAACATTACTATTGGTGTGATTACGGTTCCTGCCGAACATGCCAAAGCGGTAAAAAATTTGGCAATAGAAGCGGGGGTAAAAGGTATCTTAAATTATACCCCTTTTCCCATGGAGGTTCCCGAAGGGGTTTTTCTGGAGGAATATGATATGATTACCTCGCTTGAAAAGGTGGCTTTTTATGTGAAGGAGTTGCAAAATGCCTGATTGTTTATTGCTGAGCAGGCCTTGATTGGATAAAGGGTTGTATCATGAATAAAAAAAAGCCGTAAGGAGTAACCAGAAGTTGCACCTTACGGCTTTTTAGTTTACTCAACAAAGCTTAGACCATGGTGATGCGGGTGCCGCCGTTATCGATACCAAGTTTTGTAGTTTCTGTAATGATGGCATCTTTACCGGTACTTTCAACGAAGTTGATGGCCGCTTTTACTTTGGGAGCCATGCTTCCTTCGCCAAACTGACCTTCATCGAGATATTTTTTGGCCTCGGCAAGG
>Ga0114934_10001788_pt1 | contig 13920 bp, 9 predicted proteins | sample 4SBtaG_2_FD_99695 | JGI IMG/M metagenome (GOLD analysis project Ga0114934, IMG submission 99695) | Deep subsurface microbial communities from Kolumbo volcano to uncover new lineages of life (NeLLi) - 4SBTROV10_white metaG | ecosystem: Environmental > Aquatic > Marine > Volcanic ... | reverse complement strand
TATCCACCCCCTGGCTCTTGTAGACCTTGTGGATCTCGGTGAGGAGGTATTCGCGGGCCCGCTCAACCCCGGCCACCTTGAGGAGGAGGTGGGGCGAGGTGACCCCCTTGGAGAGGAGGTCCCCTCCGCGGACCTTGTCCCCGACGCGGACGACCGGCGGGCCGGATAGTTCGACGGAGCTCTCATAATGGAAGCGGAGCCGGACTAAACCGTCCCGCTCCTCGACCCCGTCGACCACCACCAGGTCGCGTTCGGGAAGATTTCTTAAACGGAAGAGTTGCTCCCCTTTCTCCAGGTGGGCTCCCTCCTCCTTGAGGAGCTCAAGGTCCGGGGTGAGGGCCAGTTCCCGCTCCTGCGGCCGGTGGATGATCACCTCTCCGTCGCGGACGAGCGCCTGGCCGTCGGTCTCGGCCTTGATCCTGAGGGGAATAGAACGGGTAGTGAGCCTCTCCCCTGCAGTCACGCGGTCACCTATCTCCACCTGGGCCCGAGCCCCGTAGGGGATCCGATGCTCCCAGCGCCGCCCCTGATCGTCCTTGACGATGAGGAGACGCGGCTTGTTCCCTTCCCCTTTTCTCTTCCTCCCGATCTTCTCGACGACGCCATCGCTCTTAGCCGTTGTCGGTTCCTCATTATAGGGTGCGGTGATCGGCGTCCCCACCTCGACCCATTGGCCGTCCTCGATCTGGGGCTCGACGCCCGGAGGGAGGCGGTAGACCAGCCGGTCCCCCGCCTCAGGATCGAGGACGATGAGCCTCCTCTGGCCATCCCGCTTGATGATGTGGAGCTCGCCGCTCCAGGGGCTGGCGCGGGAGATCAGATCGCCCAGAGGGAGCTGGTCGCCAGGCTCGGCGCGGCAGAGCTCCGCCGGGACAGTGATCTGCTTCTCCTCGCCACGGATCTTGACCCGCTCCTTCCCCTCCCTCGTCGACTCGAAGCCGATGATGTTGCCGCTGATGTTCGCGATCTCGCCCTGGGCGGAGCGGAGCGCCTTCCGTGCCTCAAAGAGCTCCTCCGCGCGGGGGAGACCCTGGGTGATGTCGAGCCCCGCGACCCCGCCGGTGTGGAAGGTGCGCATCGTCAACTGAGTTCCCGGCTCGCCGATCGACTGGGCCGCGATCACCCCCACGGCCGTCCCCTTTTTTACAAGCAGATGGTTAGAGAGATCGAGGCCGTAGCACTTCTGGCAGACCCCGCGGCGCGTCTCGCAGGTCATCGGGGAACGGATAACGATCAGTGGGCGGACGGTCACCTCCTCCACCCCGGCTTCGCGGAGCCGCTCCGCGAGATAACCGTTGATCAGCTCGTCCTGGCGGACGATGACAAAGTCTTTTTCATCGCGGACATCGGCGACGCTCTTCGTCCCGACGACCCGCTCCAGGAACTCTGGATCGTCCGTCCGGACGGTCAGGCGCATATTCCCCAGCTCCTTGGCCTTCTCCCGGTCGATCAACTCGCCCCGCTCCAGCACTACCTGACCGTCAAACTTGATCATCTGAGCGGTGACCCGACCGTAGATCCGCTCTGCGATCGTCTCCATCACCTCGCCACGGTCGTAGTAGAGGGGCCCGATCTCGATCCCGTTGGCCGTCCCGCAGTCCTCCTCCTTGACGATCAACTCTTCGGTGGCATCGACCAACCGCCGCGTGAGGTAGCCGGAGTTGGCGGTCTTGAGGGCGGTGTCAGCCGTCCCCTTCCGCCCGCCGTGGGTGGAGATAAAGTATTCCATGACGTTGAGCCCCTCGCGAAAGTTGGACTTGACCGGCATCTCGATGATCCTCCCCTTGGGATCGGCCATCGGGCCGCGCATCCCCGCCAACTGCGTCACCTGGGTGGCGCTCCCCCGCGCCCCGGAGCGGACGATGGAGTAGACTGGATTGAAGCGGTAGCGGGCGAAGTTGCGCATCGTCATCTCGCGGACCTTGTCGACCGCCTCGCGCCAGATCCTGATCACCGCCTCCTTCCGCTCCTCCTCAGTCGCCAGCCCCCGCTCATAATCCTCGTTGATCCTCTCCACCCGCTCCTCCGACTTGTGCAGGAGCTCCTCCTTCTCTGGGGGGACGAGGGCATCCCTGACCGAGATCGTCAGCCCCGAGTGGGTGGCAACCCGGAAGCCGATCTCCTTTAAGTCGTCGAGCAGTTGGACTGTCCGCTCCAGCCCATGGCGGTGGTAGCACTCCATCAGGGCACGCTCGAGCTCCTTGGCGGTGAAGACCAACTTATAGTTGCGGAGGTCCTGGGGGAGGAGGAGGTTGAGCTTGACCCTCCCCAGGGTCGTCTCCAGGATCTGTCCATCGACGCGGATCTTTATGGGAGAGTGGAGGGTGATTACTCCCTCCTCCAAGGCTCGCTCCGCTTCGCGGATGCCGGTGAAGGCCTTCCCCTTCCCCGGGGCCTCAGGGTCCTCCACCGTGAGGTAGTAATAGGCGAAGATGAGGTCCTGGGCCGGTTCGGAGAGCGGCTCCCCCCGCGCGGGGGAGAGGATGTTCTTCGAGGAGAGCATCAATTCCCTTGCCTCCCCGATCGCCTCCGGAGAGAGGGGGAGGTGGACCGCCATCTGGTCCCCATCGAAGTCCGCATTAAAGGGCGGACAGACGAAGGGGTGGATCTGGATGGCATCTCCATCGACCAGGATCGGCTCGAAGGCCTGGATCCCCAGCCGGTGGAGCGTGGGGGCACGGTTTAAGAGCACGGGATGCTCCTTGATCAGTTCCTCGAGGATGTCCCAGACCTGAGGCATCTCTCCCGAGAGAGCCTTATTCTTGATCTCATCGTAGTTGGTGATCAACCGCGTCTCCAGGCGGTTGAGGATGAACGGCTTGAATAATTCTAGGGCCATCTTCTTCGGCAGGCCGCACTGGTGGAGTTTCAACTTCGGATTGACCACGATCACCGCCCGGCCGGAGTAGTCAACCCTCCGCCCGAGGAGGTTGCGGCGGAGCCGCCCGTGCTTCCCCTGGAGCCGCTCGGAGAGGGAGAGGAGCGGGCGGTTGTCGCGACCGCGGATCGAATTCTCCTTCTTCTCATTGTAGATTAGGGCATCGACTGCCTCCTGGAGCATCCGTCGCTCGTTCCTCAAGATGACTTGCGGGGCGCCCATCTCTGCCAGCTTCTTCAGGCGGTTGTTCCGGTTGATGATCCGCCGATAGAGGTCGTTGAGGTCGGTAGTGGCGAACTTTCCACCCTCCAGTTGGACGATCGGGCGGAGGGAGGGCGGGAGGACGGGGATGACCTCGAGGACGATATCCTGGGGGCGATTGCCCGACCTGCGAAGCTGCTCCACGACCTGGAGCCTCTTGTTTAGCCGTGTCCTGACCACCTCGCTGGTCGCAGCGGCAGTCTCGGCACGGAGCTTCGCACCCAACTGGTCGAGATTGAGGCTCCTCAGGACCCCTTTGACCCCCAGCGCCCCGGTGTGAGCCTCGAACTGCCCCTTGTAAGCGAGCTCATAGGCCCGCTTCTCCAGCTCCCAGATCCGGTCACCGACGCGGAGGGGGATCTCGGGACTGCGCACCTTGGTCACGAGGAAGAGAAGGTTGTCGATCTCCTCAACGAGCCGCGTCCCTTCTAGATCGGGGTAGAGTCCCTTAAGAAGCTTGAACTTGGTCTCGGAGAGGACCTCCGCCTTGGTCGGGGCGGAGGCAAGGGCGGTCCCCTCTTCGATCTCTGCCCCCTCCTCGACGAGGAGCTCCACCTCGGGGGAGAGGGGATACTCCTCCTCCCCCACGCGGAGGAGGATGATCTCCTCACCGTTCTCCAGGACCATCCGCTCCAGCGAGACCGTCCCACCCGCCTTGGCAATTACCTCGTGGGCCTTGTCCACAGCGTAGGCGGGCTCGGTCGTAAACTCCTTCTGCGGGGCGAGGATCTCCAGCTCCATCTTGGAGAGGAGCTCCCCCTCCTCTAGATCCGGATCGGAGGAGGAGGTGATGAGGAACTGCTCCTGCCGGAGCGGCTCAGTCTCATAGTAGGCGATCCGCTTTAAGATATTCCGCTTGATTCCCAAGAGGGTCGAGAGCGGCGAGGAGATCCCCTGGAGGAACCAGAAGTGGATTACAGGGGAGGCGAGGGTGATGTGGCCCATGTTGACCCGCCGGACCGAGCTGTCGGTCACTAAAACATGGCACTTCTCGCAGACGATCCCCTCGAACTTCCGTCCCTTGTATTTGCCGCAGGCGCACTCGTAGTCATTGACCGGGCCGAAGATCTCCTCGGCGTAGAGCCCGCCGCGCTCCGGCTTGTGGGTCCGATAGTTGATCGTCTCCGATTCTGTGACCTCTCCCTTGGACCAAGAGAGGATCTCCTCAGGGGAGGTCAGGCCGATCCGCACATAGGCGATATCATCAGGACTTGTAATCATCTTCACCTCTTGTTAATTATTCTCTCCACCTCGGCTAGGGCGCTCTGGAAATGAGTCCCCTTCCAATAGATCCGGCCGCACTGGGGACAGCGGCCGAACTCCTCTTGAGTGGCGAAGACGTAAGGCGGGACAAGGCCCTCGACCTCCGCGCGACTGATGCGCTCCAGCGGTAGATTGCATTCGATGCACCGGGTGAAGACACTGCGTCTGTCGAGCTCAATAACCCCAACCAGCTCATGGAGCTGCTCTCGCCAGTCGTCGGAGGAGATCAAAATACCCCTCCGCCGCCCAAGCTCCTCGTCGCCGGTGAGCAGGACCCGCCCCTCCGCTTCGGCCAACCTGATCAACTGTTCATCCTCTAAATCACGGTAATAAAGGACATCATAACCGAGAATCCGGAGCCACTTCGCCAGCTTCCCCAGCATTGCATCGACCAGGAATCTCATCTCCCACCCCTTGAAGCTGGAGCTATCCCTTACTCCTTCACTTCTTGGGTCTCCTTCTCTTCAGCACCGCGATGGTCCCGTTTGCCGTTGCGGCGATAATCGGTGGAATGGAAACCACTGCCCTTATAGACAATCCCTACATGGGAGATGATCCGCCGCGCCGCGAGCTTCCCGCATCGCTCGCAGATCCTCTGAGAGTTGCTGTTGGCCGGCTCCAACACCGTAAACGTATGACCACAATTATCACACTTGTAACGGTAGAGTGGCATCTCATCCTCCTGCATCCATCCCTAAGATCGATTCGAGAAGTTAAAACCGAGACCTCCTCGCCCCGGAGGCCACCTTCTTAGTATAACTAGAGTTGGGGGATTTTTCAAGTAGCCGCCACTGTCACGATTAGAAGCCGACGTCCGACCTCAGCCCCAGGGCGAGCCCCGCCAGCTCCCCCTGGGGGAGCTCAGCGAGGAACCGCGAGGGGGGATTCTGCATCAGGCTCCCATAGAGGGAGCGCTGGGCGGCGAAGGAGAGGTAGAGCCCGAGTTTCGCCCGCGTCATCCCCACATAGGCCAGGCGGCGCTCCTCCTCGATCTGTCCCTCGATGATTGACCGGCTGTGGGGCAACAGTCCCTCCTCCAACCCGATGATGAAGACGGCCTCGAATTCTAACCCCTTGGCCACATGGAGGGTCAAGAGCGCGACTCTCCCCTCCTCTGGGCTGTAGCCGTCGGCATCGGAGACGAGGGCCAGTCCCTCCAAGAACTCCTCCAGGCTCTCATATTCCCGCAGTTGGCCGAGCAGCTCCTTGATATTCCCCCGTCGCTCCTCCGCCTCGGGATCATCCTGGAAGCCCTTAAGATACCCCGTCCGTTTCAAGACCAACTCGGCGAGCTCGCCCGGGCCGAGATCATCCGCCCGTCGCCGCAACTCCTCGATCAGCGTGGCGAACTCCTGCAGGCGTGCAGTCCGCGCCGGGCCGAGAGAGCCCTCCTCGGCCACCTCCTTGAGTCCCTCCCACAGGGGAAGCCCTCCCTTGCGGGCCCGGGCCCTGATCACTGCGACCGTCCCCTGGCCCAGCCCCCGCCGCGGGCGGTTAAGGACGCGAAGCAGGCCCAGCTCATCGGCGGGGTTGACGATCAGTCGCAGATAGGAGATGAGGTCCTTCACCTCCATCCGCTCATAGAACCGGAGGCCGCGGACCACCTCATAGGGGATCCCGTGGGCGATGAGGGCCTCTTCCAGTGCGCGGGAGAGGGTGTTCACCCTGTAGAGGACGGCGATCTCTCCCAGCTTGACCTCCTCAACTTGCCAGAGGCGCTCGATCTCCGCAGCGACGTGGTGGGCCTCATCGAGCCCGTCGCGGGCGGCATATATCTGAACTGGTGGACCTTCATCCTTGATGGCCTGGAGCCCCTTCTCATGGCGGCGCTCGTTGTGGCGGATGAGGGCCTGGGCGGCGCGGAGGACCCGCCCCGGCGAGCGGTAGTTGAGTTGGAGCCGGACGACCTTGGCCCGCGGAAAGTCCTCCTCAAAGCGCAGCAGCCAACTCGGATCGGCCCCCCGCCAGCCGTAGATCGCCTGATCGTCGTCCCCAACGACGCAGATGTTCTCATACCGCTCTGCCAGGAGGCGAGCGAAGATATATTGGGCATAGTTGATATCTTGATACTCGTCGATGAGGATGAAGCGGAACCGCTCGCGATATAGCTCCAGGACCTTAAGGTTCTCCTGGAGGAGCTGAACGGTAAGCCGGATCAAATCGGCGAAGTCGAGGGAGTTGCTCCGCTCCAGGGCCTCTTGATAATGCTTATAGACATTATAGATTATCTCCAGGAGGTAGTCATCCAACCCTCCGGCGTAGTGGTGGAGGAACCCCTCCGGCCCCTGGAGCTCGTCCTTGGCCCGCTCGATGAAGCTGGCGAACATCGCGGGACTGAATTGTTCCTTGGGGATCTCCAGTTCTTTTGACACCTTGGCGAGCAGCTCCCGTGAGTCCTGCTCATCGAGGATGGTAAAATTGCGACCATATCCCAGGAGGTGGATATGGTCGCGCAGGATTCGGGCGCAGGTCGAGTGGAAGGTCCTAATCCAGGGGGCCTTCCGCTCGCCCAGCAGGCGCTCGACCCGCCTGCGCATCTCCTCTGCGGCCTTGTTGGTGAAGGTCACCCCGAGGATCTGCTCCGGCGGGACGCTATAGTTCCCGATCAGGTAGGCGATCCGATGGGTAATCACCCGTGTCTTGCCACTCCCCGCCCCGGCGATGATCAGCAGCGGTCCCTCGAAGTGGGTCACCGCCTCATACTGCTCGGGATTGAGCCTCGAGAGTATCTCCACCGTGCCCTACCGGACATAGTATTTGCGGAGTTCATGTGGGGGAAGAGGGGCAACGTTGATCCGGAAGGTCTCGCCCCCATTCTCGAAGCGGTAGTTGGTCTGGACCTTCCCCCACTTCACCGGCGCATGGGCCACGGCGATCCGCGCGGCCAGCTCGATGATCTCCTCGATGTCTTTTGAACTTTTCATCCCCCAGTTGGCCCGCACCAGGGCCATCGGCCCTGCCTGGACCGGGACGTAGATCCGCAGGTCCTCGGGGAGGAAGAAGGTCTGCAGGCGGCGTTTCTCCTCATCATCCAGGCCGAGGACGATCTTCACATCGGGCGGCTTCTTATAGTAGAGGGGGAACTCCAGAAGCTCGAGGGAGTTCATCGTGAAGTCCTTCTCCTGGAGGAGGTCCTCCAAGCGAGTGCCGAAGAAGGGCTGTGTTAACTTACAACGGCGCTCGGCGGGGAAGTCCTCTTTCACGACCATGCCGAGCTTCGCGGCGAGGGGCCGGAGGCCATTCCCGCCCCCCTCCTGGAGGTCCAAGAGGTGTGCGCGCTCCACCCAGCCTTCCCGCTCGGGGACCGTCTCGGGGAGGAGCTTCGCCGAGAGCGGGCGGAGGACCAGCCCCTCCGCCCCAGCCTCCCGCGTTATCTCTTCCAGCTCGAAGAGGCCTAGGCCACGCTTCCCCAGGATCTCTCCAGTAATGAGGAAGTCTGCCCCAACCCTCTTCATGTATCTCAGGCCCTTCCGCAGCATCAATTTGCGACAGCCGAGGCAGGAGAGCCGGAGCTGATAGGCTCCATCGCCGGGGTTGGAGAGCTCGCGAAACTCCTTCTTGAGGGATTGGCTGCGGAAGGAGACGTTCCACAGCCCCTGCGCCAGCTCCTTGATCGACTCATAATCGCGGAAGAAGGGGGACCTAAAGTGGAGGAGCCTTACCTCCTCCACCCCCTCCTCCATCACCAACTTGGTCGCAATAACGCTGGCGAGGCTCCCCGAGAATAGGGCTACTGCTTTAGCCATCCCGTCGTTCCCAGATCTCCCTCTCTTAAGTTAATAGCGGGGTTCTAACAGCTCATAGACCCCATCATTCCGGCGGTGGATCACCCTTAGCCCACCGCTAGTGGCATCGATGAAGATGAGGAAGTTGCGGTGGAATGAATCGAGCTGGACGCGGGCCTCCTCGGGCGTCATCGGCTTGGGGAGGAAGACCTCGCGGTGGACGATCTCCTCGTCCTTCCTCCGCTCGTTCTCACCGGGCTCCTCCGCTGAGGGGACGGCCCCGCGGTAGTCCTTGATCCTCTCCTTATGCTTGCGGAGTCGCCGCTTCAGCTTGTCCACAGCCAGGTCGATTGAGGTATACATGTCATTGGACTCCTCGGAGACCTTGAGGACCTTCCGCCGCGTCAGGTGAGCGATGATATCGACGATATTTCGGCTCTTTTCGACCCCTAAATTTACATCGATATCAATTATCCCATTGTGGAAGCGCTCCAGGCCCTCGACCTTGGAGAGGACGTAATTGCGCAAGCTATCGTTTAATTCGACATGTCTGCCCACCAAGCTAATCTTCATCGTCCTTCGCTGCCATGATAGCATAAAGTGGCTAACTAGTCAACTTATGAGGCTTTTCAGCATGGGATCGGCATATCCTCCGAGTCCCCGCTAGCCTGTCGCCAACAGCGGAGATATAATGAGCGATTGGACGGCTTTGAATGCTAATTAGGAAGGCCAAGGAGCGGGACCTAAAGCGGGTCATGGAGATCGAGCGGCGCTCCTTCCCCACCCCCTGGCCCGCGGGGCTGCTGCGGAGCTACCTCGGCCAGGGAGGATTCATCGTCGGCGAGGAGGCAGGGGAGGTGGTCGGTTACATCCTCGTTGGCCTGCGGGCCCCCTCGTTCTTCTCCCGGCTGGAGCGGCGGACGCGACTCCTCTTCCACCGCAGGGAGGAGGAAGACCTGCGGATCGGCCACGTGCTGAACTTGGCCATCGATCCCCCTTACCGTGGCCGTGGCCTGGGAACAGAGCTTCTCCAAGCAGGGCTGAATTATTTAGGGAGCCTCGGGGCGCGGCGGGTGGAGCTGGAGGTCCGCACCCAGAATAGGGAGGCGATCCGGCTCTACCGCAAGTTTGGCTTCTCCATCGAGCAGTTGATCAGTCATTATTATAGCAACGGTGACGATGCCTACCTAATGGAGCTTTCCCTCCGCAAGGAGGCCTAGCAGTTGCCCATCCTTTCCCCCCGAGCTATACTTCGGTTGAGAGATGATCAAGATTCTCCATGTGGCAGACACCCACATCGGGACGCGCCAGTATGGCCTGGCAGAGCGACGGAATGATTTCTCCCAGGCTCTCTTCCAGGTGGTCGAGCTGGCGATCGCTGAGGAGGTCCGGGCGGTGGTCCACTCCGGGGACCTCTTCGACAACCGTAACCCCTCCACTGAGGACCTCCGCGATGTTCTTTTGGCTTTGCTCCGCCTCCGCGAGGGGGGGATCCCCTTCCTCGCCGTGGTGGGGAACCATGAACAGAAGAGGGGGGTGCAGTGGCTCGACCTCTTCCAATCGCTGGAGCTGGCCGTCCATCTCGGCACGGAACCCTATGACCTTGACGGAATCCCGATCTGGGGTCTGGACTACGCCGGGCGGCGGGAGGTCGAGCTGCCCCAGTTGGAGGGCCGGGTCCTCGTGGCCCACCAGATGCTCGACCGGCTCGATCCGGTCCGTGGGGAGCTGAAGTTTGTAAAACTTTTAGAGAGCGGCGCAGAGGCGGTCCTCCTCGGGGATTACCATGAGCATCGGAGCTGGCTTGAAGGTGGCGTCCTCATCACCTACCCCGGCTCGACGGAGCGCTGGCGGGCCAGCGAGCGGGCACCCCGCGGCTGCAGCATCATCGACCTTGAGTCAAAAAGAATCGAGCGGCGGGAGTTGCGGACCCGAGGGTTCATCTACATCGAGGAGGATGAGGACCCTCTCCGGGGGCTGGCGGCACGGGAGTTGAAAGGTGCGGTCGTCTGCATCTATCTCGGTAATTTTCAATATACCCCTCAAGAGATCGAGGAGGAGGCCCTCGGCCGCGGGGCGCTGGCCGTCCAGCTCCTCGACCGGCGGACGGCTGCCCCCATGGGAGAGGAGGAGCGGGGGGTCAAGATCGAGGTGGAGTTCGCTGACCTGGAAGAGTTCCTCTCCCGCGAGCTGGCCGAGCTGGAGCTGAGCCCTTGGGGACGGGAGGTCGATGCGATCATCCGCGATGAGCGGATTCCTGACTCCAACGTCGATCCCGAGGTGACGAAGCTCCTGGAGACTTAAGGTGGACGAGAGGGAGCTGAGCCTGCTCAACCTGTTGCAGCAGCGGGCCCCTAAGGAGCGGCCTCAGGGAGGGATGCAGCTCCTGCACCTAGAGGTGGAGGATGTCTTCTGTTACCACCGGGCCTCACTTGAACTGGAGGAGGGGATCACGATGATCGCCGGGCCGAATGGCTCGGGGAAGTCTTCGTTATTGGAGTCGATCTTCTTCGCCCTCTACGGGAGCCGCGCCGGGCCAGCGATGGGTCGCTCCCTGGGAGAGGTCCTCCGCGAGGGAGCCCGCACGGGCCGGGTCCGGCTTGACTTCCTCCTCGGCGGGCGGCGGTTCACCGTCGAGATGGGCCTCAAGCGCCAAGGTAACAGGATAATAAGTGAGCGGGAGGGTTGCCGCTTGAGGGATGAGGACGGAGCGGAGTGGGTCGGGGTAGAGGAGGCCACCACGCGGATCCAGGAACTCTTGCGGATGGATCGTGATGATTTTACCCACTGCGTCTACGTCCGCCAGGGGGAGATCGATCGGCTGATCCGCGCGGGAGAGGAGGAGCGGCGGGGGATGATCGACCGGCTCCTCCGCCTGGAGCGGCTCGACGACTATGCGGCGCGGGCCCGGGAGGGGGCGCGGCGGGCGGTCAATCGGCGGCTGGCGAAGATGGAGGGCCAGGCCGCTAACCTAGAGCGAGAGATTGCGGCCCTGGAGGCGGAGGATCTCCACCGTGAAAAAGCCCGCCTGCAGCGGGAGATCGAGCAGCTAGAAGGGGAGCTGGCGCGGCTGGAGAGGGAGCGGGCGCGGCTCGAGGAGGCCCGCGCCGGGCTAAGAGAGCGACTCCGGCGGCTGGGGGAGACGGAGAAGGAGATCGAGGAGCGGAAGGGCGAGCTGGGGGAGAAGGGAGAGCGGCTCAAGGGGCGTGAGGGGGAGCTGGAGCGGCTCCGACTTCTCCTGGAGGGACTCTGGGCCAAGGAGGGGGAGCAGCGGGCTCGATTCAAGGATATATTGGGGGAGCTTGAACTCCCTCAGGAAGAGCTGCTCGCCTCCCTGAAGCAGGCCCCCGCCCCGGAGGAGCTACCCCTACTCTCCCAGGCGCTAACGGAGAGCCGAGGGAGGCTGGAGGAACTTAAATCAGAGGCCCAGCGGCGCCGCGAGGGGCTAGCGCGGCTCGAGGCCGAGCTGGGCCATCTGGGGAAGCTGGCAGAGAACCTCGATGCCCAGGGCTATGAGTTGCGGGGCGAGCTGGCCAGGGAGCAGGCGAGGTTAGCAAGTGAGCAGAGGGAGATCGAGGGGCTCCGCTCCAAGGCCGAGGGGCTGAATTCCCAATTCGAGACTCTCAAGGCGCAGATTGAGGGCTGTGACCTTAAGACTGGCGATCTGGAGGCCTGTCAGAGAGCCTTTGCCGCAAGGTTGGCAAGGCTCAGGCGGCGGAAGGAGGAATTGGGGGAGGAGCTGGTTGCCGCGCGGACGGAGCGCGAGCGGGCTGCGGAACAACTGGCTGAGATGGAGGAGCTGATCCGCGCCGGACGCTGTCCCACCTGCGGCCAGCCGGTCACCGCCGCGACGGTTGCCACGGCCACGGCCAAGCTAGAGGGGGAACTCCGCGATTTGGATAGGACCATCCAGCGACTCGAGGAAGACCTTGAGGGTGCTGGGGCTAAGCTCACCGCTGCGGAGGAGGAGGGGAAGACCTTGGAGCGGCTTGCGCTCTTCTCGATCGAGCTGCGGGCCCAGGGGAGGCAATTGGAGGGGCGAGAGAAGCAGTCGGCCCAACTGGAGGGCCGCTTGAAGGAGCTGGAGGAGCGGCTGCGGGGAGCGGAAGATTCCCTTAAAGAGAATGAGGCCATGCTGGCCGCTAAAGAAGGGGAGCAGAGAGAGTTGAGTGAGGAGCTGGCGAACCTGACGGAAGAGCTTGAGCAGGTCGAGGAGCACCAGGCCCGCCTCGAGGAGGCTCAGAAGCTCTCCGCGGAACTGCTCGAAACGCGGGCGAAGCTGGAGGAGGGGGAGGCGCGGAAGGGGGAGCTGCTCCGGGTCATTGGGGAGCTGCGGGAGGACCTCGCGCGGCTGGAGGGGAGGCTGCGGCAGCTCACTGCCGAGCTCGGCGACCGCGCGGAGCTGAAGCGAGAGGAGGCCCGCCTTCAGGAACAGATAGCGAAGCTCCGGAAGGAGCGGATGAGGCTCCAAGGAGAACAGGGAGAGCTACTCAACCGCCGCGGGGCCGTCGTGAGCAAGCTGGAGCGCTTGGAGAGTTTGGAGGAGGAGCACCGAGTGGCAGTGGCCGAGCTGAAGGAGCTGCAGGAGCTTGGCGGGGAGGTCGAGCAGCTCGGCGAGCTCTATCGCAGCGTGAAGGGGGAGCTGAGGAAGCGGAACATTGCCGCGATCAACCATTATTTCAATAACCTCTTCCGCCTGATGGATGCTGGGGAGAGCTACAGCCGCGCGCTGGTCGGCGAGGGCTACGAGATTGAGGTGGAGCTGAAGGACGGACGACGGATCGACCCGGCGATCATGTCCGGCGGCGAGCGGGCGCTGATCAATATCGCCCTGCGCTGCGCCATCCATCAGGTGCTAGCGCAGGCGGTGCGGGCGATGCCCTTAATTTTGGATGAGCCGACGGTCTACCTCGATCGCGATCGGATCAACCGTCTCCAGTTCCTCCTGGAGGAGCTGGGGAGCCGCATCGGCCAGGTGATCGTCGTCTCCCACGAGGAGGGGCTGGTGGAGGGGGCCGACCACGAGTATCGCACGGAGAAGGGACGGGACAACGTCTCCACCGTGAGGAAGATCCGCTGAGAGGGGCTTGCCCTTTGAGGTCTTAACTGCAACCGTGGCTTATCTCCCCTATGGAGGGACAAGCCCATCGGGCTCACCGATCCCACGCAGCCGGCCTCGGAGGCCCGCTTCCAAGGGATCGCGATCCTCCTCGATCGCCCTTGAAATCCCTCCAGAGAAACAGTATGATTATTTTGTAGGTAAGATTGAGCGTTCGGGGGTGTCATGGACAAGCATAGCAAGAGATCTTTCGCCACGGCCACTCTCTCGTCCCGCGGTCAGGTAGTCATCCCCAAGCTCCTCCGCGAAGAGCTGGGCCTCGAACCCGGAGACAACTTGGTCATGATCCGCCACGGGGACTCCATAATGGTTAAGAAGCTGTCCCTGGAGGCGATCATGGCCGAGACCGATCGGCAATATGAGGCTGGGGAGACCCTGAGCATCGAGGAGACTTTCGAAGGGCTGACATGACCCAACCGGAGCCTCCTTGGGAGGTCCACCTCAACCGGGAGATCCGCAAGGACCTTGCCCCACATGGGAGGGAGGTCAACCGCCGGCTGCGGGGGGCCTTGGAGCGGCTCCAGGCTAATCCTCATCTCGGCAAGCCCCTGAAGGGCTATCACGGGGTCCTCTCCTATCGGGTCGGGACGCCTTCTGGCGAGTTTCGAATCACTTATCGCCTGCGGGCTGAGGAGAGGGTGATCTTGGTGGACTTGATCAAGCCCCGCGAGGAG
>Ga0114934_10001787_pt1 | contig 13928 bp, 15 predicted proteins | sample 4SBtaG_2_FD_99695 | JGI IMG/M metagenome (GOLD analysis project Ga0114934, IMG submission 99695) | Deep subsurface microbial communities from Kolumbo volcano to uncover new lineages of life (NeLLi) - 4SBTROV10_white metaG | ecosystem: Environmental > Aquatic > Marine > Volcanic ... | reverse complement strand
TAGTATTTTATAGGCCATAAAAAATACAAGTATTTATAAATTGATTTTAATTAATTGTTAAATACTTGATTAAGGTTACTCAAATAAAATAATAAGAGTATCCTGAATTTATAAGGAGGCTATACTTTGGCTGTAGTATCAATGAAAGAATTATTAGAAGCTGGTGTGCATTTTGGACATCAGACAAGACGGTGGGATCCTAGAATGGCACCATACATCTTTACTAAGCGAAAAGGAATTCATATTTTGGATTTGCAAAAAACTGTAAAATATATGGATTACGCTTACAATTATGTAAAAGAAGAAGCTGCAAAAGGAAAAACTATTCTTTTTGTTGGAACAAAAAAACAAGCTCACTCTGCTATTAAACTTGAAGCTGAAAGATGCAAAATGCCTTATGTCAATTATCGTTGGTTAGGCGGTATGATGACTAACTTTAAAACTATTTCAAAGAGTAAAGAAAAATTAGAAGAATTAGATTCAATTTTAAACGATGAAGCTCAAAGTGCAAATTATACGAAAAAAGAATTGTTGAACATATCAAAAATGCGTGATAAACTGCTGAAAGTCTTTGAAGGAATTCGTAAAATGAATGCTAGTCCAGATATGCTCTTTATTATTGATACTCGCATGGAAGAAACGGCTGTTAATGAAGCACAAAAATTAAATATTCCTATTGTGGCTGTTGTGGATACTAATTGTAATCCTGATGTTGTTGATTACCCAATTCCTGGAAATGATGACGCTATTCGTGCTGTAACCCTTTTTGCTCATATTATTGCTGAAGCTGTCATAGCAGGACGAAAAGATTTGCAATTAGATAATGAAGGAAAAGAAGTAACTTCTGGAACAAAAGATGATGTGAATGTGGCTTATGTTTCTCGTGTAGATGAAGCTTCAGATGATGATATTGCAACTCGCAGTTTTTCTGCAAATGGAGATATGAAAAATAAATCTGATGTTGAAAGCGAGAATAAATCCTCTGCTGACAAAGAAACGCAGTCTGCTAAAGAGAATCAAATTGATGAAGGCTCCGATAAAAAGAATGATTAAAAATATCATTTTCTTTATTTGACTGTTTGAAGAGAAAGTCTGAATTATAAGGAGATTATTATGGCTATTAGTGTTGAAGATATAAAAAAATTGCGTAAAACTACAGGCGCTGGAATGATGGATTGTAAAAAAGCTTTAACTGAAAGTAATGGTAATTTAGAAGAAGCTATCAAATATTTAAGAGTCAAAGGTCTGGCTAAAGCTCAAAAAAGAAGTGATAAAGAAACTGGTGAAGGTGTTATAGCCTCTTATATTCACCCTGGTGATAGATTAGGTGTTTTGCTTGAGTTAAACTGTGAAACTGATTTTGTGTCACGGACTGATGAATTTTCGGCTATTGCTAAAGATATCGCTATGCATATTGCTGCTGCTAATCCTACTTATGTTTCTAAAGAAGATATACCACAAGAGGTTATAGATAAAGAAAAAGCTATTTATGTAGAGCAAGCCGAAACTTCAGGTAAGCCTGAGAATGTAGTTGCAAAAATCGCTGAGGGTAAATTAAATAAATTCTATGAAGATGTGTGCTTGTTAAATCAGCAATTTGTTAAAAATCCTGATATAACTATTAAAGATTTGATTGCTGAAAGTGTGGCTAAAACTGGAGAAAATATTAAAGTTAAACGTTTTACTAGATTTGCCTTAGGAGAATAGTTCTTGGGACGAAAAGGACCTTATAAAAGAGTTCTTCTGAAATTGAGCGGTGAAGTTTTAGCAGGGAGTGCTGGTTCTGGGATTGATACTAATGTAATTTCTCATGTTGCTAAATTGCTTAAACCTATTTTATTACAAAAAATCCAAATTGGAATCGTAATTGGTGCTGGAAATATTTTTCGTGGGGGTCATCAGAAAACCACAATTAATATTGATAGAGTAGTGGGAGATAAAATGGGTATGCTAGGAACACTTATCAATTCTATGGCTATTCAAAATATTTTCTCTCAAAATGGGATATCTGCTGTTGTGCAATCGGCTATTGAAATCCCAAGAATTGCTGAATTTTTTGACCAAAAAAAAGCTTTAAATCATCTTGAAAAAGAATGTGTAGTTGTTTTTGGCGGAGGAACGGGGAATCCTTTTTTTACTACAGATTCTGCTGCTGCCTTGCGTGCTTCTGAAATTCATGCCGATGTGATTCTTAAGGCTACTAAAGTAGATGGTGTTTATGATAAGGATCCTGTTCAATATAATGATGCTCAATTATATAAAACTATTTCTTTTAGTGATGTTTTGCAACAAAATTTGAAAGTTATGGACTCGGCTGCAATTTCTCTTTGCAAAGAAAATAATATCCCTATTATTGTTTATAATTTTTATGACGAAACTGCCTTATCAGATATTTTAATAAAAGGTGTAGAAAAAGGCACTTACATAGGAGAATAAAATGATTCAAGATGTTTATTCAAAAATGAATGAAAAAATGCAAAAGTCTATTGATACTATGCTTAATGAATTTAAAAATTTGCGTTCAGGTCGAGCCTCTACTGCTATGCTTGATGGAATTAAAATTGATTATTATGGGACTCTAACTCCTTTAAAACAGGTTGCTAATATTTCTACTCCAGAAAGTCGTTTAATAGTTATTCAACCATGGGATAAAACCATGTTGACAGTAATTGAAAAAGAAATTCAGAAGTCAGATTTAGGGATTAATCCTTCTAATGATGGTAAAATTATTAGACTCAATTTGCCCCAATTAACTGAAGATCAAAGAACTCAGATTGCAAAAATTGCTCACCAAAAATCTGAAGAATGTAAAATTGCCATTCGTAATATTCGGAGAGAAGGGAATGATGAAATTGATATAATAAAAAAAGATGGCCATATTAGTGAAGATGATACTAATAAAGGTAAAAATGAAATTCAAAAAATTACAGATAGTTTTATAAAAAAAGTTGATGATTTATATAAAGAAAAAGAAAAAGAAATTTTAACAGTTTGAAAAATTGTAAATAATATGTCAAAAGCTTTAAAAGTAACATTGTCAAATTTTGAAAAAAAATGGATTTGTACCTGGGGCAGAGATTCTATTTCTAAAGGTAATCATTGGGGGGGCGGGCTTGCATTTCTTCAAGAAGAAAACCTGTTACTTACAAAATTACTAAGTACAGAGAATGATTTTGTTCTGTATAAAAATGAAATTAGACAAATTTATACTTGGCTTGTTGATAGGATTGGGGATGGTTCAGTTTTAATTGGTGAAGATATGGTAATTGGTCGTAAAATTATCACCCTCTATCAAAAGGCTTTTCCTGAAAAATCTAAAGATGTAGAATCTTTAAAAAAAATGATAGGAGAATGAAAGTAATGTCGTATAAAAAAATTGAAGTACCTTCAAATGGTGAAAAAATTACTTTTAAAGAGGGAAAATTAAATGTTCCAAATCATCCCATTATTCCTTTTATTGAAGGTGATGGTATTGGTGTGGACATTACTAAACCCACTCTTCCGCTTTTAAACAGAGCTGTGGAAAAAGCATATAACGGTGAACGCTCACTTCAATGGATGGAAATTTTTGCTGGTGAAAAAGCTTATACCCTTTATAATGAATATTTACCTCAAGAAACTCTTAATGCTATAAAAGATTTTATTGTGGCTTTAAAAGGTCCTCTTACTACTCCTATTGGAGGTGGATTTAGAAGTTTAAATGTAACTTTGAGACAGACTTTAGATTTGTATGCTTGTGTTAGACCTGTTCGTTATTTTAATGGGGTTGTAGCACCTGTTAAAGAACCTCAAAAATTAGATGTTGTTATTTATCGTGAAAATACTGAAGATGTGTATAGTGGCGTTGAATGGGAAGCTTATTCAGATGAAGCTAATACTATTATTCATTATTTAAAAACTCATTTTCATGCTCATATAAATGAATCCTCTGCTATAGGAATAAAACCAATTAGTGAAGAGGCGACAAAAAGACTAGTGCGTTCTGCTATTACTTATATGATTCAAAAAAAACGCAGAAGTTTGACTTTAGTACATAAAGGGAATATTATGAAATATACTGAAGGGGCTTTTAAGACATGGGGTTATGAAGTAGCTTTGGAAGAGTATAAAGATATTTTTATTTCTGAAGATGAATTATATGCACAGTATGACGGCAAACTTCCTGACGGGAAATTCCTTGTTAAAGATAGAATTGCTGATAGTATGTTTCAGCAAGTGCTTTTGCGTCCTGATGAGTATGATGTGATTGCTTTGCCAAATTTAACTGGTGATTATTTTTCTGATGCCTGTGCTGCTCAAGTAGGAGGGTTAGGACTGGCGCCAGGTGCAAATATAGGTGATTATATTGGATTATTTGAAGCTACACATGGGACTGCCCCAAAACATGCTAACAAAAACGAAGTGAATCCTTCCTCTTTAATTTTATCAGGTGTAATGATGTTGGACTATATGGGCTGGACTGAAGCTGCTGACATGATTACAAAAGCTATTGAAAAAACTATACAGGATAAAGTTGTTACTTATGATTTGGCTCGACTAATGAATACTGAACCTGTTAGTACTTCTGAATTTGCAGAAAAAATCCAGGAAAATTTATAAAAATGAAAACCGATGTTTTAGTTATTGGTGCTGGAATTGCTGGTTTAACTACTGCTATTAACTGTGCTGAAGCTGGATATCAAGTTATTCTAATTTCAAAAGCAAAACAACTTTCTGAAAGTAATAGTTCCTATGCACAGGGTGGTATTGTTTATAACAAAAAAGAGACTTCACCAGAAGCATTAATAAAAGATATTTTGCGTGCAGGTGGACCTTTAGTAAAAAAAGAAAGTGCTAGCATTGTAGCACGAGACGGCGTGTCAATTATTGATAATCTTTTAATCAAAAAAGCTAAAGTGCCTTTTATAAAAAATAAATTTGGATTTCAACTTACCAAAGAAGCCGCTCATTCTCATAGACGAATTCTTTTTGCTTATGACACAACAGGTAAATATATAATAGAGGGTTTGTTGAATTATATAAAACAAATTAAAAATATTAAGATTTTATCCGAATATATGGCAATTGATATTTTGACTAGAGAACACAATACTGATGATATTCATTCTGCTTATATGAAACCTGAGGCTTTAGGCGCTTATGTTTATAATTTAAAATCTAGCAAAGTTAAAAAAATTTTAGCCCATGTTACTGTACTTGCAACTGGTGGAATCGGACAAATTTATAAACATACTACAAATCCCAAAATTGCAACAGGTGATGGTATTGCTATGGCATACAGAGCTGGAGCTAAAATTATTAATATGGAATACACGCAGTTTCATCCTACAACTTTATTCGGACATTCTGCACAAAATTTTTTGATTTCTGAATCTGTGAGAGGAGAGGGCGCTGTTTTAATTAATCAAGATGGCAAAGAATTTATAAAACATCATAAAGGTTCTTTAGCCCCTCGTGATATTGTTTCCATTGCTATTCATAATGAACTAATTCAATCTCATAAAGAATTTGTCTATCTTGATTTATCAAAAATTCAAAAATTAAACATAAAAAAACGTTTCCCTGGAATCTATGGCAAATGTTTGCAATATAATATTGATATAGAAAAAGCTCCTATTCCTGTTGTGCCAGCTTTCCATTTTTCCTGTGGTGGAATTTTCGTAGATGGTTGGGGTAGATCTACAATCCAAAACTTATTTGTAGCTGGGGAAAGTTCCTGTACAGGTTTACATGGAGCTAATCGTTTAGCTAGTACATCATTATTGGAGGGTGTAGTTTGGGGAGACAGGATATCTAGATATATAAAAAAATATAATAAAAAATACTTTGAAAAAGAAATCCCAATTGTAAGAGATTGGGAATCAAAAGGTGTGCGTGATATAGAAGTTGATCTTGCTTTATTAAAACAAGATTGGGAGACTTTGAAAAACACAATGTGGAATTATGTGGGTGTCGTGCGAACGAAAAATCGATTACAAAGAGCTCAAAGAGATTTGACAAATCTTCGTTCTTCCATTGAAACCTTTTATCGAAATACAGTCCTTTCAGCTGATATTATTGAACTGCGTAATGCTGTACAAGTAGGCCTAATTATTGCTAATGCAGCCTGGCAAAACAAAACCTCTCGTGGTGGACATTACAGACTGAATTAAATTCTAACCTAAAAGTTCATTCATTTTTTTTGTAATACTTTCTGTTTGAGCTTCGCTTAAATTAAAATTTTGAGATAAAGCCATCATTATTTCTTGAAATTGTTCTTTGTTAAAAGAAACTACTTTTTTTGAAAACTTCCATTCCTGATCTTCCGCATCTTTTCTCCATTTTTCACGAATTTGGATGTACTTAACGCCTTTATATTCAGATATAGCAATTTCTTTTCTTTTTACTTTCCCTTCTGTATAAGCGAGTAGAGATTCCATAAAATCCTCCTTCATTTTTTATTAATTTATACAATTTTTTATTAAAAGGCAAGATTAGTTATTTTTTGTACATTTGTTTTTTTTATTATTGAAAATTGAAAAAAAAATATATATATTTCTTTTGGAGGATAATGTGAAAATTATAACTGTGGGCCACCCAACATTGCGCGATTCTGTTGTGCCAGTAAAAAATATAAGTGCTACTTTTGTACATCAAATTGATGATATGTTTAAATTAATGTATAATTCGAATGGGATAGGTTTAGCAGCTCCTCAAGTCAATATAAAAGAAAAATTTTTTCTTGTTGATACTCGAGAGACTGATGAAAAACTAGTTTGTATAAATCCTAAAATCGTTTCACGTCTCAATCAAGATGTGGAAATGGACGAAGGTTGTCTTAGTATCCCTGGCGTTTATGGGCCTGTGAGACGACCTAAAAGTATTGTTGTGGAATTTATAGATTTAAATGGTAAAACTCAAACTTTAAAGGCAAATGGTCTTTTAGCTCGTGTTATTCAACATGAATATGATCATTTAGAGGGAGTTTTATTTATTGACCATCTTAGTGAAGAATATTTGAAGAAAATTAGTAAAGAATTAGAAGATATCAAAAACAAAAATAGAGAAAAAAAATGAAAATATTATTTTGGGGAAATGGGGACTTTGGAATTTCTATTTTCAAAAAACTGGTATCTGCTGATTATGACTTGGAATTAATGACAATGCCTCCTAAAAAAAAAGGAAGAGGTCGTAAGATTGTTAGTAACAATTATTTAAAGTTTTGTAATGATAATGCTATTCCTGTTCATATTTCCGAAGATTTAAATTCAAAGGAATTCTTAAAGGTAATTAAAAATATAAATCCTGATTTGAATATCGTTGTGGATTATGGTAAAATTATTCCTGAATCTATTCTTAATCTTTTTCCTGATAAATTTGTAAATATTCACCCTTCTTTGCTTCCAACATATAGAGGGGCAAGTCCTATTCAAACAGCTTTGCTTAATGGTGATGCTGAAAGTGGTGTAACTATACAGAAAATGGTAAAAAAATTAGATGCAGGCAATATTTTATTACAGAAATCTATTTCCATTGAAGATGAAGACAATTTTGTGACTTTAACTAATAAAATGATAAGTTTAGCCGAAGCTTTGCTTTTAGAGTTTTTAAAAAAAATTCCTTTAACTGAAGATAGTTCTCAAAATGACAAATTGGCAACATTTTGTCATAAATTGTCCAAAAAAGATTATACGACTGATTGGAATGAAGAGGCTATACAGATTCATAACAAAGTGCGTGCTTTTTACCCTAAACCTGGTTTAAAAGTTCTGTTCAGAAATAAATTTTTAAAAATTTTAAAAACTGAATTAAATCAAACTCAAGTTGCTGGAAACCCTGGTACAATAACAATGGTGAGTAAATATATTGTAAGTGTTAGCACTTTAAAAGGTAGTTTAAATTTATTACAAGTTCAACCACAAGATAAAAAAGAAATGGCAATCAAGGATTTTATTAATGGTTATAGACCTAAAATTGGTGAAGAAATAAGGAGCATTTTATGTTAGAATTTGAAAATATTAAAGAATTAAAAAGTATAATTTCTGATTCTAAAAAAAAGAAAACTAAACATATTTCTGTTTTTCAATCTGTCTTCCGTATGATTCTTTTTCTGATTGCTTATGGAATTATTATGGTTTTAGTAACTATTTTTACATATAATACTTTTCTTCATAAAGCTAAAATTATTAAAATGCCAAATGTAATCAATAAAAATTTTTTAGAGTCTTATATGATTCTTCATAATTTAAATTTAAATGTTAAAGTGCGTTTGAAAAATTATAATAATATTCCTTATGGTGTTGTAGTTTCTCAGTCCGTATCACCTACAAAATTAGTAAAAGAAAAACGCTTTATTGCCTTAACTGTTAGTCAAGGAAAAAGCCAAATTGTATTGCCTTCTGTTTCTTCAAATGAATTAGAATACCGTTCTTTATATATAGTAATTCAAATTCCAAATAACTTACCACCTGAGCTTAAAACAAATCAAAATAATACAAATTTAAATGTTAGTGTTTATATCAGTGACGAAAATACATATAATAATAATTTAATTTATAATGAAACAGCTAATTTGGGTGATACTATTAAAATCCCAGTAAAAGCAACAGGAAAGATAAAAGAAAAAATTTTCATTAATAAAAAATTATTTTTAGAGAGGGAAGAATAATGACGTTACGAAAAATTATACCTTCACCATCTGTGTTGGCTGCTGACTTTGGTGATATGAAATCAGAATTAATGAAAATAAAACAATTCAATGTCCCTTTTGTTCATATAGATATTATGGATGGTCATTTTGTCCCCAATATTTCCTTTGGACCTCGCATTACTGAGGATATAAAAAATCATGTTGATGCTGATCTGGATGTACATCTCATGATTTCAGATACTGAGAAGTATGTTGATGATTTTATAAAACTTAAACCGAAAATCATAAGTTTCCATATTGAATCAGTTAAATTTTATTACAGAATGATTAATCATATAAAAAACTCAGGTATTAAAGTAGGTGTTGCTTTGAATCCTGGCACGCCTTTATCTGCCTTAGATGCCATTCTTTCTGATATAGATCTTGTCCTTCTCATGACTGTTGACCCTGGATTCTACGGTCAATCCTTTATTCCTACTATGATTAAAAAAATAGAAGATTTATATATAATAAGACGCAAACAAAACTGTAATTTTCTAATTGAAGTTGATGGAGGAATTAATAACTCTACTATAGAACAGGTTAATGAGTTTGTCGATATGGTTGTTTTAGGAAAAGCTTTTTTTAAAAACCCTAATTTAGAAGAATTAATGAAAAAATTGGAAGTTTAATTCGTGCTAAAAATAAAAATCCATAAACTTCAATTAAATAATCCTATTTTAACTGCTTCTGGGACTTTTGGATATGCTGATGAGTTTAAAAAAATGTTAGACCTAGAAAAAGTAGGCGGTGCTGTATTAAAAGGCTTGACTATGAACCCTAAAAAAGGGAATCCTCCTCCTCGCATTGCTGAAACCCCCTGTGGTATGTTAAATTCTGTTGGTCTTCAAAATGTTGGTGTTCATGATTTTATTAAAAAAAAATTGCCTTTATTAAAAAATATTAAATTACCTTTAATTGCAAATGTGGCAGGGGAAAGTGAAGAAGAAAATAGCAAAATAGTTCGTGCTTTGGAAAATGCTGAACAAATTAAAGCTATTGAATTAAATGTGTCTTGTCCTAATGTGAAACAAGGGGGAATGATTTTCGGCACAAACCCTAAACTTTTATCTCGTCTTGTTAAGGTAGTTAGAAATAATACAACAAAAACATTAATTGTAAAATTGTCTCCTAATGTGACTGATATAACTGAAATGGCAAAAATAGCTGAATCAGAAGGAGCCGATGTTATTTCTGCTATTAACACTTTGCTTGGCATGGCTATTGATATCAATAAACGAAAACCAGTTTTATCTAATGTTTTTGGAGGTTTATCTGGCCCAGCTGTAAAACCTGTTGGATTGAGAGTTATTTGGCAACTCTATGAATCTGTAAAAATTCCTTTAATCGGAATAGGTGGAATTTTAACTTATAAAGATGTTTTAGAATATATTTTTGCTGGTGCTTCTGCTGTGCAAGTGGGAACAGCCAATTTTGTGAATACACGAGCAGCAGAAAAAATTGCCACTGATTTAGAAAATTATTGTAAAAAAAATAATATCTCGAATATAAAGAATCTCATTGGTGTTGCACATTGATTTTTTCAATTAAGCACAATAGCTAATATCGTAACTTATATAGAGGAATATTTAAGAAACTAAAATATTCGAATATGTCCTGTAGATTTTTGAAAAAGAATTTTAAGCTTTGACCCTATTAATCTTTTTTATACAGGCCAATATGCTTAATAGTAAATAATTTTATTCGAGTTAATAAATATATTTTTAGTACTGAAAAAAGTATATAAACTATTTTTAAAAATAAGAGTTTTTATAAAAAAAATGGATATAATGTGTTCCTTCTGTTGTATTCATCAAAAATTGAATGTGAAAAAAAGATTTTTTTTTTGACTTTTTCTTGTTTTCTAAATATATTCTATTAGGGAGAGATGCTGGAGCGGTTGAACAGGACGGTCTCGAAAATCGTTGTAGCCGAAAGGCTACCGAGGGTTCGAATCCCTCTCTCTCCGCATAACAACTGAGGGTACTATGAATATTTTTCTTGTTTCTTTTCAATTTGAAGGTAATATTATTAATGGCGAAGGCGTTCATGTTCGTGAATTAGCCAGAGAATTGATTAAGAAATCACATAATGTAACCGTACTAACTCTTGGACTAAAGCAACAATTACAATTTGAAAATGTTGTTCTCAAAGATCCTTATGATAAAAACAAAGTTAATCAAAAAATAAAAGTTCCAACATACAGATTTTTTGTTTCAGATTCCCCTTATTTAAATACACCTTATGATGGAACTTTTGATGATAAAGTAAAACGCATTAAAGAATTTGATCTTCAAGTGCTTGGTTTTTTGCGTGCCCAAAAAAATCAATCTCGTTCTATTGTCCATTTGCATGGTCGATTTATGATTCCGTCTTTAGCTAAAGAAATTAAATTGTATACGAAATTTAAGATCGTTTCTTCACTCCATAGAATTGAATCTATGTACAATCCCAATCAATTATCTGATATAAACTATAAACGAAAATCTCTCCTTTATCTTGAAAACAAAGAATTGCTTTCTGTTAAATATAGTAATGCCGTTATTGTGCGTAGTAACTTGAACCGTGATTTGCTTTCTGAGTTATTCTTAGGAAAAATTCAAACTGAAAAAATTCATGTTCTTCCAAGTGCTGTTCCCATGCCTTTTATTCATAGGCCTACACCAGACCCCAAAATTGTAGATAATTTTAAAAGCTATTATGGAATTAAAGGTGATTTAATTTTTAATCTTAGTGTTATAGAACCTGTGAAATCTATCGAATATACTATTCATTCTGTCCCATTGATTTATAAAAAACTACGTTCTGTTTATAAAAATAAACCAGAAAATTTTACTTATATTATTGCTGGCCTACTTAGAAAAGAAAATAGTGATTATTACAATAGACTTAAAAAATTAGCTGCTAAAGTGAATAAAAAATATAAAAATAGTATAAGAATAATGCCAAATATTGACGAAAAAACAAAAGAAGAACTTTTTGACACTGCTTCTGTGTTTCTTTATTCTTCTCTCATTGAACCTTTTGGGATTACTATGGCTGAGGCTATTGTAAAAGATAATGTTATAATTGCCTCTAATACTGAAGGTGCCCGCTTATTGTTAAATAAAAATAAAAAGATTACGTCTCCTTTTTCTGTTGTTGATCACGGTCTTATTATTCCTTATTTCGATATGGGCAAAAGAGCTGAATTTTTTGCTAAGGCTGTTTTGTATACTTTTACTCATAGAAAAGAATTAGAAAAGGTAAAAAAATTAGGACAAAACTATGTTTTAAAACAATACGCTTGGAGTACTTTGGTTAATAAAAAAATTGCGCTCTATAAATCTGTATTAAATAAAAAATAATTATATTTTATAAAGGAGAAAAACATGGATACAAAAATTTTACTACCTGATAGTGAATTGCCAAAAAAATGGTTTAATATCCTTCCTGAATTGATGGATTTAAATACCCCTTTTGAACCAGCCCGACATCCAGGTACAAAAAAACCTCTTGAACCTGCAGACTTAACAGCTTTATTTCCAATGGGATTAATTGAACAAGAAGTCTCTATGGAAAAAGAGATTGATATTCCTGAAGAAGTACAAAAAATTTATAATATTTGGCGACCCACTCCTTTGCACAGAGCTAAAAATTTAGAAAAAGCTCTTGGAACGCCTGCTCATATTTATTTTAAAAATGAAAGTGTGAGCCCTCCTGGAAGCCACAAACCTAATACTGCTGTTCCTCAAGTTTATTATAATAAACTAGAAGGGATTAAGCGTTTAACTACTGAAACAGGTGCTGGTCAATGGGGTAGTGCCCTTTCTTTTGCTTGTAATTTTTTTGATATCGAAGCAATGGTTTATATGGTTCGTATCAGTTTTGATCAAAAACCATTTAGACAATTGCTCATGCAGTCATGGGGTGGTCAGTGCGTGCCTAGTCCATCTGATTTAACTGAATCTGGACGAGCTGCTTTAAAAGAAGATCCCAACACTCCTGGTAGCTTGGGATTGGCTATTAGTGAAGCTGTAGAAGATGCTGTTACCAGAGAAGATACTCATTATTCCTTAGGTAGCGTTCTTAATCATGTTATTCTTCACCAAACTGTTATTGGAAAAGAAACTATCAAGCAAATGGCAATTGCAGGAGAAAAACCAGATATTCTAATTGGTTGTGTTGGTGGCGGTAGCAATTTTGGAGGTTTCGTGGCTCCTTTTGTACCAATGGTAAAATCTGGCGAAAAAATAAAAATGATTGCTGTTGAACCTGCAGCTTGCCCCACTTTATCAAAAGGATTATATGCTTATGATTACGGTGACATGGCCGGTTTAACACCATTACTTAAAATGTTTACTTTAGGTCATAAGTTTATGCCTCCTAAAATTCATGCAGGAGGATTGCGTTATCACGGTGATTCTCCAATTATTTCGCAGTTAACCAAAGAAGGTATTGTGGAAGCGCGTACTTACCACCAAAGAGAAGTTTTCGATGCTTCTATTTTATTTGCTAGAACAGAAGGCTTTATCCCTGCTCCTGAGACATCACATGCCATAAAAGCAGCTATCGATGAAGCACTTAAATGTAAAGAAACAGGTGAAGCTAAAAATATTGTTTTCAATTATAGTGGCCATGGTCATTTCGATATGGTTTCTTACCAAAAATATTTTGATAATGATTTAGAAGATTATGCTTTGCCTCAGCATGAAATTGATGAGGCTGAAAAAGATTTACCACAAATTTAATTAAAAAAAGGGAGGCAGGTAACTGTCTCCCTTTTTTTTCAGAAAAGAAAATCAATTTTTCTAATTTGGATTATTGTATTTTAAGCTGCTTCAAGCTACTTCTCAGATTAATTCAACGAATACATATATTACTATTTAGGAAAGATTATAAAAAAACTGACCAATCAAATTGACTCTAAAATTAAAATATTATCAAAAAAAATAGAATTTTTAAAATTGTAAATTATTTTTAACATCTCTGCTATAGTCTCTTTATATATCATTTATAAAATCACGCAGATAAGCAGCTTTTTCAAATTCTAAATTTTCAGCTAATTTAAACATCTTTTTTTCTAACTGTTTTTTCAATTGTTTTTTATAATCATGATCAGATATTTTTTTTGTTTTATTGAGAAAATTTTTTGTTTCATTGATTATATTCTCAACCTCTGTTGTTGCTTCCTTTTTTTGAGATTCTAAAATATCAACAATTTCTTTTTTTATAGTTTTGGGAGTAATATTATGAGATTTATTGTATAGTTTTTGTTTTT
>Ga0114934_10001786_pt1 | contig 13928 bp, 7 predicted proteins | sample 4SBtaG_2_FD_99695 | JGI IMG/M metagenome (GOLD analysis project Ga0114934, IMG submission 99695) | Deep subsurface microbial communities from Kolumbo volcano to uncover new lineages of life (NeLLi) - 4SBTROV10_white metaG | ecosystem: Environmental > Aquatic > Marine > Volcanic ... | reverse complement strand
TTAGGATGTGGGGTGCAATTCGGGAAACCCCGATTTAGAAATACCCAAATTTGGGCTATGATAATTGCACAGATTTGTAGTATTTCTTAATCGTCAGAAAAATTTGTGAATTTTTCGGGTTAAGCAACTTGATAGCAGTTCGGTATAAATATCAGAAAGAAAGTGTAAATAATTACCAAAAGAAATTTTTTTAATTTTGTTTATTTTTATAAACTCATTGATTAAAATAAAAAATGTAACTTTGTAAATAATTAAATAAAAAAAAATCAAAAAAAATGAGTGTTTTAGTTAATAAAGATTCCAAAGTTATTGTACAAGGATTTACCGGAGGAGAAGGAACTTTTCATGCCCAACAAATGATAGAATACGGCACCAATGTTGTCGGTGGTGTAACCCCCGGGAAGGGTGGACAAACCCACTTGGGCAAACCGGTTTTTAATACGGTAAGTGATGCGGTAAAAGAAGAAAACGCGAATGTCTCAATTATTTTTGTGCCACCTGCCTTTGCTGCCGATGCGATTATGGAAGCGGCCAACGCCGGTATCAAATTAGTTGTTTGTATTACCGAAGGTATTCCAACGGCAGACATGGTTAAAGTAAAAGAATATCTCAGTGATAAAGATACGCGTATGATTGGCCCTAACTGTCCGGGCATTATTACACCGGATGAAGCTAAAATAGGAATCATGCCGGCATTTATTTTCCAAAGAGGCAAAGTAGGTGTTATTTCTCGTTCAGGGACCTTAACTTATGAAGCTGTTGACCAATTAACTAAAGCAGGTTTAGGACAAACAACAGCCATCGGTATTGGTGGTGACCCGATTATTGGAACAACGACTTTAGACGCTGTAAAATTATTTATGGAAGATCCGGAAACAGAAGGTATTGTTATGATTGGTGAAATTGGAGGTACGATGGAAGCCGATGCTGCATACTGGATTAAAGAACACGGCACCAAACCCGTTGTTGGTTTTATTGCCGGACAAACAGCACCCAAAGGCAGACGCATGGGACATGCCGGGGCTATCATTGGCGGAAAAGATGATACCGCTGCTGCCAAGATGAAAATTATGGAAGAATGTGGTATTACCGTAGCCAAATCACCTGCCGAAATAGGCAAAAAAATGGTAGAAGCTTTATCGAAAGTAAATGCATAAGAGGAATTCTAAGTCCCCTTAAAGAGTATTGTTGATATTTTTATTTTGAGCTACTTTTTTTAAGTAGCTCTTTTTTTTGGCAGAAATCAAAAAAATGTTTTATTTTGTGAAATAAAATTTACCGTCATGAAGAAATTATTAATTCTGTTAGCATTTGTTCCCATGTTTTATTGGGGTTGTAATCATTCCGGCACCGAAAATACCATAACGAAAAGAGATTCAGCACTGGCAACTATTCAGAGGTTGGAAAAAAAATTATATGCAGATTCGTCTCAGACCATAAACCCAAGTTTTGCTACAGAAACGATGATTGCCTATGCTCGTTTTGCCCATAATTTTCCAACGGATACATTGAGTCCTGAAATGCTATTTAAGGCAGCAGAAATAGCGAGAGCAATTCATAATGGACAAGAAGCCGTATTGTATTACGATAAAATATGCAAAAACTATCCTAATTACGAAAAAGCACCAACAGCCCTGTTTCTAAAAGCATTTACTTACGAAAATGTATTAAAAGATACGGTTAATGCCAAAATGAATTATCAAGCGTTTTTAAAGAAATATCCGGATAATCAATTTGCCGATGATGCCAAATATTCATTAAAATATTTAGGGAAAACGCCGGAAGAATTGATTCAAATGTTTGAAGGCAATGCCAAAGATACAACTAAAGATTCAGTACAATAATTTCTGATGGCGTGGATTGAGAAACTTCGCCTCCACCCTTTTGTCCGCTTACTAATACCATTGATACTTGGCATTTTGCTTCAACTTAATGGGTTTATTCCATTGACACCTCAGAGGGTGTTTTACGGATTAATTATTTTATTTATAATCCTTGTCCTATTGCAAATTTTGGTCAGGAATAGTCGCCACTTTTTGATTATGGGCGTGGGAATAAATCTTTTGTTGTTGTTAGCAGGGATAACCATTACGCAGCTGAAAGACGAAAAACGACTAACTGTTAATAATGCTCAACAAGGGATGATGGTGGGCACCATCATTAAACAACCCAAAACCAGCGACAAAACCATTAAGACTGTTTTAGAGATAGAGGCTATTAATAAAAACGGAAATTGGATTTCAACATCCGGCAATGTCGTACTGTATTTTAGGAAAGATTCAGTTAATCCCCCCATATTGGCGCTAGGCGACCGTCTTATTTTTGATGTAGATGTACAAACCCCTTTGGCAGCAAAGAACCCGCATGAGTTTGATTATAAAAATTATTTGGCATACCATCTGATTACAAAACAGGCATTTCTAAGAGCCGGCGAATGGCAGAAAATATCAAATGATATACCGACAACAAATATCTCATTGTGGGCTTCGGAAATTCAACAAAAGGTGGTAAGCATCTTTCGTCAGGCACATTTAAGCCCTGATAATTTTAGTATTATTTCTGCTTTAACAGTAGGATATAAAGATTTACTTTCGGCAGAAACGCGTCAATCATTTTCTCAGACAGGTGCCATGCATGTATTAGCGGTTTCCGGATTACATGTCGGCATCATTTATTTAGTGATAAATTATTTATTATCATTCTTTTTCAAGAAAAAACGACGGTGGATAAAAACAATTTTAATACTCATTGTGCTTTGGGCTTATGCCCTGATAACCGGATTTTCGCCATCAGTATTACGGGCAAGTGTAATGTTTTCATTTATTGTCATCGGCCAAAATATGAATCGTCCTAAAAATATTTACAATACCATTGCCGCATCTGCTTTTTTATTGTTGATGTTTAATCCTTACAACTTGATTGAAATTGGTTTTTGGTTGTCGTATTTGGCCGTTTTGGGAATTGTCTTTTTACATCCTAAAATTTATGGGTTATTATATTTTGGAAAATCATTCTTGGGAAAATTTGCCGATAAAGTATGGTCTCTAATTGCTGTTTCTATTGCGGCACAAATAACTACTTTACCCATTGTGCTTTACTTTTTCCATCAGTTTCCAAATTATTTTATTCTTACCAACCTATTTGTTATTCCGTTGGTGTCTATTATAGTTTATGTTGCCATGTTTTTGTTAATGGTGTCGCCGATTCCAGTAATATTTTCCTTTGTAGCCATGATATTAAACCATATTCTGAGTTTTATGTTAGGCGGTATTCGTTGGATACAGGCATTGCCATTTGCATTTATTCAAAACATTTTTATTACAAAATATCAAATGGGTTTGCTTTATGCGATAATACTATCATTTATACTTATTTTGTTATGGAAAAAATCAATACCGGTTTTTAGCTTTTTAGTGTTTTTATTAATTTTTCTTGGTACCACAATTCAAAACGAATTTTCAACACAAAAACAACGACGAATCATTGTTTACGCCATAAATAGAGAGACGGCTTATAATTTTATTGATGGTAAAGACAACCTCTTTTTCTCTTCGTTGTCGGACAACGAAAAAAAATTGAATTATCATGTAAAAAATAACTGGTTAGCGTTGGGCTTAAATAATGAGAAGTTGCTAAATATCAGGAAAATGGACGACAATCATTTTTTTAGGAATTATTTGGTTCTTCAAAATCCACACTTCTTTATGAAACATAATTTTATAGGATTTTATGACAAAAAAATAGTTGTTTTTAATCAAGACTATAAAATAGATAAACGAACAATTACCGACAAAAAACTGAAAGTAAATTATGTTTTGTTAAGCGAAAATGCGAAAGTAGATATTCAGACTATATTGCGACTTTTTGATCTCAAAAAGATTATTATTGATGCATCGAACTCTCGCTATAAAATTGCCAAATGGAAAGAAGCTTGTCTTGCGGCAGGAATAAATTACTACATAACCCCAGAACAAGGTGCCTACGATGAAATATTAAAAGACAAGGTGCTACTGTGATTTTTGTTTTTAAAAATAACGCCGAACGATTACTCCCGAATAGACTTTGGGAATAACGGTTCGGAATTATATCGAATCCAATCAACTATTTTGCAAACTGCGGAGCAACCACCTTTTCTTTGGATCCGGACATATATACATAGAATCCTGAGCCTGTTTTAGCCCCCAAATTGCCAGAAGCTACCATTTTAACCAATAATGGATTTGGAGCATAACGGTCATCACCTAAGCCTTCGTACATTACCTGCATGATATAAAGACATACATCTAGGCCAATAAAGTCTGCCAAATGCAATGGTCCCATAGGATGCGCCATACCCAACATCATAACGGTATCAATTTCTTGAACACCGGCAACACCTTGTTGTAGAGTAGCTATCGCTTCGTTAATCATAGGCATCAAAATGCGGTTGGCAACAAACCCCGGATAATCGTTAACTTCAACCGGTACTTTATGAAGTCCTTTTGCCAATTCCATAATGGTGTTAAGTGTTTCATCGGAAGTTTTGAATCCTTTAATAATTTCAACCAATTTCATTACCGGCACCGGATTCATAAAGTGCATGCCTATGACTTTATCAGGGCGTTTTGTTTTTGCTCCAATTTCTGTAATGGAGATTGAAGAGGTGTTTGATGCTAAAATAACATCAGCACCAACCAAAGCATCAATTTCTTTAAAGATTTTAAATTTCAAATCCGGATTTTCTGTGGCGGCTTCTACCACTAATTCGGCACCGACAACACCATCTTTTATGGCTGTGAAGGGGGTAATATTACCCAATGTTGCCTTTTTGTCAGCTGCTGTAATTTTTTCTTTTTTGATTTGACGATCCAAGTTTTTTTCAATCGTCTTAAACGCTTTGTCCAAAGCATCTTGACTAATATCAATCATAGCGACTTTGTAGCCGTTTTGAGCAAATACATGAACAATTCCATTGCCCATTGTTCCGGATCCGATTACTGCAATATTTTTCATTTTATATTTTGTTTAGTTAAAGGTGACTTCTAATAATTAATTTTTTCAAGAAACAAAGATAATATATAATAATTAATAATTGTTAATTGTTAATTGTTAATTCATAATTATCAATAGTATTATTACATAAATATTCTTTGCCTATTAAAAATTCTGAAAATCTTGATGCAAACTAATTATTAAAACTCCCCTAAATAGAGTCAGTCTTTAATATTTACATCATTTCTAGCATGGAAAGCACAACATTTTCAGCGTCTTCAGCTATATCCATAATGGTGGCATCCAACATATAACAGGGGGTTGTAGCAACTTTAAATTTAGAATCTACAACCACATCTCCATGATGGGTATTAATATGTCGAGCGCCCATTTTTTCAGCCTGTTCGGCCGTTGCTTTATCTTGTCCTATGGTAATCTCAACATCGCCAAGTACTTTGGCAATCAATACCGGGGAAATACATAAGGCCCCGATAGGTTTTTTGGCAGCTACCGTATCTTTTATTGCTTTCTCAATTTCAGGAACAACATAACAGTCAGCACCGTCAAAAGCGAACGAGCAAAGATTTTTAGCGACACCAAAACCACCGGGGAAAAGTAAACCATCATAATTGGCCGGATTATAGTCAGTAACGGGGGAAATTTTACCGCGAGCAATTCGTGCTGACTCTACCATTACATTTCGTTTCTCATTCATTTCTTCGCCCGTAATGTGATTTACAACATGATACTGGTCAATATCCGGTGCAAAAATGTCGTATGTGCTTCCATTTTTTACAATGGCATACATGGACATGGTAGCTTCGTGGATTTCAGCACCATCATATACACCGCATCCTGATAAAACAATTGCAAATTTCTTTTTTGAACTCATGTTTAAAAATTTTGTCTAAAGTATTAATAATTTTTTATTTACAAAATATTTTTTTTAACAGATATTACAGAAATTCATCTTGGTATGTAAAAAAAACAAAGATAAATAGTAAGAAACCCACTTCCCCCCCTCCTAAGAAGAAAATTTTTGTTAATTATTTTGATAGCGGTAGTATAATTTTAAAGAGATTGCTTCGGCATTCTGCCTCGCAATGACGCTTTGTCTTGTCCTTGTTTGTAACACGGATGAGAAAGAGATACTTCTCCCTCCTTAGGCGGGATCAGCATGACAATAATAAAAAAAGGGGAGTCCTTATATAACAACAAAACACAGTTTTGTCATTCCGAACGAAGAGAGGAATCTAAATTAATTGACTAATTTTATAATACTAACCCACCTCTTGTCCTCGTTTGTAACAAGGATGCTTTATTTAAATTTTTCAAAATTAACAATTAACAATTAATAATTAATAATTGGTTAATCCATTTCTTTAAATACAATTAATGTCAAATTTCTCAGGATGGCGGGCAGTAATATTTTGGTAGAACGATTTCAGATATTGACGGTCTGCTTCATAATTGCCGGTAGGATAGATTAATTTTCCTACGCCAATTTGTTTCTTTTTATAGTCAATGTATCCCGGAAGAATAGGAACGCCTGTTTGCATCGACAGTTTATAAAAGCCGCGTTTCCATCGTTTTACTTTGCTGCGCGTACCTTCCGGCGTAATATTCAGAATAAAATTGTTACTATTTTTAAAATGACTGATAATGGATTTTACTGCATTACTGCTGCTTGTTCTATCCACCGGGATACCGCCAAGGGCTTTTGTTATCCATCCTATTGGTGGGCGAAACCATTGTTTTTTAATCATAAAATACGGTTTTCGTCCGAGGGCACAAAAAAACATTTTACCAATCAAAAAATCTGTATTTGATGTATGTGGCGACATGATTAGAATCAATTTTTTTTCAGCAGGAAATTGACCGACAAAATGCCACCCCATTAATTTAAAGAAAATCCATTTGCAAAATCGTTGCATAAGTTATACGACTTGTTCTATTTTGAAAGGGCTAAGATATATCAAATAACCGTTTACAATCTCAAATCCCAGCTGTTTTATTGTGGTCGTATAGGCTTTGACTTGTTCGTGATAATGCGGATGTGCTTCGCCGGTTTTAAAATCAATGATGATGGCTTGATTATCTTTGACAAGTAAGCGATCGGGACGGATTATTTTGCCCGTATCGTTTATCAGGTTATATTCGTTATACACGGTCCATTTTTCAGAAAACCAATCTAAAAACAAATCATTTTTAAAACCGACATCAAAGAAGTTACGAATTATTTTTGTGTTTTCCGGCGACAAGAAATTTTGTTGTCGAAGCACCCGTTCAATATCTGTTTTTGTGTAAACCTGCTGTAGAATGTTGTGAATAATTTCGCCCTGCATTTGTTTGCTATCTATTGATGGTGACGAAGCCAATCTGCTAGATATGAGATTGGTATTTTTTTTCTGTATTGCTTCGGATTTGGTAATTTTATAAGCGTTTACAATCTCTTTATGATCTTTAGGTAACGACCTATTTAATGCCCCCTTTTCAAAAATATTGTTTTCACCGTATGCTTCAACAAATGACATTATCCATTTTGAAGTAAAATTGGTATTGGTTTCGGTATTAAAAAAAACTTTCAGAACGGTTTCAGGGCGGGTAAATGTTACATACAACAAGTTGAGATTATCGACAAATGTATTCAATTCCTCACCGTGAGCATCTTTTTCAAAGATACTGTTCTGTAAGGCTTTATTGTTTCTAACATGATAATATTTCCCGTTAAACGGCGGTAAGTCTGATTTTACCCACAGTTTATTTTCTTTTTTTATCATCCAGTTTGCGAAAGGAAAAATGACGACCGGAAACTGTAATCCTTTGGCTTTGTGAATGGTATATATTTGTATGGCATCTTGCTCTTGAGAGAAAAAGACTTTAAATTTGCTACTGTTTTGATCCCACCATTTAATAAATTCGTATGGCTGATTTCCATTTTTAATCTCAAAATCGAAAATTTTGTCCATCGTACCCTTTAAAAATGCAATTTGATTAATGTGTGTATCTAATTCAAAAGTGCTGATAATAATTTGATTCAGTTCGAAAAGAGAAGATTTCTCGCGTTGTGATTTGCAGTAATCAATTTTGTCTAGAATTGAATTGTGAATGTCCTTATCATAAAGCCATAGATAAGGAGATTGCGATTTTTCGTCTTTTGTGAGCGATACCCAGTATTTTTTGATTTGTGTTAACAATAATTCATTTTCTTGCACGGTCAAATACCGTAAAACATCTATCAGAAGATTGACCAAAGGAGAAGTCGTCAAAAGCAGTGCTTCGTTAGAGATAAATTTAAAATTATACGATTTGCCTTCTGTATCGTTATCTGTTTGTGCTTTTATCAAGAAATTGGCAAGTGTTGTGGCTTCATTATTTTTTCGTACTAAGAGTGCAATGTCGCGAGCCTGGTATCCCTTGTCTTGTAATACTTTGATAAATGCAATTGTTTTTTTTGAGGCTTCTTCAGTGAAGTTTATTTGAGGTAAACCTTCAACAGATATAAATCCCTGGTGTTTTTTGGTGTCAATTTGAAAATCGTCAGGGTTGGTAGGATATATATCAGAGAAAAGCGTTGTTCCGGATGTTTTATCATGCAGGTTGGCTGAAAACTGAAAAAATTTATTATTAAAATCAACAATAGTTTTTGCACTTCTGTAATTTTTCTGTAAATTTTCCTGTGTAAAATAATCCTTAAAATCTTTTTGGATACTTTCTTTTAACAAATTCCAATTGGTATTTCGCCACCGGTAAATAGACTGTTTTACATCGCCTACTACCAAGGCGGAATTTTCTTCCGATGACACAATTTCGTTAATCAACGGCTTAAAATTTTGATATTGTATGTCGGAAGTATCTTGAAATTCGTCAATCATCATTTGGTTGAAGTAATTACCAATTTTTTCGTAAATGATCGGTTGCGGATTATCTCCAATAATTTTGGAAATTAATAGGCCTGTTTGTGGGAGAAAAAACAAATTATTTTCAGCGGCATATACTTTAAAAATACTATAAATGAAGGTCAAAATCCCTTGTTCGTAGAAATTTTTGTTTACAGCAATGACACCATTAAGTATTTTGCCAAATTTATTGATATCCTCCACAGCAGCATGAAAAATAACATCAAATTGATTGATAACCTCGTCTGTGATACCGGCAGGTATTTTTGTGAACCATTTTTTTTCTTCTAAAGTTTTTGTGCTATAGCTATTTAATTCGGGAATTATTTTTGTAGCTTCAATTTCACTTAATTTATTGAAAAACCCGCCTACGCCTTTTGTTCCATAATAAAAATCACCGTAATCTAATCCGTAAGATATCATGAGGTTGTCAAATTCCGAAGCATGTTGTAATAATTCCGTCAACTTTAAGTCTTCATATTTATCTAATTCTTCTTTTTTCTTTAACAGTTCTCCGGGCGTAAAGCTGATATTCTCTTTTTGTTGTTGGAAAAACTCTTTGAAAACTTCCGATGTGATATTTAAAATATCCGATTTAAGATTCCAATTCTTGTTGTTTTCAAGGTTTTGGTACATCATGCCGGTAATCCATTTACGCAGCATTTTGTTTTCTGCCATTTGTTGAATTAGTTGGCTATAAACAGCTTCCTTGGTTTGTTCGGTGTCTAATTCTACGGTGAAATCAAACCGGAGATTGAGTTCCCGGATAAAGTTTCGCAGTAAATTTTGAAAGAAACTGTCAATAGTACTAATGTTAAAATAGGAGAAATCGTTAAGAATTAACCGCAGTGCCTTAGATGCTTGTTTGGGAATGTTGATGTTTTGTGGCAATTCTTTTTTTAGTACTTCATAATAGCCCTCTTTTTCTTTTCCTGTGGATAGATTAAATAAGACTTCCAAGATACGGGACTTCATCTCGTTGGTAGCTTTGTTGGTAAAGGTAATAGCCAAAATATGCTTAAAATCAGCAGGTTTTACCAAAACCGTCTTGATAAATTCTACTGTTAAACGGAATGTTTTTCCCGAACCGGCAGAAGCTTTGTAAATTTTTAAGTTTTTCATGCAACCTTTTGTAAATTTATTCGTCTATTACTAAAAATGAACAATTATTTATTGTTGATGTTAATAAAATTGGATAAATTTAATGATAATTTAATATCTTTTAATTAAAAATTTGTTTTATTTGTATTAGAAACATCACAAGCTACATAGATGTCCACTCCCGGGTGAGGCTACATAGATGCTTGCAAAAATATACCGGTAACGATGAGAAGGTTAATTTTAGCATCTAAATATTTATTTTTCACATTGCTTTTTGTTGGCGGGTTTAATTTATTTTCTTTTGGGCAAGGAACTGAAACTTTTCAAAATATTTGCACAAGTAGCTGTTCTCCATCTAGCTCATCATATGGTTCTAGATCATGGACTGGCGATGACGGTTCTACATGGACTGCAACAAATTCACGAACTGACCAAACAATAAATGGAGCGGCTATGACAATGAATGATGATAAAGCAAACACTTATATTGAATCAGGGAGTATTGCAGGAGGTGTCCAAGATTTAACAATAACTACTCAAAGAAAATATAGTGGAAACTCAGGAAATATAGATGTATTGATAAATGGGACTAATGTTGGTACTGTTCCTTATAGTGCTTCTGTCACAACAACAACTATTTCTGGAATCAATGTTTCTGGAAACATTGTAATAAAAATTGTAAACGATATTGGAGGGAGTAATGGCGGAGGTGATGATAGAGTTGCAATTGATGATGTTACTTGGACAACATATTCTGCTGTTGCAGCCCCTGAAATCCAAACACAAATACCAACAGGAACAGATGTAGCCTGTGGCTATACTTACGATTTTGGAACACAAACTACAGGTTCAAATACCAACCAAACCATAACTATAAAAAATATTGGCACTGCTGATTTAAATATTACCGATTACCCATTATCCGGCACAAATGCTAGCGAATTTTCATTAAGTCCTGCAAGTACAAGCACAACAATTGTTGCAGGTAGTTCTTACGATATTACAGTAACATTCTCACCAACAACTACAGGTTCAAAAACAGCAAAAATCACAATAAATAACGACGATAGTGATGAAGGAGCTTGTGAAATTAATTTTACAGCCATTGCTCAAGATCCCTGTACGGCACCAGCGAATCAACCAACATCATTAGTTTTATCAAATATAACAACATCAAGTATAGATGGTAGTTTTACCGCCGCTTCACCCGTGGCAGATAATTACTTAATTGTTTATAGCACAAGTAATACATTAAGTTCTAATCCTGTGGATGGAACAACTTATTCACCGGGAGATAATATAGGAGGAGGAACTGTTGTCGATAATATTTCTGGTACAACATTTACAGCAAGTGGATTAACACCGGGGACAGAATATTATTTCTTTATTTTTGCAAACAATAATGTGTCTTGTACAGGAGGTCCAAAATATAACACATCAAGTCCTTTAACAGGCGATGAGATAACAATTCCGGAAAATGCAAATTGGACAGCTCCCGGTTGTATTTCTAATTCAACAATAACTTTAAATTGGAATGCTGCTCCAGGAAATTCTACAGGTTATTTATTAGTTGTACGACAGGATAATACACCTCATGCAATAACAAGTCTTGATCCAACAACAAATTTAGGAGAAAGTACTGATTATTCAGCTGCAGCACAGTTTGGTAGCACTACAGAATATTCAAGAATTTTATATAAAGGAACAGCAACAACAGTATTAATAACAAACTTACCAACGGCAAATTGCACTTTTAAAATCTACACCTATACCATAGGAGCAAATGGTACAGATTATAAATATTCATCAGGTACACAACAAACTAATACCATAGGATTACATAATGTAATTTCTGCATCATCTACTTGTGGAGATAGTCAATCAAGTATATCGTGGTCTAATCCTACAGCAAGTTGTTTTGATGAAATATTAGTGGTTACAAACGAAACCTCAGGAATAGGATTTTCACCTTCTGGAGACGGCTCTGCTTATACTGCAAATACAGTTTATGCAGCACCAGACCAAGTTGTTTACAAAGGAACAGGAACAAATGTAACTGTAACAGGTCTTACAAATGGAACAACATATTATTTCGAAATATTTGTAAGAAAAGGTACCGAGTGGTCGTCTGGAGTTGAAGTTTCTTGTACTCCTAATGTTTCTACAACACTATATCCTGGCGATTTAGCAATTGTTGCTGTAAATACCAATGGTACAACAGGAGATGAAATGTCGTTCTTTGCATTTAAGGATATAACAAACGGAACAATTATTCAGGTTACAGATAACGGTTATGAAAGAGCCACAGCTGGTTTATGGGGTGATTCCGAAGGTTTTATTAATCTTGAGAGAATTGGCAATACGATACCTGCAGGTACTGTTATTACTCTTATAATGACAGGTGTAAATGGTAAAGTTTCTGCAGATTTCGATATGCTTATTTGTGGAATAAACGATGATGCTAATTGGAATATATATAGTTCTGGTAGCGGAACTGGATTTAATTTTAATCCAACCGATCAAATTTGGATGATGCAAGATGGAAATTGGACTGATCCTTCTGGAAGTCAAAATGCAACTTATGATGGATATGTTTTATATGGCTGGACAGCTATTGGTTGGGAATCTTCTCCCGGTTATAATAGCACATCTGGTTCTACACTATTTCCAGGAACAGAGTGTTTTAACACGAATGTTGCTGTTGACACAAATAAAGATAAAGTTAAATTCTTTACAGACACCTCAATTACCAGAAGTCAGTCCGGGTGGATAGGAGAAATTAACTCCTCAGGTAATTGGACTGGATATGCTGACAATCCTTCTTATGATGCTGGAGGATTAGATTATTCAGGATCATGTATTAAATTTAAAATTGATAATTCACTGGGTAATGGAGCTGGAATGTGGCATGGAAGTGAAGATAACAATTGGTTTAATTGTGCTAATTGGCTAAATATGAAAGTGCCTGACGAAACAGTTGATGTTACTATACTTGCAAATGCAAAAAACGAAGCTAATATTGATGATACACAACCCGATGCTAATACTTATGGACCAATAGCCAAATGTAAAAACTTAACAATTCAAGATGGTGGTGATACAGTTTATGTTCAAATTGATGATGCAAATGATCAGCTTCAAGTAAAACAAGTGCTGACTATTGAGTCAAAAGGAAAATTATATAATGATAATGGCGGAACACTATCTGTTGATGGTAATATTATTATTAATGATACCGCTTTACTCGATATGCACGCAAATCCAACTTCTGGCTCAACTTTAAATTTAAAAGGAAATTGGATTGATAATAATATTATTAACGATGCAACTCATGGATTTTACGAAGATAGTAGCAAAATAGTTTTTCTCGGAACAAGCACACAAACTATAAGTGATGCTACCGGAAACGAAACTTTTTACAATGCCCAAATTAATAATTCCTCAGGCGTTGATTTAAATAGTACTGACATTACAATATCTAATTCGCTTACATTGACAAACGGTTTAATTAATACTGGATCTAATAAAGTAGATATATCAACCTCAAATGTTTCTGCCGTTACCGGACAAAATACAAATTCGTATGTAAACGGCAATTTACGCAGAGCATTTGCCTCAAATACAAACACTTATGCATTTCCTGTGGGAACATCTACTAGGTACACACTTGCCGAAGTTGTTAATAATAACTTAGTTGGCATAAATTATATTGATTCAAAATTTCTAAGTTCATTCACCAGCACAGGTTCTTTAGATCCTGCCAAAGCCGTTGATTTTGGAACACCTTATGTTGACATTTCACCCGAAGGAATTTGGTACTTAGAACCCGATGCACAACCAACAAGTGGAAATTACTCAATAAAATTACATTTTGATGATGGCGGTGGCGCAAATGCTTTTACAGGATTAGCCGATAATAAATTTGGTCCTCTGAAACGACCTGTTTCTTCTACTTCA
>Ga0114934_10001785_pt1 | contig 13929 bp, 10 predicted proteins | sample 4SBtaG_2_FD_99695 | JGI IMG/M metagenome (GOLD analysis project Ga0114934, IMG submission 99695) | Deep subsurface microbial communities from Kolumbo volcano to uncover new lineages of life (NeLLi) - 4SBTROV10_white metaG | ecosystem: Environmental > Aquatic > Marine > Volcanic ... | reverse complement strand
CTTTTTTTTTCTTTTTGACAATTTTGACCATTCGCTGTAAAGTTTAGGGTCTTTTGCAAATATAGGTTCAATATTTTTAATATTAAAATCAATTATTTGCCCTGTTTCAAAATTTATAATCATTTGTTTTGTTTCTATTCTGTCAGAAGTTTCTGTATAGGACAAAGGGTCGTAAAATGGGTCGTAGATTTGTGTAACTTTGTAAGCTATAGTAAAATGAGATATTTGTCCTAAAATAGGAATAAGCGCTGTTTCGTTATATTTTCTGATATATAGTTTGCCTTTGTATGAAAAACCGAATATTTTTTCTACTTCTACTTGCTTTTTCTGTCCATCAAAATCGACAAAGTAAATTTTTTCATTCTCGAATAGTTGATCCCAAAACTGTTTAGAATTTTTTTCTCCGGGTGCAATAATGTTGTTTAATGGTATTGGTGCATTTTGTTTTACTTGCTCAAAAGTTATAAAAAGTCCATCGTTAAATTTATAATTTTCATCTACTTCTACAAGTGACGTATCTTGAGAAAAAATCGAGATATTAAAAATAAAAATAAATGATAAAAATAACAGTTTGTTCATTATATTATATCTGCATCAAAGATAAAAAAAATGAGTATAAATTGAATAAATTTTAACAAAAAAAAATTAAATAAATGTGCTTAAATATTTTAAAATTAAAATATAATTAACTGAAAATATTATAAAACTCTAAGTGATAATGTAATTGCGTAATTTCTGCGTGGCATAGCTCTATATAAGACTGATTGATAGTTTGTATTAAACAGATTATTTATGTTTATTGATAGAGTAGATTCAATATTTTTGGATATGCTTTTTCTTATTGATAATGAAGTATTTGCATAAAAATATGCAGGCAATATAAAACTGTTGTAATTATTGGTTGATGTGAAACGTTTATCTGTAAACTTAATGTTTCCAGAGAATGAAAAATGCTTATAATTTGCGAAATAAGTAATATTTGCATTATTTTTTGGAATATAAATCAATTGTTTGCCAACAGAATTGTCATTCATTATTTCAGATTCAAGATTTTTACTGCTTGTGTATGAGTAATTTATAAGTATTTTATGTTGAATTTTTTTGTTTATATTGATTTCTGCGTTCATTTCAATGCCTTTGCTCAAAACAGTTTTTATATTTACAGGTGTCCAATAGTAATATTCTGTTGGTTTCCAAAGTATCCAATTTGATATTTTGGATATGAAAAGAGTACTTTTTAAGATTACATTTATTTTATGTTTTGAATAATTATATCCAGTTGTAAAATCAGATGTATATGAAATTTCGGGTTTTAAATTAGGATTTCCTCCAGGTTGCCAGTATAAATCGTTGATTGATGGTAAATGCAGATTTCTGCCAATATTGAATTTCCAAAAAAAATCTTTTTTGTTGTATAAAGAGTATGAAAATGCGGGTAAATATAATTTTCTTGAATCGATTGACGTTGAAATTATTAAACTTGTTTGATATTCCTTTCCAATATCAAATTTTGTAACAAAATTTGTATTATTCATAAAATAATCTGAGTCAAAACCTTTCATAGCGTATTGTGCAGAGTCAAAAGTTGAAACAATGTTATATTGAAACCTATCTAAAATATTTATTTTTACTTTTTTGAATTTCATAGATATTTTTAAATAATCATAGAAAGAGATTTCTGTTGTTAAATTATCATTTTTTACAAAAATAATATTCTGCGGCAAAGATAGTAGTGAATCAGCAAGATAATATGTACTTGTATTATTTACAATAGCTACATTGTTTTGAAAACTAAGGAGTTTTCCTTTTTTTACAAATTCAATTCCTGAATTAATATTATTACCTGTTTGATTTTCAGTTCTGTATAAGCCTTCATAACTCATTAAAGAGGGGAGATTTTTGTCGAAAGAGTTCCACCAAAGGAATATTTTTAAATAACTATTAGATTGAAAAGTGTATTTTATTTGTTGTAAAAATGAAATGTTTTTAAAATCGGAATTAAATATTGTGTCTATTGGACTGTTGGGTAGGGCAGTGTTTAGGTATGAAAATTTGTTTTTTCCATAAGAATAAAATAAACCAGTTTTTAGGAAAAAATGTTTTTGAGTCAATGAAAGATTCAAAGCTAAAAAGTTGTTTTTCAGGGAACTATGCTTGTAATTAAAACTAAATTCGTTTTTTTTATCAGAAGTAGTTTCAAGGAAAATAGCTCCCCCTAAAGCTCCACAGGTGTTTTGGAGTGTTTCGATGCCAGATTGGATAGTAATTTTATCTGTAATAAAAACAGGGATAGAAGTCAAATCTACTTGTCCAAGCATAGGGCTATTTAGTGGGATGTTGTTCCAGAATAGCTGAGTATGAGCTGGCGAGGTTCCTCTAAAAGAAATTGTAGAAATACCATTGACTCCAGATTCCTTTATTGAATAGGCAGAATAGTTTTGCAAAAGTTCAGAAATTGAATTTGACTTATTTAGTTTAATAATTGATGTGTCAACATTATTTATGTTTTTTCTGAAATAATTTGATTTTATAACTATGGCATTTATTTTTATAGTATCTTTATTTTGAGAAAAAAGTGACGTGAATGAAAACAAAAGTATGGACAATAAAAGTAGTCTAATAATCTTTTTTCTTGAACTTTCTAAATAATTCTTTTCTATTAACATCAAATAAACCTGTTATCAAAATAATGTACAAAATAATTGTAAAAGTCCAAATTACGATAGTATTAAACCAAAAAGTTGAAAACTCAAGATTTCCTATTATTTTAATCGAAGAATAAAATTGAGCTCTACCTTTTCTTGAATCAGGAATTTGAAATATAGGCTTATATCTTCTCACAAGTTGGTCATTTGTTTCAATTATAAAGTTCATATCCAATTTGTTAAAAACAAATTCTTCAACTTTTTTGTTATAGTTATCTTGATTCAATTTGTTTACTTTATCTATACCAAGACTATCATTCAATTTGTTGATAATCAGATCTCTATTTTTTCTAGCATTAATAGAAATTTGATTATACTTTAATTTTAGATTATAATATAGATAGCTAGTGATTTTTTTAAAAACTTCTTCTGTAAAATTTTCTTTGTTTAAGGGTAATTTTACTGGGCATTCTACTTTTGTTAATTGTTCTATTTTCTGTATTTCATTATTTAATATTTTGAATCTTCTTTGAACAAAATTTTTGTGCTCTTCTATATTTTTATTTTTATTTAAAAAATTTACAATTGTAGTTAATTTGTCGTAATAAATTGTACTATAATATGTTGCATTTTCGAGTTGTTTTTCTGTTTCAAACAGATTGACTTCATAAGGGTTCTCAGAAAACTGTGTAACCATCAATGCTTCAAGAGCCCATCTAGATACCATCAAATCTCCAATAAATGGTGTGTATTTTTCATTTGTAAAATTCTTATTCAATTTTGTAAAGTCTATTACTGTACCTGAAAACAATAGTAATGGTATCAATACCATTGGTATCGAGATATATATTGTTACAATTGAATTTAGACTTGAAGATAATATTAATCCTACAATATTTCCCCAAAAAGCGGCACTAAACAAGATTAACCAGTATTTGAATGTTAGTCCTTGAATTCCTAATATTGAATTTCCAACAACAACATACAATAACATTTGAATTGCACTCAGAATAAAAAGCACGAATATCTTGGAATTTAGATATGACCAATAGCATAAATTCAGAAATTTTTCACGTTTTAGTATTTTTCTGTCTTTAAAAATCTCTTCAGCACTAATAGACAATCCAATAAATAGAGCAACAACTACGGACATGAACAAAAATGATGGTATATTTACATTTTCTGCAAAAATATATTTATCAGGATTCTCAGGAGTACCTTTTATATATTTGCTAAAGACAGCAAGTATAAGTGCTAAAAGTGGTGGTTCTGCAACATTAATAAGTACATATTGCAGATTTGTGATTTTTCTTAGGATATTTCTAAAAGTAAATATAAAAAATTGATTTAGCTTAGAGACTTTATTGAATATTGTTTTTGGTAATGGTGTTTTTTCTTTAGGGAAATCGTTTGTCTCTATAGGATTTGTTTTTCTGTAATCATTGTAAAATTCATACCATTGGCTTGGTGGGATTTTCCTTCTATCAGTTAATTTTCCATATTCATTGACTACTCGACTCTCTACTAATTCTAGAACCTGGTCAGGGTTTATATTACCGCATGAAGAACAAACAACATCCTCTGCGTTGGCAATTTTGTTTTTAGCTCTAAAATAAATCAAAGCATCTATGGGATTGCCATAGAAAATAGGGTAACCTCCTTTGTCGATGATAATCATTCTATCGAAAAGTTTGTATATTTCAGATGAAGGCTGGTGTATATTTATAATCACAAGTTTGCCTTCAAAAGTAAGAGCTTTCAACAAAGACATAACAACTTCTGAGTCTGCTGAGGAAAGACCTGATGTTGGTTCATCTACAAAAAGGATAGCTGGTTGACGAATAAGTTCTAATGCTATATTTAGACGTTTCCTTTGTCCTCCGCTAATAAATTTATTAAGAGGACTTCCTACTTTGAGGTCTTTTATTTCGTATAAGTCTAAATCTTTTAATATTTTAATTATCAGTTTGATTATTTGAAATTTTGTAAAATTTCTAAAACATAGTTTACTGTTGAAATATAGGTTTTGAAAAACTGTCAATTCTTCTATCAATAAATCATCTTGAGGGACAAATCCAATTATTCCTTCTAGTTCGTCTTTGTCTTTGTATAAATCTAAATTATTGATTGTTATTTTGCCTGTTTTGACTTTTATGTTTCCATTAAGCAGATTTAAAAGAGTTGATTTTCCGGCTCCGCTACCTCCCATAATACCTACCAAACGACCTGATTCTTCGGCTATAGTAAATTCTCTAATTCCATTTTCGCTATTAGGAAATTTGAAAGAAATCTTGTCTGCTTTGAAATATATTTTGTTTTTTTCTTCGTAATCTCTAAAAAGAGTAATAATTTCTGTAAAATAGAATGGCTTTAGTTTTTTTGCTCCTTTTATAACACTTCCTGAATCGAATAAATACGATTGATAGGGGACAATATTAATGCTGTTTAGTTTTAATTCTGCTTTTCCTCTATATTGTACTATTAGAAGATTTACACTTTTTACATGTAAAAAAAGTAGTTTTCCTGATATATCGTGAGAGTAGATATGTTTATATGTTGTTTCAGTATCTTTCTCATTATCAATAACAAGTAGCCGTGTTTTATCAATGATTTCTTCTGGTTTTTTCAAAACAAATCCAAATATGTTCTCAAATTCTTCTCTTGGAATATTAAAAATATCTGAAACAGTTTTGACAAAATCTATTTCTTCGTTAGTTAATTTTTCATAAGAAATAAATTCTAAAAGTCTTATAATTACAACTACTTTTTCAAGTTGTTGTAATTCTTCGTTAATTTCTTCACAAATGGCAAGAGTTTTTACAGAATTTAAAGAAATGCGTTTTCTGTTTTTTATTAAGTCTTTATTTTTAGGATGATATTTTTTTAAATAAACATCAAAAATTTTAATGTAATTTTGAGCTAGTTCTTGATTTAATTGTGTTTCAAGATACTCCATTACCAATTTACGTGGACCAGAAGAAAGTCCTTGTTCGTCAACGCTAGCAACTAATGCAAATAGCCTTAAAACTGCATTTAAGATACCTTCATTCATTGTCGAAATTATTTCTTTAAAATTTTGTTTGACTTTTCGTCATAGTATAAACCTGATTTTTGAAGGCTTTCATAAAACTTTTCTTTGGTTAAAACTCCGGTTCTCCAAAGCTTAAGTTCTTTTTCATATCTTTGCATTTTCAAGATCAACCACTGATACTTTTCTTCGTCAATATTCTCAAAATCCGGATTTGAATTTTGTAAAGTTTCTTCAGGTTTTATTTCGTGTAAATTTTCTTTGAATAAATCGTTTAGATTGCTTTTAAATGATTTTTTTGACATGAAAATATTTTTTTTATACGTTTGAATGATTATGTCTTTCAATAAATTCTTCTGTCAGGTCGAAATAGTCGTCGGCTCCTGATGAAGAAATACTGTATCTGAAAATATCTAATCCTTGTGATGGTGCTTCTGCTAACGCGATATTATCTCTAATTTTTGTATTATATACTTTATCTTGAAAATATATTTTTATTGTTTCTTCTATTTCTCTATGTAATATTTTTCTTCCATCATACAATGTTATTACTACTCCTGTAATTTCAAGATTTTTATTTACTCTTCTTTTTATTTTATTAATTACTTCTATAATCTTTGTTAAACCTTTGATAGCTAAAAAGTGTGCTTGAATGGGGATAATTACTTCGTCGGCGCAAGTAAAGGCATTCAAAGTGAGTAATCCCAATGATGGTGGGCAATCTACCAAAACAAAGTCGTAATTATTTTTGACTGGTTCTAGAACTTCTTTAAGCAGATATTCTCTTCCTGCTTCAGAATTAAGTTCCATTTCGGCTCCTGCTAAATCTAAGTTTGATGCTGCAATATCTAATTTGTCATCAATTGAGATTGGTTCAAACTCAACTTCTCCTTTCAATGCTTCATAGATTGTTGTCTTTGGCTTTGTTATTCCAAAGCAATTTGAAAGATTTGCTTGTGGATCTAAATCTACTAAGAGTACTTTTTTACCGAGTCTTGCTAGTCCAGCTCCCAAATTGACAGTTGTTGTTGTTTTTCCAACGCCGCCTTTATGATTACTTATTGCTACTATGATACTCATAATTTTTTTATTATAGTTCAGTTTCTACACCTTCTTCTTCTTTTTGAAAAGGTATGTTTTTCTTATTGTAATTCAAATCAAGAGTTATACCAATTTTTGTTTCGTGTATTTGGTATGGTATAAGATTTGAAAATAGATTTGTATATGTGTATTGTCCCCACAAATAGAAACTAAAAATTTTTATACTTGCTCTAAATCCTATATCATCGTGGTTAAAATATTTTGAAATTGATGCGTTTTTGTATTTGTTTTTTGTTAATATTCCGTTTTCTGTATAGTAATTTTTTTCGTAAGAAAATAAATATCTTTTGTAATAAGCTGTTAGTCCTATACCGAAGTTCAAATCGGGCTCTTTAAACCATTTACTTATCGGAAAAAAGATTGTTAATGGAACTAATAATTTTCCTAAAACTAATTTGCTTCCGTCTCTGGTAAAAAATCCTACTTTATAGTAATGAGTTGAAATTGTGTCAACAAATATAATGTCATTTTGAGTATCAAAAATATAGGGTTGTTCAAATCTAAATTTTGTAATATCCAAACCTATGCCTGAAAATAAACCTATATTTCTGTTTTGAGGATTGTAGATCCAAAAAGTTGCAGGGATTACCATGGAAAAATCATATATGCCAGAACCAAAGGCTTTGGGTGTTGTAATAAATTGTTTTGCATCGGGTCCAGAGAAAAAATTGAATGCATACAATTGATTTATCAAAGAGAATGTAGAAACTTTTTGATTAGAATTCGATTGCGAGTAAAGCGAAATTGTAATGAAAGTTAGGTATATAATAAATCTTATTTTTTTCATTTTTGTGTAAATTTACTAAAAATCAATTCAAAAATAAACATTTTTGACAAATATACTTATTAAAAGTCAAACATTTGTAATTTTGCTGTGTGTTTTTTTAACCACATTTTCGATTGGTCATAATTAGGCATATAGGTCTTTACTGTTTTCCAAAAGTCTTTTGAATGATTTGGATGTATCAAATGTGCTAGTTCGTGCACTACAACACTGTCAATAACAGGTAAAGGTGCCATTATGAGCCTCCAACTTAGACTAATTACTTTATTGGAATTGCATGTTCCCCAAGAGCGTTTTGCGTTTGATAATCGGAATCTGCTATATTCTAAATTCATTAGTTTGGAATATAATAAAAGTCGTTGTTTAAATATTCTTTCTGCTTCTTTTTTTAGAAAAATAATGAAAACTTCTTTCCAATCTTTATCTTTTTGAGGTGTATAAAGGACATAGTCTCCGTTAAAAATAGGTGTAGTTTGTCTTTTTACAAATTTTAGTTGATAAATTTTTCCCAAAAACCAAATTTCCTGATTTTCTTGTAATTTTGCTTTATTGCTTTGTATTTGATGATAATGTTGCTGGATTTTGATTATCTTTTTGTCATTTTTATTAATAATGCTGATAATTTCCGAATCAGAAATTGATTTTGGAGCTTTAATTAGAAGTTTCCCGTTTTGTGTTACAGAAATATTCACAGATTTTCTGTTGGATCTGATTATTTTTTCGATTTCGAAATCCATTTTACAAAAATACAAAAAAAAAGCTGTTCAAAAATAGAACAGCTTTATTTTTTATTAACAAAATGTAAACTAAACTAAGCCTTGAGCTAGCATTGCATCTGCAACTTTTACAAAACCGGCAATATTTGCTCCTTTTACATAGTTAACATAACCATCTTCTTCGGTTCCATATTTAATACAAGCACTATGGATATCTTTCATAATTCTATTCAAATAGTCGTCAACTTCTTTGCGAGACCAAGAAATACGCATTGAGTTTTGAGTCATTTCAAGACCAGAAACACCAACACCACCAGCGTTGGAAGCTTTTCCGGGTGAGAATAAAATTTTGTTCTTATGAAATAATTCTATGGCTTCAGGAGTACAAGGCATATTTGCACCTTCTGTAACACACATAACTCCGTTGTCAACTAATTGTTTTGCATCTTCGTCATTTAGTTCGTTTTGAATTGCACAAGGAAGAGCAATATTAACTTTTCTTTCCCAAGGTCTTTTATTTGGAATAAATTCAGCATCAAATTCATCTGCATAAGGAGCCACTATATCTTGATTTGTAGCTCTAAGTTCTAATAAGTAGTCTATTTTTTCGCCGCTAATACCTTCTGCATCGTATATGTATCCGTCAGGTCCTGAGATAGTAACAACTTTAGCTCCTAATTCTGTAGCTTTTGTAATTGCTCCCCAAGCAACATTACCAAAACCGGAAACAGCAACTGTTTTTCCTTTTAGTGATTCTCCTTTTGTTGCTAACATTTCCTGAGCAAAATATACTACTCCAAATCCAGTAGCTTCTGGTCTGACTAAGCTTCCGCCCCATTCTAAACCTTTACCTGTAAGAACGCCTGTAAATTCATTTCTTAATTTTTTGTACATTCCAAATAGGTAACCGATTTCACGTCCACCAACACCAATATCTCCTGCAGGAACGTCAGTATTTGGTCCTATATGACGGAATAATTCGCTCATAAAGCTTTGGCAAAAACGCATTACTTCAGCGTCTGATTTACCTTTTGGGTTGAAATCCGAACCGCCTTTACCACCGCCCATTGGAAGTGTTGTTAAACTGTTTTTGAAGGTTTGCTCGAAACCTAAAAATTTGAGTGTGCTTAAATTTACACTAGGGTGAAAACGAAGGCCGCCTTTGTATGGGCCTATTGCACTGTTGAACTCAACTCTATAGCCTTTGTTAATTTGAATTTCTCCATTATCGTCAACCCAAGGAACTCTAAACATAATAACTCTTTCGGGTTCTACCATTCTTTCAAGAATTTTTGAAGCTTTATATTTAGGATTTTCTTCGATAAAAGGTAGCAAATTTTCAGCTACTTCCTTTACTGCTTGATGAAATTCTTTTTCACCTGGATTGCGAGTAATTACGTAATCCATAAAAGCTTTTAATTTATTGTCCATTTCTTTTTATTAAATTATTTTTGGCAAATGAAATTTTTTTTTTTTGTTTCAACAAAAAAAAAATATAGTTTTGCAACATTATTTATTCTGACATTTATCATTAATATAGATCTAAAATTTCAATTATAATATTTTAAGCCCGGGTGGCGGAATTGGTAGACGCGCATGGTTGAGGGCCATGTGATCGATATATGATCGTGCAGGTTCGATTCCTGTCCCGGGCACAAAATCTCATTAAAATATTTATTGCCCGGGTGGCGGAATTGGTAGACGCGTATGGCTCAGAACCATATAATCGTAACAGATTGTGCAGGTTCGATTCCTGTCTCGGGCATTTTTCTTTCCGTTTTGTTATTTTGAGTGTAAACTTTTTTTTTTAAAACTGAGAGTTGCAAAAAGATAAGCGATGAATTTATGAATTATTTTTTTCTTGCATTCGTGGACACAATTTTTCAAATGGCGTCCCCTTCTACGTCGCATTGCGAGCGGCAGGGATAGCAGCGGTAGCTCCCCGATGTTCTGCGGCGTGCAAAACTCAGCCTACAAGAGTTGAGCGGTCTGAGCGAAAATCTTTGTAGGCTGTTAGTTTTGCCGCTGCAGACAAGGGGACTACAAGCGGAAAGCCCGCCCGGCCGCCCTAATTATCTTTTTTTTATAACTTCTTGATTATCAATAATTTTTGATTTTACTGAAGTGTCCCAAAATGTTGTTTCAATAATGTCTTGTGGATTTAATTGTGTTGCGTCTTTTACTATTTTTCCATTTTTACGGGTTATTGTATAACCGAGTTTTAGAATGCGTCTGGGGTCATTATTGTTTATGATGATTTCTATTTGGTCTAATATTTTTTTGTTTTTAGAAAAGAATTCTTTAATAGAATTTTTAGTTTCGCTTTCTAATAGATTCAGTTTGTTTCTTTCGTTTTCAATTTTGTATTTTACAATATAATTCAATTTTTCCAGAATTTTTGAAAAATCTAGATTTTTCTTAGTAAAAAAGTTTTTTAGAGCATTTTGAAGACTATTTTTAACCAAAATTAATTCATTGTTATTTGAAGAAATAAAATGAGAGAGTGAGGAATTCAAATTTGCAGATAAATTATCAAGCATTTTTGATTGTTCGTGAATATAATCATCGGCAAATTTAATGATTCTGTCAAAAAGATTGGAAATCTGCAGTTCAAAATCAACAATTTTTTGAATTATGAATTCTGCTGTTGCTGTAGGTGTTTTAAGACTCTTGTATGAAACCATATCAGCAATGGATAAGTCAATTTGGTGACCGATTCCTGTTAAAATTGGTAATGGGAATTGAGCTATATTAGTGGCGATATTGTATGAATCGAAAGCGCTCAAATCAATTTTTGCACCACCACCGCGTATAATTGCAACTATATCGAAATTTTCTTCTTCCTGTGCTATTTTATTTAAAGCGTTTATTACGCTTTGTTCAGTTTTTTCGCCTTGCATTGTTGCTTCAAAAAGTTTGAAATTAATTTGATAATTGTAATCATTATTAACTATGTGATCAACAAAATCGGCAAAACCTGCAGCAGAGGGAGAGGATATTACAGCAACTCGTTGAGGAACAAGTGGAAATTCAAGATTTTTGTTTAAATCAAATATTCCGTCTTCCTCGAGTTGTTTAATTATTTGTTGTCTTTTTTTTGCAAAATCACCAAGTGTATATGTTGGATCAATATCGTGAATTATAAGGCTAAGTCCATAAACATTGTGAAAACTAACTTCAACTTTTACAAGTAATTTTATTCCAGCTTCTAGAGTTGTTCCTGTTGATTCTGAAAAATATGCAGAAAGAATACTGAATTTATTTGCCCATATTACGGCACGCAAATTTGCTATTATATTATTGTCTGTTTCAGATTTTTCAATAAGAGACAAGTAAGCGTGACCGCTGTAATTAACATTTATTTGGTTAATTTCTGCTTTTACCCAATAATAATTATCAAAATTATTGTTTATTGTTTGTTTAATTAGCTCGGATAATTCGCTTAATGTGTATTCTTGCATTTTTCAGATGTTTATACGCCAAATAAAACTCTAAGTGATTTTTTTCTGCCATTATACCACCATGATTTTGGTATTGCTCTCCAATTTCCTTGTGCCATAGGAGTAATTTCTTTTTTTTCTCTTAGCCATTCCATGATAATCGAGCGAACATCTTTTTCAGATTTGAAAATTATTCTTTGATGAAGGTCAGAATGTGAAATTCCTGAGCCTTCAATTAGATGTCCTCCACCACCATTTCCACGGTATGAATTTAGTACAACTTTGTATTTTTTTTCTAAATCAAAAGGGATTCCATTTGCCAGTTCCTGAATGTCAATTTTTTGTCCGTATGGCTTTCTAAGATTAACAGTATAATTTATGCCACCAGCAGAAGAAAAATTATAATATTTTTCGGCCATAACTAATTCTCCTCTATAATTATTTTTGAAACGAAGAAGAAAATCATTCTGAGATTTCATTTCATTAAACCATAAATCATAGGAATATTCTAAATAATCTTTAATTTCTTTGCCTGTAAGCCAGATGACATATAAAAGATTATCGAACTTATATAGCTTGAATAAATCACGAACAAAAATATGACCTTTTTTTATAAGTGAATCGAAAGATGATGGAGAAGCAAAAGAAATATCTGCATTGGAATATTCAAGCTGAATATTATGCACCAAGTCAACGAATCCAGTGTCACCAAATAAAGCTTCTCTGGAGTTTATAGATCTTTTAAAAACACAAATAGGTTCAGAAACATATCTTTTGACAGTAGAAATTTGCTCTGCAAATTTATTTTTAAAAACAGAATCATTTTCACAAAAATCCATATGTAGATTTAATCCTGTAATGTCATATTTTTCATATACATCCAGCAAACTGTTATACACCATTTCAACAGTAAGAACTGATACAAAATTTGCCTGACTTTTAGGATTGAGAATAATAACCTCTTTGCCTTCAGTATTTTTAACTTTTAAGTTGTTTTCCTGATGGTCATGTCCTGCAAAAATTGCATCAAATCCCGGGACTTGTTCAGCAACCAGCAATGATGCATTTTCATTTTTTAAAGTATCTCTGCTTTGTCGATTATAAGTATAGTCTATGCCAGCGTGAAATAAGCCTATCAACAAATCAGGTTTTTCAGTTTCTTTGATATATGGAACCCATTTTTTAGCAGTTTCTACCATATCGTCAAATTCAATACCCTGCCATTTTATTTCAGGCAGCCAGAGAGGTATTGCAGGAGTAATAAGGCCTAATATTGCTATTTTTACACCTTTTTTATTTATAATTGTGTAAGGTTTGAAATATGGTTCGCCTGTTTCTTTATTTATAGCATTTGCTGCCAACCAAGGGAAATTGAAATCTTTTATTAATCTGTCATATACTGGGTGACCTGCTTCTATATCATGATTTCCAATTGCAGCAGCATCATATTTCATATAATTCATAACTTCAGCACAAATATGCTTGAAATTAGAATATTTTTCGTAAAATTTATTTGAATAAAAAACAATTGGTTGTCCTTGAAGAAAGTCGCCTAAGTCTAATAAAATAACTTCTTGTGATCTATTTTCCCTCTGCTCAGTTATATAAGTATTAATCTGAGAAAGAGACGATTTAGTGATTTCATCCTCAATAAAATCGTATTGAAAAATAGAACCATGTACATCTCCTGTCACTATAAATTTTAATATTACATCTTGCTTAGTTGATTCCATATTCTAAAAATATGTACAAAAATAACTATTTTTTACATAAATAAACATTTACATCAAATAATTACAAGTTCTAACGATGATTTTAAATAATAATTTTTATATTTGAAAAATGAATGTTTGTCAAAAAGGCAAAACAACTAATTTTATAATTCGTATATAATAAAAACTTTAAAAATATGAAAAAATTAACTTATTTAGCTATCGTTGTTTTAATGGTTCTTTTAGCAGGGTGCGATTCGTGTACACAATCGGATTTAGACTATGCTTTAGGTTGGTTGGCATCTCAGGAAAACACAGAAGAAATAGAAGATGCAGTTGATCTTTCGTTACCATCAATAGGTAGTAGCGGCACACTACCTTCATAAGTAGATTTGACTCCATATTTCCCTCCAATTGGCGACCAAGGTCAATACGGAACTTGCGTTGCTTGGGCAGTAGGATATAATGAAAAGAGTTTTTTGGAAGCAAAAGTAAATGGTTAT
>Ga0114934_10001784_pt1 | contig 13930 bp, 17 predicted proteins | sample 4SBtaG_2_FD_99695 | JGI IMG/M metagenome (GOLD analysis project Ga0114934, IMG submission 99695) | Deep subsurface microbial communities from Kolumbo volcano to uncover new lineages of life (NeLLi) - 4SBTROV10_white metaG | ecosystem: Environmental > Aquatic > Marine > Volcanic ... | reverse complement strand
GGCATTTGATATACAAGATTCAGATGTATTTTTTTGTACTGCTGATATTGGATGGGTAACTGGACACAGCTATGTTGTATATGCTCCATTACTTCATGGTGCAACCCAAGTGATGTATGAAGGTGCACCTGATTATCCTGATGCATCTAGAATGTGGGATGTATTGCAAAAATATAGAGTTACAATTTTTTACACTACTCCAACTGCTCTTAGAATGTTTATGAAATTTGGAGATGATATTCCAAATTTATTTGATCTCTCATCTTTACGATTACTTGGAACAGTTGGCGAACCCATTAATCCTGAAGTTTGGAGATGGTATTTCACAACTATTGGAAAAGAAAAATGCCCAATTGTTGATACGTGGTGGCAAACTGAAACTGGAGGAATGCTGATTTCACCTTTACCTGGATTAGAAACTATTCCCCTAAAACCAGGATCTGGGACTTTATCTATCCCTGGGGTAGATATTGGAATTGTAGATGAAAATGGACTAGATGTTCCTTCCAACACAAAGGGATATCTTGTAATCAAAAATCCTTGGCCTGGAATACTTTTGACCTTATGGAGAGATGACAAAAAATATGAAACTGTGTATTGGTCAAAGTACAAAAAATACTATTACTCTGGAGATTATGCCAAAAAAGATGATGATGATTATATTTGGTTACTTGGACGTGCTGATGATGTCTTAAAAGTTGCAGGTCATAGAATTGGAACTGCTGAACTAGAGAGTTGTATTGTATCTCATGATGATGTTGTAGAATCTGCTGTATGTGGAATCCCAGATGATATTAAAGGTGAGGTAATTGTTGCATTTGTGATTTTAAAAATTGGAGTAACTTCTAGTGATGTTTTAAAAAATGAAATATCAAATAAAATACGCAATGATATTGGTGCAATTGCAACCCCTTCACAAATTTATTTTGTTTCAAAACTTCCAAAGACACGTAGCGGAAAAATTATGCGAAGATTACTCAAATCAATTGCTAATAATGAAACAGTTGGTGATATTAGTACATTAGAAGATAGTACTGCAGTAACTGAAGTTCAAAGTGAATTTGATGAAATTCAAAAAATCATAAAAGAAAAATCAAATTAATAATTTTTTAATTCTTTTAAATTAATTGCAGAAAGCATCTCAAACATTTTTTTGAGTCCACTGTATTCTGATTTTGAATTTTTATCTAGATCATCATATTCTTTTTCTTTAATTTCTTCTAATCTTAGAATAGATTCTTTAAAAAATTCTTCATATTCTATAATTTTTTCATCATCCATTTTGGTTAAATCAAAAATTACTGTATTACTTCCAATCAAATTCTTATTTTCATCGTATAGACTTGTTGCTTGTAATAATCCTGAAAATGTACTGTCATCTTGTCTTTTGAATGTGATTTTTCTATCTGTGACCTTTCCTGTTTCAAACCATGTTTTTAATGAATCATTCATTGTTTCCCATGCGTCTTTTGGTACGTGCTCAAAAATTGGCTTGCCTAAAATTTCAGATTTTGCATATCCAAGATTTGCAGCATATGTGGAATTACAATCAAGAATGACGCCTATGGAATTTATTCTTCTCCACATTATCGGAGCATCTTTTAGTGTTTTTCTGGCTTCAGTTTGAGGCATTTTTTAAATTATTTAGAACTTGTTATTAAATTAAAAATCATCACTTTTACCCATTTGTTCACTTCAAACACATGACTTTTCATTATCTTATCAATCCTCTACATGAATGTGAGAAAATATCTTCATAGGGAAATTTCAAAAAACCAAACTGTAGATCCAATGAATGCCACTACCAGAACTGTATTTTTTAATAAAAATAAACCTGATTTAGATGAAAACACACAATTTGAATCTGAAAATTCGATTTCTTCAAAAATTGATGATTCGTTATCTAATCTTTTTCCAGCTTCATTATCTGACTTTACTGATCCAAAAAAATTTAATGAAAAATTAGATTCTATACAAAACGAGCTTGACAAAGAAATAAAACATTATGCAGCAGTTCATAAACAATTACTCAAAAAATCAGAATCTGTAAAAAAAGCAAGACAGTCATTATTGAAAAGTCAAAAAGAATTAAACATACACATTGAAAAAAAATCTCATACTTTTGAAATGAAAAATTTAGAAGTGGTTGGAGAAATGTCTTCAAAGATGGCACATGATATACGTAACCCTTTGACTATTTTAAAAACTCAAGTTGATCTTTTAAAAATTAGGCAAAGAAATGATGAGGATTCATTAATGTCTACATCATTATCACGAATGGAGAATGCAATTTTACATATTACTGATCAAGTTGATGATGTAATGTCATTTATCAAATCCCCAAAATTAGATTTTAAATTATTTAATTTAAAAAATATTTTAGGTGATCTGATTCAAGAATTAACAATTCCAGATGATGTAAATGTATCAATTTCAAATAAATCTTGCAGAGTAAAATGGGACCAAACTAAAATCCGAGTCATTTTAACTAATATTTTACAAAATGCTATTCACTCTGTAGGCACAAAAGGATCTATAAAGCTCGGAATTTCTGAATCTACACACTCTGTAACTATTACTATCTCTGATTCTGGTCCTGGAATTCCTGAAGAAAACCTTGAGAAAATTTTTGAACCTCTATTTACTACTAAAAAAATGGGAACTGGATTGGGATTGGCATCATGCAAACAAATTATTGAAATGCATAAAGGAAGCATTTCTGTAAAAAATAAACCCACCACATTTACAATAAAAATTCCAAAAGATCCTAACTCTTAAAACCACTTGTCTAAATTCTGACTTTTTCTCTCTATTGCTTTTTTTAATCTGTTTAGGGTGGATTGTATTCTATCTTCAGAAAAATTCCTTTCTTTAACTAGATAATTTGTAATTGCTTCATAATCTATTTTTTCAAAAATTATTTCATTAACATTTGCGACATCAGGTTCTAAAAAGATCTTTCGAATTTGTTGAAAGTCAATTTCTTGTAATTGCTCTTGAATTTGTGGAATATCTTCTAACCTTGAATGTTGTTTTATCATTTTTAATGCAGTTTTTGGACCAATTCTTTCAAAACCATTTGGGTTAAAATCAGTTCCAATCAAAATTCCTACATCAATTAACTCTTCTCTTGTTAATCCAATATCATCAAGAGTTTTTTGGGTTTCAATTATTTCTGGGACAATGTCAATGTATGTATTTTTGTTTGGTATTTTTCTTCTTCCACTATTTGTAAAATTTCTTACTAGTCTTTTTGCTCCACATAAAACAGAATCAAAGTCTTGACTTGCAGATGCAAATGCTTGTCCTGTATTTGTTAAATGTGCAGCAGTTGCCTCTCCTTCTGAAGGTGCATCAATGTATGGAATTCCAAAACAATTCAAAAGCTGTTTTGATTCTTTTACCATTCCATCTTTCATACTAGTTGTTTGTTGAGCATACTTTCTTGCATCTTCCATGTTTCCTTCAACCATTGCTTTTTCATATTTTATGGTAGCATCTTTTTTGATTTGTTTTCTACGCTCAATTTCTGCTGTTTTCAATGATGGTGGTCTTCCATCAAAGACATAAACTGGTTTAATTCCCAATGAAAGAAAATTTACATTTCTGTATAGTAATCCACTCAAATGACTTGTAATTCTACCTTCAGAATCTGATAATTGCAATCCATCTGGACCTCTAATGCTAGCTAAGAATTGGTAAATTGCATTGTATGCATCAATTGCAATTATTTTATTTGAAAATGCTTCTAGGGTTGTTTTCTCTCTAACTACTAAATCTTTTAGATTTAATCCCATAAAGTAATGTTGATTTATTATAGTATTTTGATGTTAAGATTAATTCTCTGATTTGAATTCACATGATAATTGTAGACTTTCACCAGTTTGTGACATTCCATTAGTTAGGTCACATTCAATATTTTTAAACTGTGTTAGTCTTTTGATTTCATCTTTGGAAATATCTCCATTATAGTATTCTTTGAGAATTTTACTTAGATATTTTTTGATAATGCTATTTTCAAGATCTTTTTCCATTACTTCTAAATCAAATCCTAATTTTGGTGCATCTTCAGATAACTTTCCCCCAATTCCTGATGTTGTAATTACATTTGATTGTACCATCATGACTTCTTGTGGTTGTTCCATACTTGACATTTTAATAGCAAATGGAGCTTGCTTTGCTAATGTACCTTGTTCTGTACTTACTCTCATAATGTATTGTCCTACTGCACTTTCATTTCCTAAAAATTCATTCTTGTCAAAATATTGCATAAAGTCTGCTTCATATACATCATTTCCTCTTTGTCTTAATTGTAATTCTGATGTTTTAATTTTTTCACCTGTTGCTGAATACACTTCTAACATTACACGTCCCATCTGAGGTTGATATCCTTCATATACTACATTTGCTCTGAACAAACCATCTGTTGTATCAAGATCAATTGATGGATTATCCATTGAGATTTTAATTGATTCTTTAATGTCTGTAATGCCTCCTATGCCTGTTACTTCTATATTTTGACCTTGAATTGGAGTTTTTTCTATTGCTGAATTTCCAAAAAATCCAAATCCTACAGCTAGAATTGAAATTCCTATTGCTGCAAAAATTCCTAGTTTATCTTGATTTTTCATACTCTGTGGCATTATTTTGATTTATTCCATAATTCCTCAAAAAGTAATTTTTTAGAATAACTCATTGAATTAGAATTTGTCCACATTGCAGTAACTTCTTTTTGTGATTCATTTTTCATATAAAACAATACTTCATTATTTTTAATTATAAAACAAAGATTATCTTTTACAGACTCTGGATTTTTTCGTATGTTTACTTTATTGATGTCTTTATACATGTATTTTGTTTTTTGAGTTGATGCTGTGAGGATTTTACAATTATCTATTTTTGCAATCTTTTCTAAAATATCTGTGTGATAAAAATTTGCAAAGTCTTTCTCGTTTCCAATTATGCATATTTCACTTTGTGCATCATTTATCATTTCATTAATTTTTGAATTGATTCTATTTTCTCCTTGTAAAATTTGGAACTTTTCTTCTTCTATTTTTTCATCATTTCCAATTGGAACTGTTTGCCATAATTCAATTAACTCTTCTTTTTGTTTTTCTAATTTCTTTATTTTTTGTTTTTCTGAATTAATAATTGATGAAATAGCCTCAGAAACTTCTATTGCTGTAAATTTTACAGGATGCCCAACTATGGCAGACACAATTCCTTTACTTTGTAGTGATGATAGAATTTGATATGTTTCTGTTCTTGGTAACTTTAATGCTTGAAAAACTTCAGTAGCTGTCTTTGTACCATTTTTTCCTAAAAACAGATAAACTTTGGATTGATTTGCAGTTAATCCAAATTTTTCTAAAGTATCTTGAATTTCGCCTAATGATTTTTCAATATTATCTAGTGACAGTCTTGGCTTTTGTTCACTTACTGTACTTTGTTCGTATGGCTTCATTTCCCACATTTGGAACTATATCGATCGATTTATCCTTATTATGTAAAAATTAGTTGATTATTTTGATCGCTATTACACATATCATACTATTCACATATATGCTTAGGCTCATACTGTGCGTAAAAATCATTACAAAATATTCCTGATTATTTAGTGTCTTTTTGAAAAATTACATACTTCTACTATTAATCAAAAGTGTTACAAAACCTGTAATGCCAGAACCCCAGTTTGATGATGATTATATCTCTAATCTAAAGTCTATTGAAGAAGACCAAATCAGATTATTAAAAAGAAAGGCACAATCTCTCAAAGCTGAACTTGATAAAACAAATTTATTAATTGATAGTTCTAGTCATAAAAATTACAATTTTAATGAATCTACAAAAATTGAAAATAAAAAAATTGTAAAACCTAATTTTGGTAAAAATAATCTTATTCAAAATATCACAAAAAAACACATCATATTTTTCTCATCTTTAATTCTTTTAGTATTATCTGTTAACTTCATTGATGGACAATATTTTATTTTTAATTCTGATTCAAATGATGTTACTCCTATGACTTCGAAATTTGTCATTGAAAATTTACGTGGTGATACTATTGATACTATGAAGTCTTGGAGATTGTTATCTGGAGAAATGTTAAATGTAAATCTGATAAATGATGATATCTTAACTGTTGAACAACAAGATGCCGTAACTAAAGTCATAATGTCTACTGATTCTATTCAATTAGATGATTTTATGGTGAATAGAGGTTTTCAGGGATCTGAATCCACATATTATTTAGGTTGGGCTGGAGCTATGGGTGCTGCACAAGAGTCTGAAACTGTATACACAATTCCATCAAACTTTACTATAATTCATTCATCAAACGGTGAAGGAAACATTGTAATTACATTTTCAAATTTGATGGATACTGATGGTTTTTCAGGATATACTAGATCTGTTTTAGATAATGATGAGATCTTAAAATCTTATATTACAATTTACAATGTTGATGAAATAGAGGCATCTGAATTGGCAACAATTGTACGACATGAATTTGGACATGCTTTAGGTCTTGGGCATTCTACTGATCCTGAAGATTTGATGGCCCCTGTGATTCTTACTGATTTCCCATATATCTCAGAATGTAATGTTGATGCTATGAAAGTATTGTACAATGGTAATGAATCAAGTCAGGCGGTATGTGAAAAATGACCATTCGTGCAGTTGTAGTAGATGATGAAAAAGAAACATTGGATTTATTTTGTAACCTGCTAACTAGTCATGAAATTCAAATTGTAGGCAAGGGGTATAATGGTGAGGAAGCATTATTTTTATTTCAAAAATTAAAACCTGATGTAATTTTTCTTGATGTTTCAATGCCTGTATATGATGGACTATATGCATTAGAAAATATTCGAGAATTAAATCCCAATGCTGTGGTGTTTTTGATTGTAGAAAAAATGACATTAAATACAGAAATGAAGATGAATAGATTAAATCCATCTGCAGTGTTTCGAGAACCTTTGGATGTTACTGAAATTATTCGTAAAACTCATCAGTTTTGTTTACCTCCTAAAGATGAATTAGAAAATATGCAAAAGACTATGATTACTTTGGCATTAAAAAATACATTACTTGAATTAGGTCATGATGAACTTGATAAAGTAACAACAATATTACAAAAAGATCATAGTATGACTTTGGATGATTGCTATGAAAATCCTGATGAGTTAAAATTAGTTTTACAAGATTTGTTTGGTGAATCTTATGATGACTTATTAAAGTCATTTAAAGAAAACATGAAATCTATTTCTTCTCATAATTCTACTAAACATTTTATTTCTAATTTGTATGAATAATTTTTTTACATTTCTGATTGTATAGTTAATTGTATTTGAAATATGAAATATTTAAAAAAATAGTGTTTTGATACTGTTAAAAAAATTAAATGTTACTTTCCTTTATTATGGAGATTATTTGAGATATGGTGCCGGGGTAGCCAAGTGGTAAGGCGGCTGTCTCGAAAACAGCTACGTGAAAGCGTGCAGGGGTTCGAATCCCTTTCCCGGCGTATTTTTTGTAAATAATTATGTTTTTAGGAATTTTATATTCCATTTTTGAAAATGGTTTGAATCACAGAACTATCGTTGAAAATATTTTTTGAAATTTTTATTTTTACAATATATGTTCCCTCTTTCATTTCAATCCTGATGTTTTCCCAAAACATTGTGTATTTGTCAACAGCTCTTTTTTTAGTTGTAAATTCAAATCCTGTTCTTACTAAATACCCATTTCGATTCAAATTATTGATTTTTCTATATCCTGACGTTTTTGATAATTTACAAATTTTTAAAATTTCTGGAACGGATAATGGTTTTTTTGCAACTTCTTCTAATACTCTTCTTGATTCTTTATCTCCTACCATTTCTAAAATTTGTTTAATTAGTAATTCGTCTTTTATTGACATTGTCACTGATTTTTTTTTAATTTCCTCAAAATCTAATATTTCCATAAGACAAAATTTTTCAAATTTTAATGAATCTGCTTCTAAAAATTCTAGTAATACTTCATCAAATTTTGAAAAATCAACAATTGATTGTTTGATTGAATACCCATATTTTTTAAATAATTTTAGTTTAAGTTTTTGTTGTGTACTGGAGTCTAGAGAATTTTTGATTTTACTGCTTAATGATTTTGCTAGAAATAAATCAATACCTGCCAATATTTGATTTAAATCCCGAACTTATAAAAATAAAATGATTTTTATCATGATATGACCAAAACTGCTATTGTAATTGACGATGATTATGATACTGTGGATACATTTTCAGAATTATTAGAAGAACAACAAATCTCAGTTATTGGAAAAGGATACAATGGCAAGGATGCAATAGATCTATATTCAAAACATTCTCCTGATGTTGTTTTTGTTGATATTATGATGCCTGATGGCTCTGGTTTTCATGCAATTCGTAATATCAAAAAAATAAATGACCAAGCCAAAATAATTGCAGTTACTGCAGATCTTAAACCTTCTACCAATGAAAAATTAATGGATTTAAAAATCCATGGACTGGTTTACAAACCCTTGGATATTGAAAAAATCCTTTATCTTGTAAATAATTAGTTATTTCAAAATCTTTAAAGTGATTTAATTATTCTAAACAACTATGACTGACACAATCCAATCAAAGATTAAGGATTCAGGAATTTCTACTGTTGAATTAATTGCTCATTTTAGAGAAAAATGCAAAATTTGTGGACATCATAGAATCATGCATGATGAATCTGGTGTATGTGAAGGTGTAATGAATAAACCCTGTAATTCTGGCTGTGATTCTTATGAGTCTGAATGAAATTTTAATTCTTTAATAAGATATTTCTTGTACTTTGTCTATGGTTGATGAAATCAAATCTGAGAAAACTTACCCTTTGGGTTATGAGCCTGAAATAATTCCTACATCTGATGATCCTAAAATTCGTAACCAGTTAATTGATTTTATCTTAACATCTGGCCCATCTGAAGTAGTTGACACTGATTTGTTTGCTGTAATGGCAAAAAGACGTTCTACTAGAAAATTTTCAGATAAACCTGTGGAAACAACAAAAATTGATAAAATAATTGCAGCAGCTGATACTGCTCCAACTGCTGGAAATTATCAGGGGTTTGAAATATTTTATATCAAAAGTCCTGAAAAGAAAAAACTCCTTGTTGATGCATGTAACAAACAACCTTATGTTGATGCTCCTGTTGTGCTGGTTTTTTGTAAAAATCCCTCAAGAGTAAAATTTGATTTCTCTGAGAATATCTTAAAAAAATTTGCCATTCAAGATGCAACTCTTGCAGCTGGATATTCTCAACTTGCAGCTCAGGCTTTAGGATTAAGTTCAATATGGATTGGGATGATTGATGAAGAAAAAATAATGGAAATTATTGGAACTGATTTGATTCCTTCATCTGTTTTGTGTATTGGATATCCTAAACAAACTAAATTTCCTAAACCTCGCAGAAATCTAAAAGATTTAGTGCATGTTATATGGTAAACCTCTATCATTCTCCAGATTTAAATAATGATTAATCCTTGCATCTTTTATGACTGATGCTTATGTTATGCTAAACTGTGAATTGGGGGCAGAAATTGAACTTGTTGAAAAACTAAAAGAAATTGAACAAGTAGTTGATGTCTTTGAAACTATTGGAACTCATGACATGTTGGTAAAATTACAAGCAGAAAATTTTGAAAAAATAAGAGAAATAGTTTCGTGGAATATTCAAAAATTGCCAAAGGTTCGTTCCACCTCAACTCTGATAAAAAAAGAAGCATAAAATCAGAATTTTATATCATTGATAATTTGTATAATAAATTTAGGTTTTAAAAATTTGTAAAATCCGAAAGAACATGAAAATGAGGGGGCATAATTTACGGGCTTTCGGATTTTATACTTAAATTATACTGAATAAGTCTATACGAATTTGTCTGTTCATTTCAAACACACCCTGCATGATTTTTAATCCTAAAATTCATTAAAATATGATTAATTCTAATTCAAACTCAAATGAGTGATGAGAAAAATGAAATTGAAAAACTAATTGACACTATGATTACTAGTGGAGATGAATTAGTGGATAATCTTAAAACTGTTTTACCTAATACTCTATCTGAATCCATGGTGATGTTCCATGAATCTAATGTTTTGAATTTAAAGAAAATTAAAGAATTCCTAAACAAATAATTGCAATCCTTTTTAGATGATCAATCCTACTATATCTTTTTTAATTATTAATTGAAATTTTTAGTATATTGAGATCTAGAACAATTAGTATTACCGTTAAAAAAAAGACTGGAGATGCATTTGACGCAATTTTGAATATTCCCCCTAAAATGATGGAAGATGCAAAAATCAATGATGATGGATGGTGGACATTTACTGGTCCTCATGGAAAATCATATCTTAAATTCAATGAACATAAGTCACAAGGCATTTTGGATCATCAATTTATTGATGAAGAATCTGCATGGAATGTCCCTATGCGAGTTATTTCAAATGGAGATAGTTCTGAAATTTTAATCACATTGAATAAACCCGCTGAGTTAAATGATGAACAATTTGATCAAAGAATTTCTGAAATGGGGGAATTGATAACTGTAATGAAAAATATTATTGAAACTGATTCCTAAGAATGCTTGTTTTAAAGAAATATTTGTATTTTTAAGTACAAATCATTCTTCAAGCTTAAATGTACATTTTGTAATGAATAATTGATTAAAATGCCTTATGAAGAAGTCCATTTTCAAAGAATGAAAGATGAAGAACAAGAGAAATTAAAAAAAGAAAAAAAATAACTCTAATCAGCACTAATCCTATTTCGTAAAACAACTAGTCCAAATAATACAGTTCCTGCTGATATTATATTTAAAATTGAAATAGTCTCTGATAAAATTACAGCAGAATATACTATACTAAACACTGTAGTTGTAGAATAGATTAAGACCGTTCTCACTGCACCAATCAATCTTAATGCCATGACAAAAAACATCATTGTAATTCCAATTCCTAAAAACCCCACAATTGACATAATGGAGATTTGCTCTAATGAGATATCAAATGGAATTTCAAATAATAACATCAAAAACAAAGACATTATTGCCCCAGTACATGACATGACGTGAACAATGTGCCTAGTCGTTACTGTGTCACTAATTTTTTTTGCAATAAATGTGTCAAGACAATAAAAAAATCCTGCTAATACTACGAATAAATCACCCATCATAAAATCTGATAATTGCCAATTATTGTGTTGAATATCTATACTGATGGGAATTATAATTGATCCAATTACAATTAAAAGAAATGGAAAAACTTCTTTTCTACTTAATTTTTCTCTGAAAATCATAATTCCTAACAAAATTGCAAAAATAGTTTCAGAATTTACTAGAATTGATGCATTAGTGGCACTTGTTTCTTGTAGTCCAAATGTATAACTTAGTGTACCTGACGTTTCTACAACACCAAGTAATACTAACAAAATTATTGTTGTTTTATTTGTTTTTTCAGTTTTTTCTTTTGTTTTGGTTTTACGAATTGGTGAAAATAATAAACTGTTTACAACATAAATTACAAATACTAACATCAGTGGATTTGGGATGATCGAATTATCTACTGAATACTCATCCATCAATTGTTTTGGAATGACATTTGGTAAAGCTGAAAATGCTGCTGCTAAAATAGCAAACATAAATCCTGCACCCCCAATTTGTTTTTGGAGATTTGAAAATATGCTTATTTTTACAATTCTTAATTCTCTGATTATTTGAAGCGATTGTGTGTATTTAGACACATGTTTTATTCTATTAAGATGTTAATACCATTTTTGGAATTATCGCTACGTATATGCGTACATCATTACCAAATATTGAAATACGATTATGTTTATGAACATATTATCATTAAAATGAGTTCAGTCAATATCCCACAAGAATTTGATAAAATAATTAAAGAATTGCCTCTGGAAGAAAGATTTCTGAAATTAGAAGAAATTTTTAAAACATCTGATGATGAATCTGAGCGTTGGGATGCTGTTTGGATTGCTGGTGAGATTCCAGTAGAAGTAGATCTGAAAGGTCCTTTGTTTGAGAAAATGGTTGATTTGTTTGCCTGGGTTTTAAAAAATGATTCAAATGATGTTGTACGTCATGAGGTATGTTATCAAATTGCAGCAAGAAATATGAGAAGAATTATTCCGGATCTTGCACATGCTGCAAATTATGATGTCAGTCCTCTTGTGCGACATGAAGCTACTGAATGCTTGATGATTATTAGAGCTACTGAACAAATGGATGCAATTGAAAAATCGCTTCATGATAAAAATGAAAGTGTTAGAAATACTGCTCGTTTAGTTCTCAAAAGAATGCAGAGATATAAATCAAAATTTAATGCAAAATCTGAATGGATTTCAATCTAAATACTTTTGATGTGTTTGTATAGTGCATAAATCATAAACATATTTGCAATAAACCATACTACTGTTACTGGATGTGCATCGAAATATTCTCCAAAAATTTCTAAATGATAATACCATACATCTCCTGCAGCATTGATCATTAGACCAATTACCAATAGGAGCCATATTGGACCTAAGACTCCTTCTCTAAATGTTAATGCTCCAATTATTGTAAAAGATAAAGTTGTTGAAGCAGCTGCCACAAAAATTAATCCATAATAAAAGTCAAAATTTAACTCTGCGTCTGGAACACTAATTGACATTGTCACATATGCAATTAAAGCAAATATGGGTATGGCAGGAACCCAAATTTTTTGAAAAATACTAAATCCTGAATGGAAGTATTTCATATTTAGTAATAAAAATGCTAAAATTCCTGGATATAGAGCAAAAAAGAATATATCTGCAATCGAAGGATATGCCTCAATTTCTAAAATTAATTCAAAAGTATAGTATAGTATTTCTGCAATCACATATGCCGTAAATGCTAATCCTAAGAAAAAATAGGCTTTAGCTAAAATACCATTTTCATTTTGTTTTGCCATGATGAATGACAAAATTGCTACTCCTGATGAAAATACCAGTGAAGGAATTAAGGCTAGTGTTCCTGCATTATCTTCTGATACTAGATTTAATGCAATGAAAATTCCCAAACCTACTCCTAAAATCCCTACTATGACTTTCCAATTAATTGGATTTGATATCTTATCTGGGACAATTTCTGGATTTTTCATAATTTCTCTCCCTATTGATCCTTGAAATATCTAACGAAAAATTGGATTATTGACTATTTTATAATAATTTAGTTTTTTTCACTTTTTTTTAATTTATTTTGAATTTTTATGCCTATTGTATTAAATTATGAAAATTCCCAATTTTGGGAATTTACTATGAAATTTAGTCTGTTTTGTTTCTAAAACACAAATTTAATTAACTAAAAAGATTACCCATTACCATGGTTGGTTTTGATCATTTACTTGCTAAATCTCTAAATGAAATAGTTAAAGAAAACCTTGGTGTAAAAACCTCTAAAAAAATTGAAGATAGACTTTTTGAGAAATTTGGAATTTCTTTAACCCAATCAATTGAGGAATTTGATAAACTTGATTTAGTTTTAAGAGAATTTTTTGGAAAAGGTGCTGATGGTCTAGAAAAAAATTTCTTTAAAAATCTGTTTCAAATTAATTCAAAAAAATCAAAAGAGATGTGGCATACCATTACTGATTCAAATGTAAATGAAATAATTTTACAGGCATTTGGTGATTCTGAAAAGAAAAAAATTATGGAAACTGTATCTACTTCTTCTAAGATAATTGCAACAATATTGAAGGAATGTGAACTTCCTCAAACTTCAGGATATCGAAAGATAAACCAATTGATTGATGATGGCTTGCTTGTTCAATCAGGATTTGTCGAGAAAGATAATAAAAAAATTAACAAATATGTTTGTATTTTTAATAATTTAAAAAT
>Ga0114934_10001783_pt1 | contig 13937 bp, 28 predicted proteins | sample 4SBtaG_2_FD_99695 | JGI IMG/M metagenome (GOLD analysis project Ga0114934, IMG submission 99695) | Deep subsurface microbial communities from Kolumbo volcano to uncover new lineages of life (NeLLi) - 4SBTROV10_white metaG | ecosystem: Environmental > Aquatic > Marine > Volcanic ... | reverse complement strand
CTGGTGGACTTGCTACATATTTTTATTTGAATGGTGGTGATACAAATATTAACTTTCAAAAAGATACACTGCACCCTGATAGTGTAAATGCTAAGTTTGGTACAAGTGCTGATTTAAGAATTTATCATAACGGTACAAATTCTAATATAGAAAATTTTACAGGTACTTTACAGATTATACAAAACTTAGATAATGGAGATATATCTTTCAAAACAGATGATGGTTCTGGTGGTACAACAGAGTATTTTAGAATTGACGGACAATACGAATTAAACAGGTTTACTAAAAACGCAAGATTTATTGATGGTGTAAAAGCTAATTTTGGTACTACTGATGATTTACAAATATTTCACTCATCAGGTACAAACATTATAGATAGTACAGTTGGAGACCTTATAGTTAAAGTATCACAAGATGATGGAGATATAATTTTTCAAAGTGATAATGGAAGTGGTGCTATATCTACATATTTTAGAGTTGATGGTGGAGTAAAACAAACAATATTTGAAGAAAATTTAAGAGTTAATGACAGCAAATATGCTTTATTCGGAAACAGTAACGATTTAGAAATTAGGCACGATGGTACAGATTCTGAAATATTCAACAATACAGGCAACTTAACAATAGGTAACAGAGCAGATGATAAAGACATTATTTTTCAATCAGATGATGGAAGTGGAGGAGTTACTGCATATTTAACTTTAGATGGTAGTGATACAAGAATAAAAATACCTGATAATATAAATATGACATTTGGGGCAGGTGGAGATTTACAGTTAAGCCACGATGCTACTGACAGTTTAATTAGAAACTATACTGGTGATTTAAAAATAACTAATTTTGCTGACGACAAAGATATTATCTTTCAGTCTGATGATGGTAGTGGTGGAGTAACTGAATATTTTAAACTATGGGGTTTAATATCATCAATATTAATTTCTAAAGATGTATTGATTGGTAATGATACTGCTAAATTAAAATTCGGAGCATCTCAAGATTTAGAAATCTATCACGATGGCAGTAATTCCTATATTGATGAAACAGGTACAGGTAGTTTATATGTCAGAGCAAGTGATACTGTCTATATACAAAAATCTGATGGTAGTTCTGCTATGGCTCAGTTTACAGCAGGAGGTGGCTCTTTCTTATACCATAATAACAATTTAAAATTTGGAACTACAAGTAGTGGAGTAGATGTTACAGGAAGAATGGCTATTAATGATGGTAATTTTAACATCTTAATAGGAGACAATGCAGGTGATGCTATAACGTCAGGTGAAATGAATGTAGCCATAGGTCATAACGCTTTAAGTGCTGAAGATACAGGAGATAGAAACGTAGCAATAGGTAAAGGTGCTTTAGAAAATTTAAATTATGATGGAAGTGCTTATAATGTAGGTGTCGGCTATGAAGCAGGTGCGCAAATAACAACAGGTACTCAAAACACAATTCTTGGTGGTTTAGCGGGTGATGCTTTAACTACTGGTACTAACAACGTGGCTATGGGTTATGGAGCCTTAGGTTCTGAAGATACTGGTGGTAAAAATACAGCAATTGGTACTGAAGCTTTAAACACTTTAGATGCTGGTGGTAATGGTAATGATACAGCTGTTGGTTTTGAAGCGGGTAAAAATATGACAACAGGTGTTGCTAATACACTAGTAGGTTCTCAATCAGGTATTGCTTTAACATCTGGTAGTTGGAATACGTCTGTTGGTTATAACTCTTTAATAAGTGAAGATGGTAACGGATACAATACCGCTGTGGGTGCTGGTACTTTACAAGCACAAAATGCTGGTGCTGATGCTTATAACGTTGCTGTTGGTTATAACGCTGGTAATGATATTACAACAGGTGTACAAAATACTTTGATAGGAGGTCTTTCAGGTGATAATTTAACCACAGGTCAATTTAACGTTGCTATTGGAACTTACGCTTTGACTACTGAAGATACAGGTAGTAGAGTTGTTGCTATTGGGTTTGGTGCACTTGCAAACGCAAATAACGATAGTGATAACTACAACGTGGCTGTGGGATATGAAGCGGGAAATGATATTACAACAGGTATTCAAAATACTTTGATTGGGGCTTTAGCAGGTGATGCACTTACTACTGGTTCTAATAATATTGCAATAGGTTATAGAGCTTTATCTAGTGAAGATGGTGATGGTAGAAATATAGCTATTGGGCAAGATGCTTTATTTGCACAAAACGCAGGTACTAATGCGTTTAATGTAGCGATTGGTTTTGAAACAGGTAAATCTGTTACAACAGGTGTTAAAAATACTATTATAGGAGGATTAGCAGGTAGCGCGTTGACTACTGGTGAAAAAAATATAGCAATAGGTTATAACGCTTTAACTACAGAAGATACAGGTGATAGAAGTGTAGCTATAGGGCACGGAGCATTAAGATATCAAAACAACGATGCTAGTAATTATAATACAGCAGTAGGTTATGATGCTGGAACAAATGTTACAACAGGTGTTTCAAATACTATATTAGGTGGTCAAGCAGGTGATGCACTTACAACAGGTAGTTATAGCGTTGCTATTGGGCATCTTGCATTAGGAACTGAAGATACATCAGGTGCTAATGTTGCTGTAGGATATAAAGCGCTTTTTGTACAAGACGGTGGTACTAACAATACATCAGTTGGTTATCAATCAGCTATGGCTATAACTACAGGAGATGAAAATACTGTTATAGGAAGTGAAGCAGGAAGCAGTATGACTACAGCTACTAATTGTGCTGTAATCGGTTATAATGCCGAGCCGTCAGCAGCAGGAGCAGCAGACGAAATAACTTTAGGTGATGCTAATGTAGATACTTTAAGATGCGCTACACAAACAATAAGTGCTTTATCTGACAAAAGAGATAAAACAAACATACAAGAATCTACATACGGCTTAGATTTTATAGAACAGTTAAACCCTGTTACGTTTGATTGGAATACAAGAGATGGCTCAAGAAAAGGTAAAAAAGATTTAGGTTTTATTGCACAAGAGTTAGATGCTGTAGATGATGAATACACACAATTAGTATATAAATCAAACCCAGACAAACTTGAAGCAAGTTATGGTAGATTAGTGCCTGTGCTTGTAAAAGCAATACAAGAATTAAAACAAGAAATACAACAATTAAAAAATAAATAATGGAAGAATACACAGACGAGCAAGTAGCTCAAGACATTTTTGCAACTTTAGATTCTATAGGAATTGTAGAAAGAGTTAGATTAATTCCAGAATCAGATAGAACTGATGACCAAAAAGACGAGTTATCAAGAAACGAAAGACATATACAACTTAAAATGAAAAAGGACAAATTTGTAAATGGTTTGACAAAAACTCAAGCTGATAGAATTAGTGCTTTAGCATTACCAAGTTTATAAAAAACTATACTAAATTTACTTATGGATTAATATTAACAAGTAAATAAATAAAAATGAAAATTACAAAAGAACAAATTTTAAGAGTTAACCAAGTAATAGCAAGTTTGCCTATTGCATATCTAGGACAAGCACAAGAGATTGTAAAAATCTTAAATGAAAGTGCTGAAGAAGATAAAAAAGAAAAACCAAAGAAATGAAATACAAATTTGAAAACAGAGAAGAGCTACTAGGTATGTATAACAGCATACCTACACCTCACTCTCACGGAATAGTAATTGACGGAAATAATCTTATAGTTGAATGGGATGGTGATGAGTTAGATGGATGGAATAAATACTCTGAAGTAAAGCCAAAAGTAAAATCTAAAAAGTTTAAAAAGAAATAACTATGAAAATAAGTGAAGATACAAATGTACAATTAGACCTAAAAACAATAGGTATAATAATAGGTGGAGCTGTAATGTTAGCAGGAACGTATTTTACTTTACAAGCTCAAATACAAGTAGCTATGGAAGAACCTAAGCCTGAAGTACAAAAAATTGAGTTTGAATACAAAGACAAATTAGTTAGGTCTACCATTGAAAAAATAGACTCTGATTTATCTACAGTCAAAGATGATGTAAATGAAATTAAAGAATCTCTTGAAAAAATGGATGAAAGATTATACGAAATTAGTAAACAAAGATGAGATGTGTAATAATTGCTTTTTTCCTGACTTATGCAGGTTTTGCTCAATCTAATATTGAGGTAGTTCAATATAGTGCCGAGTTTGTAAAAGATAATGAGATAAGTTTAAAACCTTTTAGACAGTATGATACTAAAACATTATATATGTCTAAGTCGAGTAGTACCTTTGCCAAACATAAAGTAGAATTTATACCTAGTATTATTTTGTTTAATAATGGTGAGGAGGTTTATAGAATAGAAGCAGGTATTAGTTTACAGCTGCCAGAGGATACGATACAGCAAATAAACGACAAAATAGAAACAATAATAGAAAGTAAGTTTTAATGAAATATATACTGTTGTTGTTTGTGAGTTTATCGTATGGGCAAATAGCCGAAGATAAAATCTTACATTTTGTAGCAGGAGGAATGAGTGGGTCAACAGGATATTTAATAGGAGACTATTATTTAGACAAGCCTAAGCTCACAGGCATAAGTTTAGCTTTTGCAAGTGGTGTTTTTAAAGAAACATACGACTACACAAGAGGAGGCAAGTTTGACACTAAAGATTTATTAGCCACAACAATAGGTGGAATATTAATAGTTAAGATTATAAGTTTAACAAAAAAGAGTAAGAATGAGAAAATTAATAATCGTATTGTGCGTAATTATCGTAAGCAACAGCGTAAGAAGTCAAGAAAAGAAAAATCTCTTTAAGACTATTTACAATGAGTTGTTTAAGTATGGTACTTTGTATGTAGCAGGAGATGCTAAAAGTCCTTATGAGCAACAACGTAAAGACTATTTTATAAGAACTAACCCAGAGGATTTATATGATGTTCCACAAGTAGTTGATGAAACTGTTTATCATCCTTTTGATTATAGATATGGGATAGGTTTTAGACGTTTAGCGAGATACGACTTTGAAATAAAACAAAACTACATAGACGGTACAGAGAATATGACAGGTCTATCTTCACCAACAGGCGCAGTAAAAGGCTTCGAATACCTTATACACTTTGAAAAAGAAAGACGTAGAGGAGAAACATTTACAAACTCAAGATACTTTATTAGACATACAGGCAAGTATCATATAGTAAAAGTAGAACATAGACAACAAGGTAATATAGATTTTGAATATCAATCAGCAGAAGCTAGACTGAGATTACCAATAGGTAAGAAGTTTAGTTTAAGTGCTGGAGTAATAGCAAGAACACATCAAAAAGCCTATGGATATAACCCAATAGAAATTTGGCTAAATGAATCTCAAACATATACTGATTCTGAAGGTAATACTTTTGAGTACCCCCTTAATGTTTGGTATAGCTTAGGTTATGAATATGGCTACACAGACGAGCCTACAACTTATACAAACGAAGCTACAGGCGAATCATTCTTTGATTGGATATGGAGAAACCCACAAGGAGAAATTGTAGCCTATGGTGATAGAGACTTTAGAGATAGAGTTTATGGTGATTTAATGAATAGATATAATAATGAGATATGGGATGAGTTAGATGCTTATGCAGAGTATGCTCCTATTGTAGGTTTTGATTTTTACCATCAAAGAAATAATTATTGGTTAATGGCTTATGGAAATTGGATTTTACCTTATCATAAATATTTTGAAGGTGATGATGATTTTAATTATCTAAACAGAAATAATTGGGGTCTAGGTGGATTAAAAGAAGATTCAAGTCCAGAGCAATGGTCAGACTATCAGGCAGGCATTATTATGGGATGGAAAGTTACAAAAACTATAGGTTTCTTTGTTGAGGGAGAATATACTAAGTTTTGGGATAGTGAATTGTTTAACACCTCAGCAGGAATTAACATAAGATTATGATAAATTTTTTAAAATATATTACAGAAAAACTACAACAATTTAAATGTTGGAGACACTACAAATGGAATAGTTTATTAGAATATTTAAAAGTAAATTGTAATTGTGATGCTAAAAATAAGTAAACATATATCGTATAGGGAAGCTGTACATAGTGCGACAGCCAAGCGTAGAGGCTTAAATAACACTCCTAACGACACTCAATTAGATAATATGTATAAAGTTGCTGATTTTATATTTGAGCCTCTTAGAACGTTTGTAGGAGGTGCTATAAAGATTACATCTTTTTTTAGAAGTCCAGAAGTTAACACAGCTATTGGTGGCTCTACTAAATCTCAACATTGTAAAGGACAGGCTATAGACATAGATGATGTCTTTGGTCATAAGACTAATTATGAAATGTTTGAATACATTAGAGAAAACTTAGACTTTGACCAGCTTATATATGAATTTGGAACAAATGATAATCCTGATTGGATTCACGTTTCGTATGTAAGTAAAAAAGAAAATAGAAATAGAGTTTTAAGAGCTATTAGAGAAAATGGTAAAACAAAATACGAATTATACTAATGGACTTTTCAGTAATACTTTTGTTACCAAACGGAATCAACTTAGGGTTTAACTATTTTCCTATGGATGAAGAACACCAATACGAAGAAGTAAATGTATACTTATTTATAGTTCAATTAAAATGGAGGTTTTATTATGAGTAAAAAGAAATTTAAAGAAACAACAGTAGGACAGCTTTTATTAGGAGCTGCAAGTGTAATCAATCCTACACTCGGCAATGTGTTACAGGGTGTTACAACGCCACAAGAAGCGATTGCAGAGATAACTAAGTCTGACGCTCCACAAGACGATAAGATAAAGTTACAGCAAATAATATACGAACAACAAAACAAAGAAATACAAGCTATCACGTCAAGGTGGGAAGCAGATGCTATGTCAGATTCTTGGTTAAGTAAAAATGTAAGACCTTTAGTATTGGTTTGGTGTATATGTATATTTTCTTTAGCAGGTATTTTAGACAGTATAGATAGTGTACCTTTTCACATAAACGCAACTTGGAATGATACTTTTGAGAAAGTTATGATGGCTGTTGTGTTGGCTTATTTTGGTGGAAGAACGACAGAAAAAGCTACAAGTTTATTTAAAAAATAAAGCGTTTCTATTTAACATAATGTATAAAAAGTGCTTATTTTGCACACCTCATTAGAGCGTGTTTTTAAGCGTTTTAAGGCACTAAGTACCCTCTAGAATATAGTTACTCCTAAAAGTCGAGAAAGTTTAATAGCATTAATTTCCAGATAAGAAATAGTAACAAATGTTAAGAATTTAGTAGTTAGTTTCTATTTAACATAATGTTAGAATTATGCCCTATATAACGTATATGATATAACGTATCTAGTTGTTTAAGGTATGTAACGTATATATATATATATAGGCGAAGTTAGTGTTTTTTTTTGTAACTTTCAAGTATGCCTAAAAAACCTTCACGAAAAAATTTAATCAAACGTTTAGACAAAATATTTAGCGAATACATAAGACTAAAACACGCTGACAAAAAAGGTATGGTAAAATGCTATACTTGTGGCAAAAAAAAATATTGGAAAGGCGATGGTATGCAGAACGGACATTTCATTTCTAGACGTAGTAGAATATTGCGCTGGAGAGAAAACAACTGCAAACCACAGTGCTATTCTTGCAATGTTATGAGGTATGGTGAGAGTTATATTTTTGGTGTCAAATTAAATGCAGAATATGGATATAACATAGCTGAGGAATTATTAATAGAAAGCAAAAAAATAATAAAACAGTCTGACCAAGACCTCTTAGATTTAATTAATTCTTATCAAGAAAAAGTAGAAACTTTAAAAAAAACTTATTAACAATAGTTTACTTTCCAAAAATAATTTATAACTTTAGGAAAACTAAAATTATGGAAAGTCCAAAAGACCAGCTCATAGAAATGTATTACCAAAGAGTAATAGCTATGACTGAAAAAATTAATCAATTACAAAATCAATTAAATTATGAAAAAGGGAAAAATTACCCACATCAGTCCTAGAGGCGAATACACAAACGCATCTGGTACTTTTAACAAATACCAAGTCAGATTTGACGATGGTAATGAATTTCAATTTCTTGCAAGAGGCGAGTTTAAAAAACCTGTTGGAGAACTTGTAGAATACGAAATCACAAACGTAGAATACAAAACAGCTAAACTTGTTTACAATCCTCAACCTAGCACACCTGCTAATAAAGACCAACTTATTATTAGGCAATCTATGGTAAAGGCAGCTTGTGAGTTTCACGCACATAGACCACAGTCAGACATACATACTTGTCTAGCTGATGCACAATTAATGATAGACTTTATAAATAAATAGTTATGCCAATAAGCAACGAAATATTTGAAAGCTATCGTGAAGAAGTCAATAAAATACATAAAGCAATTAGATTGCTAGTAAAACATCGTTATAAAATAATTGACCTAGATAATCAGTTAATACATAATGGTAACATTGACAGACCAATAGAAAGGTCTTATTATGGTAGAGTACCAAGAAAATATATTAAAAACTAATAAAAAATGAATAAAATGTCAGTAACAGGAAAAATTAAAAGAATAACAGACGTAGAAGAAAGAGGAACTTTTAGATTTAGAAAACTAATAGTAGAAACACAAGAAAGAGAAGCAAAGTACAATCAAACAATTTGTGTAGACTTTGTGCAGAATAATTGCGGTTTACTAGATGTATGGAAAGTAGGCGACCACGTTCAAGTCTTATTTAATCTAAGAGGTAGAGAGTGGACTAATCCTAAAAATAATGAAGTTCTTTACTTTACTACTCTTAACGGATGGAAAGTAGAAAACTATAAAGAGGAGGTATCCACACACGACCAAGCTCCAGACAGAGAGGACGACTTACCATTCTAATTAACTTTTAAATTATAGGGGGTTTCGCACCCCCTTTTTTTATGCTCATAAACTACGATAAACATATAAATACATTAAACGACTTTCGTAAAGGTAAAGTCAAGGAAGCCTTAAAGCTAGGACATAATGAAATTGATTCTAGTTTTAGATTTGTAGAGGGTAATATGAATTTTATACTTGGTCACAACAACGTAGGTAAAACACACTTTACGTTTTATCTTATGTTATTATACTCATTAGAACACAATATAAGATGGTTAGTATTCTCTAGTGAAAACGACCCTGTACAATTAATTAAGAAGCTAATAGAATTCATAGAAGGCAAACCAATAAACAAAATAGAAGAAAAAGATTACGAAGAATCAAAAGACTTTGTATATAACCATTTTAAGTTTGTTGACATCAATAGACAATACACCTATAAACAACTTTTAAAATTAGCAGAAAAAGTTAAGGATGCTTGGGACTATCACGGATTACTTATTGACCCTATAAACTCTTTAAAAAAAGATTTAAGAAACACTAACGGTTATGAATACAATTATGTTCAGTTAACCGATATACGAATCTTCTGCAAAAAACATAAAATATCTACTTGGATATGCGCCCACGCAGTGACCGAGGCTTTGCGTAGAAAACATTCTCCTAATCACGAATACGGAGGTATGACACCTCCTCCAACAATAGGAGATAGTGAGGGTGGAGCTGTAAATGGTAACAGGTGTGATGACTTTCTTATTTGCCATAGGTACATTGCTAGTCCTGATGCTTGGATGTACACAAGGTTGTATGTAGCCAAAGTAAAAGAAATGTCTTTAGGCTATAAACCTACAAGCCACGAATCACCAATACTATTTAAGTCAATACTAAACAATGTAGGCTTTCAAGTAGGTGGTAAAAATTTAATAAAGTATAGAACTAAGAAACAATTACAAATTGACGATACTAGAAAAAATAGCTAAACATCATAAGACTTGGGTTAGACAAGTAATATCTTTTGGTTGTAAACCATCAGAGGCAGAAGATGTTGTACAAAATATGTATCTCAAAGTAAACACACTTATTAATTCTGGTCTTGATATAACCTTTGATGATGACATAAATAAGTTTTATATCTACAGAACATTAAAGTCTTTGTTCTATGATACTTGTCGCAAAGAAGCGAAGATACAAAAAGTAAACATTGAGTATCTAGAAAAGTATATTAAGGAAGAAGAAGAATACAAAGAGAAAGATGTACCGAAAAAAATAAAAGAATACAATAAAATACTAGATGAGTTATATTGGTATGATAGAAAGGTGTGGGAGCTTACTAGAGAAAAGAGTATAGCAGAAGTAAGCAAGCTAACTAACATTTCATATTACTCGTTATATAATACAGTAAAAGGTGTTAAAAAATTAATTAAAGAAAATATAGAATGGGACTTGGAGACTTAATAGAAAAGATAACAATATACACAGGGATTAAGTGGATAGTTAAAAAGATTTGGGGAGATGATTGTGGCTGCGACAAGCGAAAAGATAAAGCAAATAAAGTAAAGCTATGGTAGAAGAAGATAAGGAAAGATGGTTAGACTTTACTAATCGACCTAAACAAAACGAATTAGATAAACAACAAATACAGCTTGTTGCAGAACTACACGCTAAATATTATAATCATAAATATAATGAGCCTTGTACTTGTAATGGGTCAATATATAGAAGATGGATAGCAGACCTAAATAAACTTATATGAAATCATTAATAAAAAATAGAGATAGAGTAAAACAGGTAATAGACTTTACAGGAGTACAAAACAAAAAGATGCACCCATCAGACATAGATGCAGTCTTAGAGTTTAACAATGACGCTTTAATATTAATGGAAGTTAAATATCAGTATCATAAAATACCTATAGGTCAAAGACTTTTATTAGAAAGAATAGCAGATAGATGGGGAGACAAAGCGATAGTTCTTAAAATAGAACACACTTTTAATAATGATAAACTAAACATACCTTTAGAGAAATGTTTCGTAACCAGAATATACTACAAAAAGACTTGGCATTCGATTGAAAGGGTGAATGTTATAGAGTATTTAAACAAGTTGGGGGAGAAATGGAACATAAAAAAGTGCAGATTCTAAAAAAATTTTACCTACTCCAACAGATAAGAAACAAAAAAAACTTAAAAAAAAAGTAATTAACATTTGTTTACAAGCTAAAAGTTCACTAGTTTTGATTATTATTAAAAACAAAAACTAAATTTTATTATGAAAACCGAAAGTCAAATTGTTAAAGATTGGATGCGAACAATGGAATTAGAAGATTTCAAAAAAGACATCAAGAAAGTAAACAATAAATTTTTTAAATTATATGTAGAGGCTATGAGAGAAGAATTAGCAAGAAGAATTAAGAAAAGTCCACAAATTAGAAAGTATTATAAGCAAAAACTAAAAACTAAAACAAAATGAAAAATTTACACACAGAAAAATTAGAAAGAAAAGATAGAACAGTACAAAGACAAGCTAAAACTATACTTAAATTACAAAACGATAGAACAGAGCTAGTTAATAAAATTATTGAAACTAGATATGAGTTAGTAAGCATATACAGATTGATTCAAAGAAGAATTGATTCAGAGCCAGAACTTATAAATGGGTCTAAAATATCATTAGAATCAATATTAGATGCTGACCTAAAATCGATGATAAAAACATTAACAATAACTAAATAAAAACAAAATGAGAACAGAAGTATTTATATCAAAAGAATCTACAAGACCTTACGATAAACCATTCTATTCGGTTTATAAATTAGATAACTGTGAGTTTGTAGATATTATTGGTGACACTAAATCAAACACTATAAAACTAATTAGAGAAAACAAACAGTATGTTTATCGTGGCAAATATCATATTGATAATTAATAACAAAAATTATGAACGTATATCAAGCAGGAAAATTTGGAAAAGTAGAAGGGTTACTTAAGTTTATAATGAGAAACACTAAAGACTTATCTATTAAACAAGCAGCGCAAGAAGCGTATAATCATTCAGAAGAACTATATAAAGAATTAAACAAATGAAAAAGACATTAAAACTTATTGGAGAATTTATTTTTGTAGTATCAGTATTTGCCTTACTTTGGGCGTCACTTTGGATATTTGCATAAAATGAAAAAGATTGACAACCTTAAGGATATGGAAATTTGGGGAGATATTAGTTTTCTAGCTGGTACAATCCTAAAAGAATACAACAAGAAAAAAACAAGTAGGCTAGAGGATATGGCAGATGCTATTTCAAGACTTACTTTTTATTTCCAAGAAAATATAAACAACAAACGACTTTATAAAAAAGCACTCTCAGATTATAGACTGTCAAGAAACAGAGCTATAGAGAGAGCAAGAAAAGCAGAAAAAGAAAATGAAAAAATACGAAAACAAAATCAAAGCCGTAGCATTTAGTTACTTAGGCATAATACTTACTTTACTATGGATAATATTCAACTCTTAAACGGAGAAACATTTAGACACGATGAAATACTAGAGCTGATGAAAGATGATGAGTTCTACTATGGTTACTTAGGTAAGGCAGCTCTAAGCTCCTCATCAATTAAACTACTCTTAGATAGTCCTAAGAAATACAAATACGTTACACAATACGGTTCACCTTCAACGCAAGGTCTTAGGGATGGTTGGTTGTTTCATACTTGTATCTTAGAGCCAGATGTTTTTAACTCTCAAATATTTGTAGATGTTAAATCTAAAAACACAAAGGCTTACAAGCTGGCAAAGGAAGAACACGGAAAAGTATTTACAATGAAAGAAAAGAATGATGCTGAGAGATTAGCAGATGCCTTTCTAAGAAACGAACACGCATTACAACTAATAACAAACTGCGAGTTTGAAGTACCATCAATAGGTATGGTGCAAGGCTACCCATTTAGAGGCAAAGCAGATGTTTTAGGAAAAGGTCTGGTAGATTTAAAAACAACAGCAGACTTAAAAGCATTCCCTTATGCTGCAAGAAAATATGGATATGATGTACAAGTGTATTTATACTCAGAATTATTTAACAAACCTTACCAAGAGTTTAAGTTTATAGCAATAGACAAAGGCTCTTTAGACATAGGAATCTATGATGCAAGTGAGGAATTTTATTTACAAGGAAAAGCAAAAGTAACAAAAGCAATAAAAACTTTTGAGACATTTTTTATTAACGGAGCAGACATAGATAGTTACTGCATAAAAGGAACATTATGAAAGAAGCAAACAAAATAGCAAAGAACATTATAGATATATCTGGAATAGATGTATTTAAAAATAGTAGAAAAAGAGAATATGTAGAGGTAAGGTCTTTACTTACATTTATGTTGAGGCATCATTGCAATATGAAGTTTACAGAGATTAGAGACTTTTACGAAACGAATGGAAAGAACTATGACCACGCTACAGCAATATATAGTTTAAAGGCATTTGAGATGCATAGAAGATACAATCCGAAGTTGGACAAGTATTTTGATATAACGCTGCTTAGAGTAAGAAACAAATCAAAATTAAGAAAAGCATTAATAAACCACATAATAGACTACACAAAAGAAAAGGACTTAAAGAAACTCCTTAAAATAGTAGATACATTACCCTTAAAAGATATAGATGAAAATAAAATGCAAAAAGTGTAACAAAGAATTTTCAGAAGATAGATTTGTTATTTTTAGATATGGTAAAAAAAAACTAGATGATAAATGTAGAAAATGCAGATACGACAGAAAGATTATGATACAGTTTCATATATATAACAAACTAAATAAATTATACTAATGGAAAAGAAAAAACAAAAGAGAAAAGAGATACCCTTGTATAAAGGACTTATAAAATACTTTCCTGATGCACTATGCGAAGTAGCAAGAGTAAGCTACATAGGAAGTAAACAACATCATCCAGACGAAGATATACATTGGGATAGAGAAAAGAGTAGCGATGACTTAGATGCATTGATGCGACACCTAATGGAAAATGGTATGCACGATATAGATGGAGTAAGACACTCAGCCAAAATAGCCTGGAGAGCATTAGCACACTTACAAAAAGAAATAGAGGGAGACAGAGGCGAACAATGG